>Ga0335074_10011690_pt1 | contig 12278 bp, 11 predicted proteins | sample Lox_Sample_23_FD_206715 | JGI IMG/M metagenome (GOLD analysis project Ga0335074, IMG submission 206715) | Soil microbial communities from Loxahatchee National Wildlife Refuge, Florida, United States - Lox_Sample_2.3 | ecosystem: Environmental > Terrestrial > Soil > Wetlands | place: USA...
GTATTCGCCGGTGCTGGATTGCGCGAGCCCGATCGGCAGATAGCCGGCTGCCGTCACCAGGGTCCCGGTCAGCATCGGGAAGGCGGTGGACGTGTAGGCGAAACTGCCGGCGCGCAGCCGGTCCCAGCCTTCCTCCAGCTTCACCGTCATCGTCTCGACGGCGATGATCGCGTCATCCACCAGCAGGCCGAGCGCGATGATCATCGCACCGAGCGAAATGCGCTGCAGGTCGATGCCGAGCAGCTTCATGCCCACGAGCACGCCGGCCAGCACCAGCGGCACGCTGATCGCGACCACAATGCCGGCGCGCCAGCCCAGGCTCAGGAAGCTGATCAGCAATACGATCGACAGCGCTTCGAGAAACGATTCCTGGAAGTCGCCGACATCCTTGGCGACCACCTGCGACTGGTCGTTGACCCGCGCCATGTGCACGCCGAGCGGCAGGGTCGGCGCGATTTGCGCGACACGGGCAGCCAGCGCCCGGCCGAGATCGAGGATGTTGCCGCCATCCGACATCGAGATCGCGAGTCCCAGCGCCGGCCTGCCGTCGAACTGCATGGTGGCGACCGGCGGGTCGACGGTGCCGCGCCGGATCGTGACCAGGTCGCGCAGCGGCACCAGATGGCCGTGCACCTGCACCGGCAGGGCGGCGAGCGCGGCCGGCGCGTCCACCGCGCCGGAGGTGCGCACGTAGATGCGGTCATGCGGCGTGTCGACGAAGCCGCCCGCCACCACGCTGTTCTGGCGCTGCACGGCGGCGAACAGGTCCTGCACCGTCAGCCCGAACTCCGCGAGCTTGCGGTACGAGAAATCGAGATAGACCCGTTCGTCCTGGGTGCCGATCAGGTCGATCTTGCCGACGCCCGGCACGGCGAGAAGCTGCTCGCGGACGTCCTCGGCGACGTGCTTGAGCTGCGGCAGGGTGAAGCCGTCGCCGGTCATGGCATAGACGATGCCGAACACGTCGCCGAACTCGTCGTTGAAGAACGGCCCCTGCACGCCCGGCGGCAGCGTCGGCTGGATGTCGCCGACCTTCTTGCGCACCTGGTACCAAAGATCCGGCACCTTGCCAGGCGGCGTGCTGTCCTTCAGCGAGACGGTGATGGTGGCGTGCCCCGGCTCGCTGTAGCTCTGCGTGTAGTCGAGATAGGGCAGCTCCTCGAGCTTGCGCTCGATCCGGTCGGTCACCTCGCGCATCATCTCGTCGGCCGAGGCGCCCGGCCAGTCGGCCACGATGACCATCTGCTTGATCGTGAAGGGCGGGTCCTCCGCGCGGCCGAGCGCGAGATAGGCCCAGATGCCGGCCGCTGCGACCGCGAGCATCGCGAACAGCGTCAGCGTGCGATGCTGCAGCGCCCAGGCCGAGAGGTTCATCCGCCCGGGCGCGCTCATCGGGCGGCACCCGCCCAGGCGACGAGCCGCATGCCGGGGTCGATCTCCGACACACCGGCGGTCACCACCCGCTCGCCCGGCGCCAGTCCGGAGGCGATGGCGACGGACCCGTCGCCGCCATAGCTCGCGATCCTGACCGGCCGCAGCGCCGCGTGCTGCGCGGCCGGATCGAACACCCAGACCGCCGGCGCGCCATCGCGATCGGTGATCGCGGTCGCCGGCAGGATCGCGACCGAGGCTCGCGGCGGGGCCACGAACCGGACGGTGGCGGTCATGCCCAGCGCCAGCAGCGTCGGCGGCGGATGCAGCACCGTCACTTTCACCGCGAAGGTGCGGCTCGACGCATCGGCCTGGGCGCCGATCTCGCGCACCCGGCCGGCGAGCTTATGGTCGGGATCGGCCCACAGGGTGATCTCGATGCCGGCCGCGCGCCGCACCTCCGGCAGCCGGTTCTCCGGCACGTCGACCACCACTTCGGTCTGCGCCGTGTGGGCGAGGCTGGCGACCGTCTGGCCGGCGGCGACCACCTGCCCGACCTGCATCGGCAACGCGGTGATCACGCCATCCGCATCCGCCGTCAGCGTGCCGTAGCGGAGCTGGTCCCTGGCCATCTCGGCCTGGCGTTGCGCCTGCAGCAGCCGCGCATCCGCCATCCGCGTCACCGACAGGCGGTGGTCGTACTCCGATGGCAGGAAGGACGGCGAGTTGCGACCCAGGCGGTCATAGCGGCTGAACTCGGCCCGTGCGTCGGCGGCGTCGGCGATCGCCGATTGCAGCGCGCTCTCGGCCGCCTCGAACGCCAGCGTCAGATCGGCCGGATCCAGCCGTGCCAGCACCTGGCCGGCGCGCACGTGGTCACCAACCTCCACCGGCCGGTCGACCACCTTGCCGCCGACCCGGAACGCCAGGTCGGCCAGCGTGCGGGCCTGCACCGAGCCCGACAGCGTCAGCACGCTCCGCTGCGGCGTGAAGGCGACCGACGCCACCCGAACCGGCACCGGCGCCTCCGCGGGCCGGCTCTGGGCCGGTGCGCGATCGCATGCGGAGAGGCCAAGCACGGCCAGCATGGCGGCCGTCGGAGCGAACGCACGGCGCATCGGAGCACCCCTCGGTGGACGACGCCCCGGCTATATATCAACAATGTTCAGTTAACAATGGTCACGGCGACCATCACGGCGAAGTTACCCGGCCCGCAACAGGCCCCGGATCGCCGTGTCCACGACGGTCGCCGCCAGTGCATCGGGGTCGGAGGCGAGATGCTCGGCGTGGTCCAGCAGCACTGCCGTGGTGCCGTGCAGGCAGGCCCACAGCGCTTCCGCGACCAGCACGGAGTCTCCCGGCGCGAACAGGCCGGCTTCCATCAACTGCGCGACGCTGCGCTCCAGGATGTCGAATGAGCGGTCGGCCGCCTCGATGTCGCCGCAATGCCGGCCGGGCGCCGCCGGGTTGATCATCTTGCGCTGGAAGGTCAGCCGGTACGCGTCCGGCCTGGCGCGGCCGAATTCGACATAGGTCATCAGGCCGGCACGGAAGCGCTGCAGCGGATCGCCATGCGCCTGCTGCGACGCCTCCAGCGCCACCAGCAGTTCCGCGAAGGTCTCCTCGGCGATCGCGAACAGGATCGCCTCCTTGTCGGGGAAATAGACGTAGAGCGCGGCCCCCGACACGCCGACCGCCGTCGCGATCCGGCGCATCGTCGCCGACTCGTAGCCTTCCTCGGCGAACAGGCGTTTCGCCGCCGCCAGGATCTCGCCGCGGCGGGATGCGCCCTGGCCGCGCGGCTTGCGGCCGCGCGGCCGTTCGGCTTCGAGTTGCTCGCTCACAGTGAACGTTGTTTAGTTATCGTGCCGGGCGATGTCAACTCGGGGTGGCGGCGCCGGGGCGCTGGCGCCTGACCGACAGCTTCGAGCCTGACCTCAGCCGCATGTCGCGCCGCCGCCGCACCGGAGCCGCCGGGTGCGTCGCAACCGCCCATTCGCGCGGGTCACGGGGAGCCAGATTATCGATGATCTGATTGACGAAACCCGGCGCCCCCACTATCCTGACGATGCGATGCCTGTGCGACGGCCGTGACCGGCCGCGCCGCTTCGCCAAGTTGCAACAATGGCAGGGGAGGAATCGAATGACTGGCGTGGCGCCGCGTTCCATTCGCGCATGCGTGTCCGCTCTCGCGCTGGCCGCCGCCGCACTCGGCAGCGTCGCGCTCGGCAGCGCGCCGGCCTCCGCCGAGGAAAAGCAGCTCGTGTTCGGGGCGTCCGTGCCGCTGCTCAATGACCCGGCCTGGGTGCGGATCATCGACTACGCGCAATTCGTGGCCAAGCAACTCAACGTGAAGCTCGACGTGGTCGACGCCGAGGGCAAGGAAGACAAGCAGATCAACGACATCCAGTCGCTGATCGCCAAGCATGAGGATGCGCTGCTGTTCGTCCCGGTCTCGGCCGCGAATGCGCCGGCCATCATCCGCCTGGCCAACCGGGCGCACCTGCCCGCGGTGGCGACCGACCGCTATCCGGGCTTCCCGGCCGACGACAAGGACAATCCGTACATGACCTTCGTCGGCCCGGACAACGTGGATTGCGGACGCCATATCGGCGAGTACCTGATCGCCCACGGCGCCAAGCACTTCGTGGCGATCAAGGGCACACCCGGCGACGCGAACAGCCAGGAACGCTTCCAGGGCTTCAAGGAAGCCGTCGACGCCCATGCCAAGGACGGCGTGAAACTGCTGCAGGAGGTCGGCGGCCTGCAGACCGAGGACAACGGCTACCTGCTGATGCAGAACCTGCTCTCGGCCCATCCGAGCGGCACCATCGACGGCGTGTTCTGCTACAACGATGCGCTGTGCGTCGGCGCCTATCGCGCCATCAAGCAGGCCGGGCGCGACAAGGAAATGATCCTGGGCGCCACCGACCTCAACCCGCAGGCACTCGAGCTGATCCGGGACAAGACCAATTACGTCTACTCGATCGGTGGTCACTGGGTGATGCTCGGATTCGCCACCATGATCGCCTACGACTACCTGCATGGCCACAAGCCGCTGTCGCCGTTCTCCCGCATCAAGGATGTCGGCGTCGACTCGGCCGGATTTGCCAAGTTCAAGGCGCAGTACATCGACCATCTGCCGTCCTTCGACATCAAACAGTACATGCTGACGTTCAACCCCAACGCCAAGACGCAGACGCCTCCGCTGACGCTGCAATGATCCGAGACCCGGCGTGTCCGCCCGTGACCGCTTGCGGCCGCACCGCCGGGTTCGCGACACGCTCATCACGGTGGAACGCATGGCGCCCGACGGCAGCAGGACGATGACGGCAGACGTCGAGACGGCCCGGGACGCCCGCTTGCGGCGCTTCCGGCCGTCCGACCTCGTCGGGCGCTACATCGCCTATGCAGCGCTGCTCGTGCTGATCATTTTCTTCGGCGCGATGGCGCCGAACATTTTCCTCACCCGCAGCAATTTCGCGGTGATCCTGCAGAACAGCGCCGTGCAGTGCGTCGTCGCGATCGGCATGACCTTCGTCATTATCATCGGCAGCATCGACCTCTCGGTCGGTTCCACCATGGCGCTGGTCGGCACCCTCTCGGCGCTGGCCAGCCACCAGATCGGCGGCGCCGCCTTCTTTCTCACGCCGGTGCTCGGCGCGGTGGTCGGGCTCGTCAATGCGGTCGTCTTCGTCTACGGGCGTATTCCGTCCTTCGTCGTCACGCTCGGAATGCTGTCGGTCGCGCGCGGGCTGGTGCTGATCATCGGCAGGGGCTGGCCGGTGCCGATTCCGTTCCACGGCCTCTACGCCGATGTCGGCATACCGCCCGTGCCGATCTACATCGTCCTCGGCCTGGCGCTGATCGCGTCCTTCGTCCTGATGAAGCTTGCGTTCGGCCGCTACGTCTATGCAATCGGCGGCGACGAGGACAAGTCGCGCGAATTGGGCCTGCCGGTCGACCGCGTGAAACTGCTCGTCTTCGTCATCTCCGGCGCGCTCGCCGGCCTCGGCGGAGGGATGGTGACCTCGGAGATCGGCTCGGGCAGTCCCACCGTCGGCACCGGCTTCGAGCTCACCGCGATCTCGGCCGTGGTGATCGGCGGCACTTCGCTGACCGGCGGCCGCGGTTCGATCCTCGGCACCATCGTCGGCAGCCTGGTGATGAGCACGCTGGCCAACGGCTTGATCATCATCGGCGTCGAGACCAACGTGCAGATCGTGCTGACCGGGGTGGTGCTGGTCGGCGCCGTGCTGCTCTCGATCCAGCGCGGCAAGCTCAAGTTCATGAAATAGGCCGGCGATCGGGCAGGACCGCAGATGCAAGAAACCCATCCCGCCTCGCAATCGACCGCCGGCGAGCCGCCGTTCCTGCGGATCCGCGGATTGTGCAAGCAGTTCGGCAGCATCCAGGCGCTTCGCAATGTCGGTCTGGACATCCGTCGCGGCGAGGTGCTCGGCCTGCTCGGCGACAACGGCGCCGGCAAGTCGACGCTGATCAAGAGCATATCGGGCGTCCATGTGCCGGATGCGGGAACCATCGAGTGCGAGGGCCGGCGCGTCTCGATCACCTCGCCCAAGGTCGCGCGCGCGCTCGGAATCGAGACCGTGTTTCAGGATCTGGCCCTGATTCCGAACCTCGATGCGGCGGCCAATCTGTTCATCGGCCGGGAGCTGGGCTGGGGACCGTTCAAGGGGCTGGGCCTGATCATGCGCCAGCGCGCCATGGCGGAGGATGTCAGGCGCACGCTGGAACAGCTCGACATCCACATCCCCTCGCTGCACGCCGAGGTCGACGAGTTCTCCGGCGGCCAGCGCCAGGCGATCGCGGTGGCGCGCGCCATCCGCTGGAAGGCCAAGCTGGTCATCCTCGACGAGCCGACCGCGGCGCTGAGCGTGCCCGAACAGCGCAAGGTGCTCGCGCTGACCCGCCAACTCGCCTCGCAGGGCGTCGCGGTGATCTTCATTACCCATAACATCCTGGATGTGCTCGCGGTGACCGACCGGCTGGTGATCCTGCATCGCGGGCGCAAGGCCGCCGAAGTGATCACGAAAGGCACCGCCGAGCATGAGATCGTGTCGCTGATCATGGGCAAGAGCGCGGCTGCCGCCTGAGGCGGCGTCGCCGGAGTTTGCGGAACCGGCCGCGGCGGATGCGGCGCGACGAAACGGGGAGAGGCGGGGAATGGCGAAGTCGAGTGCTCCGGAGCCGGTCTACGCGAAGAACCTTCGCCTGCTCGGCCAGAGCGACCAGGACGGGCGTCCCGACGGCAACCAGCTCATGGTGCATAAGGGCTACGCCTATGTCGGCCACATGTACTCGCAGGGCGTCAGCGTCATCGACGTGCGCGATCCGCGCGAGCCGAAGACCGTCAGGTTCCTGCCGGCGCCGCGCCACACCTGGAACATCCATTTGCAGACGCACGGCGACCTGATGCTGGTGGTCAACGCGCGTGACATGAAGGCGCTGCCAGCGTTCAGCGACGACAAGAGCTACTACAAGGGCAAGGCCGGCAACTTCAACCCGAGCGAGGGTCAGGAACGCACCTGGACCGCCGGCATGGGCGTCTGGGACATCAGCAAGCCGGCCGAGCCGCGGCAGATCGGCTTCATGCCGGTCAATGGCGGCGGGCTGCACCGCATCTGGTACGACGGCGGACCGTGGGCCTACGCATCGGCGCTGATCGACGGCTTCACCGACTACATCATGATCACCATCGATGTCAGCGATCCGACGCAACCGAGGGAGGTCGGACGCTACTGGCTCCCGGGAATGAACCGCGCCGCCGGCGAGGTGCCGGACTGGCCCCAGGAGTTCGGTCGCTACGGACTGCATCACCCGATCGTGCACGGCGACATCGCCTATTGCAGCTGGCGCGACGGCTGTCTCGTGGTCGTCGATGTCGCCGATCGCGCCCATCCGAAACTGCTCGCCCACAAATGGTGGTCGCCGCCCTATGGCGGGGGCACCCACAACGCGCTGCCGCTGCCCGACCGCGACCTGCTGGTCGTGGTCGACGAGGCGGTGCTGGATCACCAGGAGGACGGCGACAAGCCGATCTGGCTGTTCGACGTCCGCCTGCCGAGCAACCCGGTCAGCATCTCGACATTCCCCGCGCCGACCGACGCACCGTACAAGACGCATGGCGGGCATTTCGGGCCGCACAACATCCATGAGAACCGCAAGGGCAGCTTCGTCAGCGATACCCTGATCTTCGCGACCTACCAGAATGCCGGGCTGCGCGTGTTCGACATCCGCGACAAATACGCACCGGTCGAGGTGGCGGCCCTGGTGCCGCCGGCGCCGAAGAAAATGATGACGGCCAACTGGACCGGCGATCCGGTGATCCAGATGTGCGACGTGTTCGCGACCAAGGAAGGGCTGGTCTTTACCACTGACCATCACGCCGGTTTCTGCGCGATGGAATATCTGGGCTGAGGCGACAGCAGGAGAGGAGCAGCGCGATGCCGCGCCTGTGCGCCAACCTGAAATGGCTGTTCACCGAGGTGCCGTTTCTCGATCGCTTCGCCGCGGCGGCGGAGGCGGGATTCGTCGCGGTCGAGTTCGCCTCGCCCTACGAGTTTCGCGCCGAGGAGCTGCGCGCCCGTCTGCACGACAATGGGTTGCGCCAGGTGCTGATCAACACCCCGGCCGGCGATCCGAAGCAAGGGGCCGGCTCCGGCTTCGCCTGCCTGCCCGGACAGCAACCGGCGTTTCGCGACAGCTTCAGCCGCGCGCTCGATTACGCGGCGGCACTCGACTGCGGACTGGTGCACGTCATGGCCGGGATCGCGCCGGCCGGCGTTGCGCATGACACGCTGGCCTCGGTCTACGCCGCCAATCTTGCCTGGGCGGTGGAGCGGGTCGGCAGCGCGCCGATCCGCCTGGTGCTGGAATCGATCAACCAGCGCGACCAGCCGGGCTTCTTCCTGCGTACGCAGGAGCAGGGCGCGGCGGTGATCGAGGCGATCGGGCGCGACAGGCTTGGCCTGCAGTTCGACATCTATCATTGTCAGGTGGCGCAGGGTGACGTGACCAAGCGGCTCGAGGCGCTGCTGCCGCTGATCGCCCATATCCAGATCGCAGACCCGCCCGGCCGCAACGAGCCGGGCTCGGGCGAGATCGCCTGGGAGTACGTGTTCGGGCGCATCGACGCGTTGGGCTACACGGGCTGGGTCGGCTGCGAATACAAACCGGCGACGACGACCACCGCCGGCCTCGCCTGGCGCAATCGCTACGGGCTCGAGGTGGGCCGTGGCGGGGGCTGACATCGCCCGCGCCGCCGCGGCCCTGGTGCAGGCGCGCCGGACACGCCAGTGGCTCGACCTGCTGCCGGATGGCTGCCGCCCGACCGATCTCTCCGAGGCGTACGCGATCCAGGAGCAGGTGATCCGCGCGCTCGGCCCGGTCGCCGCGTGGAAGGTAGGCGCCGGCAACCCGCAAGCCACGCCGTCATGCGCGCCGATCGTCGCCACGACCTTGTTCGAGGACGGCGCCAGACTGTCATCGGCGTCGCTGAACGTCATTGGCGTCGAGGTCGAGATCGCCTACCGCTTCGCCCGCGACCTGCCCTGTGGCGAGGAACCGTTCCGGCGCGACGAGGTGCTGGCGGCGATCGGCTCGGTGCACCCGGCGGTCGAAATCTCCGACAGCCGCTACGCGGTGTGGAACTCGCAGGACCGGCTCAGCCAGGTGGCGGACCAGTTGAACCACGGCGCGTTGATCGTCGGTCCGGGGCGCAGCGACTGGGCGGCGATCGATGCGGCGACCCAGGCGGCGCGGCTGACGCTGAACGGCGCGCTTGCCGCCGAGACCGCCGGCGGTCATCCGGCCGGCGACGTGTTCCGCCTGCTGCACTGGCTGGCCAACGAAGGCGCGCGTCCGTTCGGCGGGCTGAAAGCCGGGTGCGTGGTCACCACCGGTTCCTGCACCGGGGTGATTTTCGTCAAGCCGCCGATGCACGTGCTGGCGGAATTGCCGGGCCTCGGCCGCGTCTCGCTCGATATCGAATGAGGCCGCGCGATGGCGCCAACCGCCGGTAAGCCCGACGTGCTGCTGCTCGACCGCCTCTCCGAGGACACCGAGGCGAGGCTCGATGCCGCCTATGCGACGCATCGCATGTACCAGGCGGACGGCCCCGAACTCGCGCGGATCGGTCCGCGTATGCGCGGCGTCGTCACATCGGGCGGCAAGGGTGCCGGCAACGCCATCCTCGACGCGCTGCCGGCGCTCGAGATCGTCGCCATCCGCGGCGTCGGAACCGATGGCGTCGATCTTGCGTTGGCCCGCGCGCGCGGTTTCAGGGTGACGACGACGCCGGGCCTGCTGACCGACGACGTCGCCGATCTCGCCATCGGCCTGATGATTGCCGTCTGCCGACGGGTCTGCGTCGGCGACCGGTTCGTGCGCGATGGCCGATGGCGGCCCGGCGTGACGCTGCCGCTCGCCACCAAGGTGGCCGGCAAGCGCCTGGGCATCGTCGGTCTCGGCCGGGTCGGGCGCGCGATCGCGCGTCGCGCCGAAGGATTCGCGATGGACATCGCCTATACCGACCTGGCCCGCGTCCCCGACGCCGCCTACCGGTTCGAGCCGGATCTGGCCGACCTCGCGCGACGGTCCGACATCCTGGTGCTGTCCGCCTCCGGCGGCCCGCAGTCGCGCGGGATCGTCGGTGTCGCGGTGCTGGACGCGCTGGGATCGCAGGGAATACTGATCAACGTTGCGCGCGGCAGCCTGGTCGATGAGGCGGCGCTGGTCGCGGCACTGGTCGAACGGCGCCTCGGCGGCGCCGGCCTTGACGTGTTCATCGACGAACCCGACGTCCCCCCGGCGTTGTTCACGCTCGACAACGTCGTGCTGCAGCCGCATCGGGCGAGTGCGACCACCGAGACGAGGATGGCGATGGAAGACCTGCTGCTCGCGAATCTGGCGGCGCATTTCGCCGGCGAGCCGTTGCCGAGCGCGGTGGTGTGAGGCCCCGCCGTGGGTGAGCGTCCGCGCGGCACGCCGGCGACCATCCGCCTGCTGCGGCACGGCAGCGTGCAGTACGTGCCGCGTCCGGGCAAGGCCGACGGCGGGCGCGCGGACGGCGCGACGGTCGAATCCGAGTCGCTGCGCAACGTGGTCTCCCGGCTCGAGGAGGACGTGATTCTCGGCCGGCTGCACCCGCGTGAGCGGCTGGTCGAGGACGATCTCATGGCGCGCTTCGGCGCCAAGCGGCACCTGGTGCGCCAGGCGCTGGCCGAACTGGAGCGCATGGGCATCGTCGAGCGCATTCCCAACCGCGGCGCCAGCGTCCGTGCCTACGACATCGAGGAGATCAAGCAGCTCTACATGCTGCGCAACCTGCTGGAGACGTACGCCGCCGGGCAGATCCCGATGCCGCTGCCCGAGGCCGACATCGCGGACCTCAAGCGGATCCAGGCGGTGCACGACAAGGCCGTCGGCTCCGGCGATCTCGGCGCCGTCTATCACGCCAATGTCGCGTACCACCGGACGCTGTTCGCCAAATCCGGCAACCCGTATCTCGCCGAGGCGATCAACGACTTCGCGCAGCGCACGCATGGCATCCGCTTCTACTGCTTCACCTATCCCGGCCATCTCGAGGCGATGCGGACGGCGCACTGGAAGATGATCGAGGCGATCGAGGCCTGCGACCGCCGCGCGCTGGTCCGCCTGTGCGCCGACCATCTGCTCGCCTCGCGGGAATGCTACGAGCGGGTCGCCGGCATCCGTCCCGCGACGCGGCACGCCGACGCAAAGCCCGCTCGCGACGGCACGGCGCGCCGGCGCGCGACGCGCTCGTGATTCCGGCGCGCCGGCCCTTTGCGGAGATCCGACCATGCCGCGCATCGCGCTGATCCACGCCGTCACCGCCGCGGTCGCGCCGGTGCAGGAGGCGTTCCGGCAGCAATGGCCCGAGGCGACGCTCGTCAACCTGCTCGACGACTCGCTGTCCGGCGACCGCGAAGCCGCCGGCGCGCTGACGCCGGCGATGTCGGACCGGATGATGACCCTCGCGCGCTATTCGTGGCAGGCGGGTGCTGACGGCATCCTGTTCACCTGCTCGGCCTTCGGCGAGGCGATCGAGGCCGCCGCAAAAGTATTGCCGATCCCGGTATTGAAGCCGAACGAGGCGATGTTCGAGCGGGCGCTGGAGTCCGGCGGGTGCGTGGGCATGCTCGCCACCTTCGCGCCGGCGGTCGCGTCGATGGAGGAGGAGTTCCGCGACGAGGCGAGGCGCCGCGACTCCGGCGCCGTGATCGAAACCCTCTGCCTCGGCCCGGCCCGCGCCGCGCTGGCCGGCGGCGACCTCGCCGGGCACGACCGCCTGCTCGCCGAGGCGGCGCCGCGCCTCGCGCATTGTTCCACCGTGATGCTCGCGCATTTCTCGACCGCGCGGGCCAAGGCGGCGGTCGAGGCCAGCCTGGGCCGCCCGGTGCTCACCAGCCCGGACACGGCGGTCGCGAAGCTGCGCGCCTGCCTCGACCGGACGACCGCCGGATAGGATTGCCGCACGGGTCGGGCAACGTGCCGCGCCCCAGCCGCCGCCGGCCGTCCCGCCGGGAAGACCGCCGCCGGTCAGGAGATGCGGCTCATTCGCCGGTCGCGGGAGACGTGGTCATGCCGGGAAGGCGCCGCTGCATGAGGGCACGGCCGGCACCACGGACCGGGTCGGCCGGCCCATGATCGGGCTCGCGGACGTCGAGGCCGCGGCACGGCGGATCGGCGCGCATGTGCGGCGCACGCCGCTGATGCGCGTCGAACACGCCCTGCATCCGATCGGCGCATTCGATCTCCGGCTGAAGCTCGAATGCCTGCAGGTCAGCGGCTCGTTCAAGGCGCGCGGCGCGATGAACCGCCTGCTGACCACCCCGCGCGCGCAGCTCGCGCACGGCATCGTC
>Ga0335074_10011691_pt1 | contig 12277 bp, 14 predicted proteins | sample Lox_Sample_23_FD_206715 | JGI IMG/M metagenome (GOLD analysis project Ga0335074, IMG submission 206715) | Soil microbial communities from Loxahatchee National Wildlife Refuge, Florida, United States - Lox_Sample_2.3 | ecosystem: Environmental > Terrestrial > Soil > Wetlands | place: USA...
GGCACCCAGATTCGTGCTTGCGTTGCTTTCCCAGGTCCCAAATGCGAGGGACCTGTTGCACCCAGAGCCTTGGGCTCGGACTAGCGGTGCCCGGATACAATGTTGGGATGGGCACCCATCCAGAACATAGCCGGCCACGCTTGCGCTGGCGGGCGGTTCGCATCGCATGAGGAGTTTTTTCCGCCTCGTTCGCTACGGTGTCCCCTACTCATTGCAATGGGTGCTGGGGGTTGTTTTTCTGGCCGCGGTCGGCGCCCTCGATACGTTCCGGGTCTTGTTGTTGCAGCCCATTTTTGACCAGGTGCTGCGCCCGGATTCTCCCGAAGGCCCGGTCTATCTGGGTCTGCCGCACAGCAAATGGCACTTTGATCTCAGGGCGATCCTTCCTGGTTTCCTGCACCTGCACAACGACTGGACGGTGGTCGCTTTCGCGCTGGTCGTGGCGACGGTCCTCAAAGGCGTCTGCGATTACCTGGGCACCTACCTGGTGAACTACGCCGGCTTCGGCCTGATCACCGATCTGCGCAATCATCTTTACGAAGTCACCCTGCGCCGCTCCACGAGTTTCTTTCACAAGCACGCCACGGGGACGATCCTTTCCACCTTGATCAATGACGTGGATCGCGTGCAAATGGCCGTGAGTTCGGTGATCGGCGAATTCCTGCAGCAGTTTTTCACGTTCCTGGTAGGCATCATCTTCGTGATCCGGCTGGGCGGGTACCTGAGCTGGGCTCTGGTGCTCTTCGTTCCGGTGGTCGTTACCTCGGCCCGCAAGATCGGAAGAGAGGTTCGCACCCGCACGCGAACCGGGCAAGACAAGCTTGCGGAGATCCAGAACATCCTGCACGAGACGGTCACCGGCAATCGCATCGTGAAGGCATTTAACACGGAGATATGGGAGATCCTCCGTTTCAAGAATGCCGCCAGGCGGCTGTTCCGCGCCAACCTTCGCAACGTGCGCATTCAGTCGATCAGTTCGCCGCTGATGGACACCATTGGCGCCATCGCGGTTGCGCTGTTTCTTCTCATCGGCCGCAACGAGATCAATCATGGCCGCATGACGATGGGCCTTTTTGGCGCTTTTATTATCCTGCTTTTCAAGCTTTACGATCCAGTGCGGAAGTTCGCCTATTTCTACAACAGCTTTCAGCAGGCCATGGGTGCATCGGCCTCGATTTTTGGTTTCTTTGATGCCAAGGACGACGTGAAGGAGCGGCCGCACGCAGCAGCATTGCCGCATTTCACGAGGTCAGTCCGGTTTGAAAATGTCGGGTTTTCCTACTCCAGTGAAAAGGGCGAGAGCCAGATTCTGCATAACGTCGACCTGGAAGTGCGTAGCGGCGAACTGCTGGCGCTGGTGGGACCGAGCGGCGCGGGAAAATCGACGCTGGTGAATCTGATTCCGCGGTTTTTCGACGTGACGCTGGGGCGGATTCTGATTGATGGCCGGGACATCCGGGAGGTGACGCTGAGTTCGCTGCGGCGCCAGGTTGCCCAGGTCACGCAGGAGACGATTCTCTTCAACGACACGGTACGCAACAACATCGCGTATGGGCAGCCCGATACGAAGTTTGCCCTGGTGGAGCAGGCAGCACGCAACGCGCTGGCTCATGACTTCATCATGCGCATGCCGGAGGGGTACGACACGGTCATCGGCGAAAAGGGCTTTCGCCTGTCCGGCGGCGAACGGCAGCGGCTGGCGATTGCGCGGGCGATTCTGAAGAACTCGCCGATTCTGATTCTGGATGAGGCGACGTCGGCGCTGGACTCCGAGAGCGAAGCGCTGGTGCAGGCGGCGCTTTCGAACCTGATGCAAGGCCGCACAACGCTGGTGATTGCGCACCGGCTGGGCACAATTCGCCGGGCGAATCGGATCGCCGTGCTTGAGGAGGGCCGGGTTACCGCCCTTGGCCCGCACGAGGAGCTGCTGACTTCGTCGCCGACCTATCAGCGGCTGTATCAGCTACAGTTTATGGATGTGCCCGAGCAGGACGACACGCTCGAGAACGAAACCCGGGCCCTGGACCAGATGTTGCAGCCAACTCTGTGGGCCGAGGCAGAGGAAAAGTAAAGTATGCCTATTCACTCGATGACCGGCTTCGCCCGCGTGCAGGTACGCGTGCACGATCAGCTTGCCTACACGCTCAGCGTGAAAAGCGTGAATCATCGATTCCTCGATCTTCAATTACGCCTGCCTGCAGGATTCGATGCGCTGGAGATGGAGTTGCGCCGGGTTCTGAAGGAGAGCCTGGTGCGGGGCCACGTGGAGCTGACCCTGTCAGTAGATCGAACTTCGCTACAGAAGGCAGGCTACAACCGGGAAATGGTGGCCGGCTATATCGCTGCCTACCGCCAGGCTCGCACCGAGTTTCGCCTCAAAGGGGATCCGGACCTGAATGCGGCCCTGCGCATGCCGGGAGCTTTGCAGTCCGAGGTCCGCAACAATCTCGACGAGGATGTCGCGGCGCTGAGTGAAAGCGTGATGCGCGAGATTGGGCCGCTGCTCGAGGAGTTGAAGACCATGCGTGGACGCGAAGGCGAAGCGCTGGAGACAAACCTGCTTGCTTCGCTCACCCGGCTAAGCGAGGCCGTGGACGGGGTTGCAAAGCTGCGTCCCGAGGTGGAGCAGCGCTACCAGGAGCGGCTGACGCAACGCTTGATTGCCGCGACCGGAAATGAATTCAACCGGCAGCGCCTGCTTGAGGAGGTCGCGGTACTGGTGGACCACAGCGATATTTCGGAAGAACTGGAGCGGATGACCACTCATATCGGGCACTTCCGCGAATTGCTCGGTACGGGCGGCGAGGTGGGGAAAAAGCTGGACTTCCTGCTGCAGGAGATGAATCGCGAGGCCAACACGCTGCTGTCGAAGACCGGCGGCGTAGGCGGCCAGGGCACGCGCATCACCGAACTCGGCCTGGCCATGAAAGCCGAAATTGAAAAGGCCCGCGAGCAGGTGCAGAACGCGGAGTGAGAAAAGCAGGGATTAGGGAACAGGGATTAGGGATTAGGGATTAGGGATTAGGGAAACAGGGATTAGGGACTAAGAAGAGATGTGATTCAGTGGAAAGGGTTGGAAAGATTTGGCAGGAATTCTGTTCATTATTTCGGCGCCATCGGGCTCAGGCAAGAGCACGATCGTCAACGAACTCCGTAAGCAGGTAAAAGACGTAGATTTTTCGATTTCCTGGACGACGCGTCCGCCGCGCGGATCGGAAGAGAACGGCCGTGAGTACAACTTCACAACGAAAGAGACCTTCGAGCGCATGGTTGCCGAGGGGCAGTTTCTAGAACATGCCCAGGTTTTCGGAGAACATTACTATGGCACCGCGCGCCAATCTCTGGATGATGCGCGCCGAGCGGGTCATGATCTGCTGCTTGACATCGACGTGCAGGGAGCGGCGCAGGTCCGCGGATCCATGCCGGAGGCAGTGAGCATATTTGTCTTGCCGCCAACGCCTAAGGAGTTGCGCACGCGGTTGCGTAATCGAATGCGCGCAGAGGGCAATGTAGATGAGAAGGAACTTCACCGGAGATTGAACGAAGCCAGGAAGGAAATTGAGAATTATCGTGAATACAGCTATATTCTGATCAACGACATCCTTGACCGGGCGGTAGCGCAACTTGAGGCCATCGTACTGAGTGAGCGATACTATCGCAATGCCGAACCGATTGCCTACCGGTCGAGCAGGGTGTTGGAGGTCGCCGCGGGCTGCAGGCTATCGAACTCGCGGGAGCGGCTGAAACCGGTGCTGGAGGCCTTCGGAATCGAAGGTGGCTCCGGCCAACAACAACTTCCCTTTGGAGAGGATCCCGATGACGATTGAGACGACTTTCGATTCGAATTATCGGAAGGTACTCGTTGCGGCCCGCCGCGCACGCCAGATTCAGAACGGCTCGGCAGCACTGGTTACCAGCCGCTCAACGAAAGCATGTCGCATCGCGCAGGAGGAGATCGACGCGGGCAAGATTTCCTATGTCAAGAAGGAGCAGCCGGTGGTGAAACCGCTGGTTGCAGAGAACGGCATTCCGATTCTCTAGGGAACCTGAGGTTTTTCGCTCGCAAGATCAACCCAGGACTGGAAGCCTTTCTGTCTCTCGCGAGGAAGGAGCAGCCGGCACGCGTTTGAAATGACGCGGTTTGCCGCTGACCACTGATTACTGCCCATCTGACTACTGCCCATCTGACTACTGCCCACTGATTACTCCTCCCTGGAATACAATCGAAACATGCGAGTGACGGTCGGCGTCTCGGGCGGGATTGCTGCGTACAAAGCGGCGGAAGCGGTACGGGCGCTGCAGCGGCGCGGAGTCGAGGTGCACGTGGTGATGACCGAGGCTGCCACGCGCTTCATTCAACCGCTGACCTTTGCGGCGCTGACGGGCCACCGGGTGATCACCAGCCTCTGGGATGAGAGCGGCAGCAACGAAGGCACCTACGAGTCCTCGATTGAGCATATCGGCGAGGCACAGTGGACGGATGCACTGGTTGTGGCGCCGGCTACCGCGAACCTCCTGGCGAAGTTTGCCCACGGCATCGCCGACGATTTCCTGACCACGATGTACCTGGCTACTCCGGCACCGGTGCTGGTTGCTCCGGCAATGAATGTGAACATGTGGCAGCACGCTGCGGTGCAGGCGAACCTGGACGTGCTGCGGCAGCGCGGCGTGCGCGTGATTGAACCCGGAACCGGCGACCTGGCTTGCGGCATGGTTGGTGAAGGGCGCATGGCCGAGCCCGAGGCGATTGCGGAAGTGGTTTTCAATTCGCTGGGGCGGCGTAATGACCTGGCCGGAGAGACGGTGCTGATCACGGCGGGCGGAACGCGCGAGGCGCTCGACCCGGTTCGCTATATCGGCAATCGCTCAAGCGGCAAGATGGGATATGCACTGGCCGATGCGGCGCAGAGCCGGGGCGCCAAGGTGATCCTGGTGAGCGGACCGACGGCCTTGCACCCGCCGGCGCGTTGCGAGGTTGTTCGCATCACCACCGCCGGGGAGATGCGCACGGCGGTACTGGAACGCATGGTCGAAGCCACCATGGTGATCAAGGCCGCCGCGGTTGCGGATTATCGCCCCGTCAGTGTTGCCGAGCAGAAGATGAAACGCACAGGACCGATGACGCTGGAACTGGCGCCGACGGAAGACATTCTTGCCGAGGTCACGAAGCAGCGCAAGCCCGGACAACTGATTGTGGGATTCGCCGCGGAGACCGAGAACACGGTGGAAAACGGGCGCGCCAAGCTGCTGCGCAAAGGCGCGGATGCCATCGTGGTCAACGATGTTTCAGGCGAGGGAGTGGGGATCGACGCGGATCGCAACGCGGCAACGTTTCTTACACCGTCGACCTCAATCGAGATGCCCGAGATGTCGAAACGCAAGCTGGCCGACCGGATTCTCGATGAGATTGTGGCGCTGCGCAGGCCAAGGCCGCTGGTGTTCGAAGTGGACGAGGGTTCGCCGCAGGACAAAGTGCTGAGCGAGTCGGTGGCACCAAACGCGTCGCACCGTCGCATCATCGTGGAGTAAAACGAGTGCCGGCGCTTGATCCCGCAACCCGCGACGCGCTCGAAGCGCGGCTGCGTTTCTATCGTGAACTTGGCCTGACTGATTTCTATCGGCGGCCAGTGGCCATTTCTGAAACCTCCTCGAGCACCGACCCAGGCGCACCATCCACGACGAAGTCCTGGGTGGGAGATCAGGAGCAGAATGCAGACCTTTCCCAGGAGATGACTCCCATTCCAGCCCGCAAGCCAATTGCTCACCCCCCCACGCCCGCATCCCCTGTTGCAACCCAGGATCATCTTTCTGCGCTTCGCATCATCCGCGAAGACCTGGGCGAGTGCACTCGTTGCGCACTTCACAAGGGGCGCCACCAGATTGTATTTGCAGACGGCGACCCCAACGCGCGGCTGATGTTTGTGGGCGAGGGTCCGGGCGCGGACGAAGACGCGCAGGGGCTGCCGTTTGTCGGCCGGGCGGGGCAACTGCTGAACAACATGATCGCGGCCATGGGCCTGAAGCGGGAGCAGGTTTACATTGCGAATGTCGTGAAGTGCCGTCCTCCGCAGAATCGCACGCCGGAACCCGACGAGGCCAACACCTGTTCGCCATTTCTGTTTCGGCAGATTGAGGCGGTCGGGCCGGAGGTGATTGTGGCGCTGGGCGCCACGGCGGCTACCTACCTGCTGGGCCAGCGCCAGCCTCTGGCCGGATTGCGCGGGCGCGTGCATTCGTTTCGCGGTAGAAAGCTGATCGTTACGTATCACCCCGCATTTCTGCTGCGCGATCCCCGGCAGAAGAAAGAAGCGTGGGCCGACCTGCAGATTGCCATGCGCGAACTGGGGCTGAAGGCGCCCGCGCGGCCGGTTCCCTGAGAATTGCTAAAGCGACGTTGGCGTCAACGGAACTTCAAGATCGACGGCATCGGCGTTCTGAAAATATCGACGCTGGAAGTGCAGAGCCAGGTTCACCAGTGCGATCATTACGGGCACTTCAACCAGCGGTCCGATAACTGCCGCGAAGGCAGCGCCGGAATTGATGCCAAAAACCGAAACGGCTACGGCAATCGCAAGTTCGAAGTTGTTTGAGGCGGCCGTGAACGAGAGCGTTGCTGTTTTCGAGTAGTCCGCGCCGAGCTTTCGTCCCATGTAAAAAGATACGAGAAACATGAGGACGAAGTAGACGAGCAAAGGCGCGGCGATCCGGAGTACCTCCAGCGGCAACCGGACAATGTAATCGCCCTTGAGCGAAAACATCACCACAATGGTGAATAACAGCGCAACCAGGGTTATGGGAGCCACCCGGGGCACGAAACGCTGGTCGTACCATTCGCGTCCCTGCCGCCGGACGAGGACGGTTCTGGTCAGGAACCCCGCGATGAACGGGATTCCCAGGTAGATGAAGACACTCCGTGCTATTTCGCCGATGGATACATGTACCACTGTGCTTTTGAGCCCGAACCAGCCGGGAAGCGCCGTGATGAATACCCACGAATAAATGGAATAGAAAAAGACCTGGAACAGGGAATTGAAGGCGACGAGTCCCGCGGCATACTGGGTATCACCTTTTGCCAGTTCGTTCCAGACAATTACCATCGCGATGCAACGAGCCAGTCCGATCATGATGAGGCCGGCCATGTACTCGGGATATCCGCGGAGGAACACGATGGCCAGGCCGAACATGAGAAACGGGCCGATCAGCCAGTTTTGCGCAAGCGAGAGGCCCAGGACGCGCTTGTTACGGAAAACTTCGTGCAGGTCCTCGTATCTGACTCGCGTGAACGGAGGGTACATCATCAGAATGAGGCCTGTGGCGATCGGAATTGAGGTGGTTCCGACGCTGAAGCGGTTAAGAAACGGAACCACACCGGGAGCCAGCCAGCCGAGCGCCACTCCGAAGGCCATGGCCGCGAAGATCCATCCCGTCAGGTAGCGATCGAGGAACGAAAGGCGACTCTTCTTCAACTTCGGCTCCATATTCCGGTGCTCTCAGGAGCGCCCGATGTTCTCGATTTCACGCTTGATTGCGATTTGTTCCAGCGTCGCGAGCGGCAGGGAGAGAAACAGGCCGATCCGTCGATCGAGGACCACAAAGGCATCGCGGAATGCGCGCGCAATCTCGTCGGGAGCGCCTTTTACTGCGGCAGGATCGGGAATGCCCCAATGGGCGGTCATCGGCTGGCCCGGCCAGTAAGGGCATTGTTCCTTCGCGGCGTTATCGCAGACCGTGAAGACAAAGTCGAGCTTTGGTGCACCCGGTTCTGAGAATTCGTCCCAGGACTTGCTGCGCAGCCCGGCCGTGGATATGCCGGCGGACTCGATCTGGTTCAAAGCTTCGGGGCGCGGTTGTCCGGTGGGATGGCTGCCGGCGCTATAGGCGGTGAATCTATCTTGGCCTTTGTGGTTGAGGATTGCCTCGGCCATGATGGATCGGGCCGAGTTACCGGTGCAGAGAAAGAGCACGTTGTAGTGATCTGCCATCGGCTATGCCTTCCCTTCGATCTTTACCGGCACGCAGCAATCCGGGCCGCAGCAGGATGCCCTTGGTTTGGAGGCGCGGATGAATGCGCTCATGAACTTGTCGTGTACCTGTGGGGCCATCGCATCCACGTCGACGCCGGCTTGCGTGAGGAACCGGCGGGCGTCTTCGATGTGGTACACGCGGGTGGGTTCGATGGAGGTTTCTGTGAACCCTGCGTGTGCCAGCTTGGAGCGGTAGTCGTCTTCGGCGAGCGCACCAGCGATGCAGCCCACCCAGAGCAGCATGCTGCGGCGGACCTGCTCGGGGACATCTCCGCGAACCACCACGTCTGAGACCGCAAATCGGCCGCCGGGCTTCAGAACGCGAAACGCCTCGCGCAACACCCGGTCTTTATCGGCCGCGAGATTGATGACGCAGTTGGAGATGACCACGTCGACCGAGTTGTCGGGCAAGGGGATGTTCTCGATTTCGCCCTTGAAAAACTCGACGTTGGCGACGCCGGATTTGCGCTGATTCTCGCGGGCGAGGGCCAGCATCTCGTCGGTCATGTCGAGCCCGTAAGCCTTGCCTGCCGGGCCGACGCGGCGAGCGGAGAGCAGAACATCGATGCCGCCGCCCGAGCCGAGATCGAGAACCACCTCACCCTCGCGCAAATCGATCAGCGCCGTGGGGTTGCCGCACCCGAGCGAAGCACGTACGGCATTCTCCGGGATCAGGCCTTTTTCATCGGAACTATAGAGATTGCTGGTTATGCTGTCGCAGCAACGCAGTCCGGGATCGCAGCAGGCCTGCACATTGCCGTCCTTTGCAATAGCCCGGGCTGCACTTCCGTACTTCTGCTTCACCTGGTCCTGAATGCTGCCGGTAGACTCCATGTAGGACTCCTTCGTATTCGTCAAAGCGAATATATTCTTCTCTGGACATATCCGTCAAGACGTATATGATAGTTTTTGTGGAACGGACCTCTAAAGGCGCTGATCTCGCGCTGTTGTTTGCGGCGCTCTCTGATCGGACGCGGTTGCGGCTGCTCAACCTGATGGATGGACGCGAAGTCTGCGTCTGTTATTTCGTGGAGATCCTTGGTCAGACGCAGCCCAAAGTTTCGCGGCACCTGGCTTACCTGCGGCGCGCGGGAATTGTTGCGGCACGGCGCGAAGGGAAGTGGATGCACTACCGGATCGCGACGCCCGCCCACGCCGGCGCGGCGCGGCTGCTGCGCGAAATACTCGACGTTTTGAGGCAGGAACGGGCAATGCAAGTTGACCGGACACGGCTTGACAGGGCTTGCTGCTCGCCGCAGAAACTCGTTTCGCTGGAGGGCGCTCCGGTGCCTGCTCGCGTGGCCGGGACTCAGATCCCGGCTTGATACCTGCGACCGGCATCGGGAAAAGCGGACGGTGAAACGAGGCGGCTTGAGAAGGCTCCGGCTAAAACGTGTAGATCACCAGAAGGAGATCGAGGACAAAGCCGACCACGATGGAGGCGGGGATGACAAACCACCATCTTCTCCCGCTCGTGGCGGCCAAAACGCCGAGGATGCAGGCAAGAACCGCACTGGCGAGGCTGATTGGCGCACGCCATTCGCGATAGGGCGGGATGAGGATGCTCAGGAGAAGAGCTGCGCTGGCGATTCCGGCTTTTGTGGATCTTTTCACGAGCCACCTCCGCGTCGTGATCCGATCACCCCATCATCGGCCGAATTGACCGATCGATCGGGCGGTGAATCGCCGGCGCCGATCGGCGCTTTCAAAAAACCGAAAGCCCGCCGCGGTACTACCGCCGACGGGACTTCGCCTTTGCCATCACGGCAATGGGCGGGGCGAAGGTTATAAGAACGAGAGTGAGGATCATCAGCAAACCAAACATTGCGTTTCTCGCCTCCCTGTCAGATCGAGCCAGGAATAGAAGCAAGCATTGCGCCTGCGAAGAACGCTGAACATAACACCTTTGCAGGAGGTAATGGCCCCAAGGTTGCAAACGGCGCCGAAGTCCATGTCCGGCTGCGGAAATTGAATCCCCTGCCTCTTGGCGTTTGATCATGGAGGGGGCTGCGAGGTTTCTAAAATATTTGCTGCGCTCATTCGTCATGGAGTCAGATGGGTGAGGCATCGAGCATGATCGCGATGATCGAGCAAGACCGGCAAATCGCGGATGTCTTCGCCAAAGAGCAGCCCCGGCTGCGCAACTTCATTCGCCGGCGTGTGGCCAACGAAGCCGATGTTGAGGATTTGCTGCAAGATGTCTTTTTTGAGCTGGTGCGCGTACATCGTTTGCTGATGCCCGTTGAGTTCGTTACCGGTTGGCTGTATCGCGTGGCACGCAATCGCATCACCGATCTTTTTCGCAAAAAGAGGCCGGAGACTTTCAGCGACAGGGCCCCTGTGGACAGCGAAGGCGAGTTGCTCGATCTGGGTGAAATGCTTCCCGCAGCGGATGGCGGCCCCGAAGCCCAGTACATGCGCGGGATGCTCCTGCACGAGTTGGAGCGAGCATTGGCGGAACTGCCACCGGAGCAGCGGGAGGTATTCATCGGTCACGAGATGGAGGGGCGCAGCTTCAAGGAGATGGCCGCGGCGAGCGGCGTGAGCGTGAACACGTTGCTTTCGCGCAAGCGCTACGCGGTGCTGCACCTTCGCGAGAGGCTGGAACGCATTCACCGCGAGTTTTTGGAGAAATGAGGCGATTCATGAAAAAGATCTGGATTGCATTGATCGCTCCGCCGGCGCTTGTCCTGTTTGCCTGGCTGTTCGGCGAACTTGTCATGCACCTGTGGAACTGGCTGCTGCCGCCCCTGTTTGGAGTGCATGTGATTACCTTCTGGCAGGCTCTGGGGCTGGTGCTCCTCTGCCGCATTCTTTTCGGGAGTTGGGGAGGCGGTCCCGGCAATCGCAGGGGCCGACGGCGGGAACGATGGGAGCGCATGTCGCCGGAGGAGCGGGAACGATTGCGGCAGAGCTGGGCGGCGCGTTGCGGTGCTTCAGCTGCGCAACCGGAAGGCGGAAACCCGGCATGAGCCCGGAGGAGTCATTGGGCCGATTCCGGGAACGGGGTTTGTGGTTTCCCACGTCTCAGGATCGAGACGTGGGGTACCCGGCTTCTGGTTTCGGACGATTTGCGGTCACTCGCCTCTCAGCGCCTGCATGGGCTCGATGGTAGCGGCGCGAAATGCGGGCAGTGTGGATGCGGCGATGGCGAGCAGAAGGACGCATAGGGCGGCAAGCGCGAGCACCGCGGGATCGAACGGGCCGACACCAAAGAGCATCGACCGCAACAGTCCCGAGGCTGCGGCTGCTCCGGCGAGGCCGATGGCACAGCCAATCGCGGCGAGTTTTGCGCCGGAAACGAGCACGAGGCGAACAATGGATGAGCGTTGCGAGCCGAGGGTCATGCGGATGGCCATCTCCTGCACACGCGAGGCGACGGAGAAGGCGATTACGCTGTAGATGCCCAGCACGGCGAGAAGCACAGCGGCGCAGGCGAAGCTGGAGATCAGCACGGTATTGAACCGTCGCGAAGCTTCAGAGTCGGAGACAACCTGCTCCATGGTTTGAACCTGGGTGAGCGGCAGCAGAGGATCGATGGAGCGGACCGCTGCGCGCATCGCGTTCTCCATCTGTTCCGGGGGAATCGCGGAGCGCAGCACGATGAAGCCGCCGTTGCCCTGGAGGTCGGTTGGCTGGGCAAGCGAGCCGATATCGTCCTCCGCCTGGTTAACCGGTCCGTAGTACTGCTCGGTCGCCGGATTGTCGGGTGAAAGCAGCTGCGTATTCGAGACTTCGCCGACCACCGTCATCCACGGCGTTTGCATGCCGGCGGTTCCAATGCGCATTCGTTTGCCGATCGGATCTTGCCCGTGCCAGTAGTGTTCCGCGAACATCTGGTTGACGATCACCACCAGCTGGGTGCCCGCGTGATCCGCATCGGTGAAGAAGCGGCCGCGTTCCAGCCGGATACCCATGGCCGGGAAGAAGTTGCCATCAACCCGTGAGACAGTGGCCAGGTTCATGTCCGCTCCCGGCGGCGGCACGTATCCGTCGATGACGAATGTCTGGTTATTGTTGGCCCCTTGCGACGGCAACATGCTGGTGAAACCGACAGACTCAATGCCCGGAAGTTCGTTGAGCTTCCGAAGCAGTTCGCGGTTGAACGAATCGATCTGCGGCTGCTTTGAATACTGTTCCTGGGGCAGCGAGTAAGCGGCGGTCGTAACATGCTGGGGTGTAAAACCGAGATCGACGGCCCGCATTTTGTCGAAGCTGCGCAATAGAAGGCCCGAAGCGGTCAGCAGCACCAG
>Ga0335074_10011692_pt1 | contig 12276 bp, 9 predicted proteins | sample Lox_Sample_23_FD_206715 | JGI IMG/M metagenome (GOLD analysis project Ga0335074, IMG submission 206715) | Soil microbial communities from Loxahatchee National Wildlife Refuge, Florida, United States - Lox_Sample_2.3 | ecosystem: Environmental > Terrestrial > Soil > Wetlands | place: USA: Florida...
TTCCGGGAACAGGACGTGATGGTGAGTCCAATCCGACACGGCTCCCTGCCGCACGTGCGGTGTAGACTGCCCCACGGCCCCAGGACTGGCCAGCGCCCACGCCATCGCCGCCACGGCGGCGCCTCTCACGGCGCGGAGCGAAACCTGCGCCCCAAACAGCTTGCAAATGATTGATTCCAATTGAGTTCTCTCAGAAGCCAGGAACTTGCGCGATCACCCGAGACTAGATGCTCCTGGCATGTTTCATTGTGGATATTTTAGTGTGGGCCTCGCCGAAGAAACAGTATCCGTCTGGACAGCTTTGTCCTGAGTTACACGAGTGTCGCCCGCGGTTCGTCTCTCAGATGTAAACCCTCGACGGCGCGTTCTGAATTCGGCTCCCGCTTTCAATTCGACTCTAAACTCTCCACTCGCGGCTCTCGGCCCTCACCTTCCCGCCAATTTGCGTCCCAGAAAAATCACGTGGCGCGGGCCGCCGCTTTTCAGCCGCCCGCGCACGCGCTCCACGTCGACAGCGAACCTGCCGTGCCGCAGGCGCCGCTCGAATTTCGTGTCCTCGCGCGCCGACCACACCGCCAGCACGCCGTCCGCGCGCAGCGCCGCATAGGCCTTGGCGATTCCGCGATCGTCGTAGAGCGCGGCGTTGTTTGCGGCGGCAAGAGGCGCCGGCCCGTTGTCCACGTCGAGCAGCACCGCATCGAATTCGCCGCGCCGCGAGCCGAGCGTCACGGCCACGTCGTCTATTTCGATTCGTACCCGCGGATCATCGAGCGGCTGGCCCGCCAGCGACGCGAGCGGCCCGCGATTCCACTCCACCACCGCCGGAACGATTTCCGCCACCACCACAGTCGCGTCCGGCGGCAGCAGATCGAGCGTCGCGCGCAGCGTGAAGCCCATGCCCAGCCCGCCCACCAGCACGTGCGGCCGCGCCAGCGTCCGCGCCCGCCCGCACGCCAGCGTCGCCAGCGCCTCCTCCGAGCCGTGCATGCGGCTCGACATCAGGCTCTTGCCGTTCGCGAGAATGATGTACTCGTCGCCGCGCCGCACCAGCTTCAGCACCGTCCCGTCGCGCGAAACCGCCTGCCCCACCAGCTCCAAAGTTTTCACGCGGTCATGTTACAGGAGCGAAACCGCCCAGGCGCAGAGTAGTTCTATCGGCGCTCCTGCCGATGTCACCGTGCACGGCAGGACACCTGCTTCGTGACGGCGACTAGAACGGAAAGAGAATCCCTTTGTCCTTGAGCTTCTCGAAGCGATCTGCCGCGAAGCGGAAGAGTTGAGCGGGCTTTCGTCCGGCTCGCCGCCACTCGCGCAACGGCTTGAGAATTCCGAGCAGCGCAATTTTCCGGCGAAAATTGCGCTTGTCCAATCGCTTGTCCAGAATCGCTTCATAGACTGCCTGCAAGTCACCTAGCGTGAATTTTTCCGGCAGAAGCTGAAAACCAACCGTCGTGTACTCCAGTTTGTTGCGCAATCGTTCGAGGCCGTAATCGAGGATGCGCTTATGATCGAACGCGAGAGTCGGAAGAGCGCCAACCGAAAACCATCGTGCCTCTGCGGCATCAGCTCCGGCCGCGAGCGTGATCTTGTCTGAGGCGATCAATGCATAGTAGGCGACCGTAACAATCCGCCCTCTCGGATCACGCTCCGGATCGCCGAACGTGTAGAGCTGTTCCAGAAAGACGGCGCGGACGCCGGTCTCCTCATACAGCTCGCGAAGAGCCGCATCTTCCAGAGACTCGTCCCCGTGAACGAACCCTCCGGGAATGCCATAGCTGCCTTCGAACGGGGGCACTCCGCGCTTGATCAATAGCACCTGCAGCTCGGTTCCTCGAACCGTGAAAATCACAATGTCGACGGTTACTCGCAATCCTGTCATCGTTCACCCCACCACCAGATGCGCTGTTTCCTTTGCTGCCCGGAGCGTCGCCACCACGCCCGCATTGAACTGCAGATAGTCGGCCTCGATTCCGTCGCTGAAGATTACGCCGCCTGACGGCATGAGCGACTCCATCTGCAGCTCTTGCTCCGCCCCAATGATCCCCGCAACCAGGCCCGCTTGGGAATGGCGGCTTACGAACGGTTCCCGCACAACGAAGATTAGCCGCCGGTCCTCCCATACGATTCGCAACGGCTTGATCTGTCGGCCTCCGGTGAGTGCCGCGATCCCCGATGCCATATTGAAGGCCGAGGAGATCCATCCGGTGCTGCCTGCGCCCGTCGACACGAGAACCCCGCTCGAGGACTGCTCCTCCGCCGAACTCCGCCACCGGATTTTGTAGCGGGCGGAGACGTGGCTTTGGGCGCCGACAAAGAGATCGTTGAAGGCCAAAAGTCTCTGGCCGTCGCTTAAATGGGCCTCCGCCAGTGTTACCTGCTTGACCGTAGAACGCTGCTCTATGATTCGCTCGAGAGTGCGCGGCAGCTGACTTGGCAGAAACGGAAGCAGCACGCCGTCGAAACGCGCGGGATCGGGATTTACGCCTACAATCGGCTGGCATCCCACGTATTTTGCGACGTTCGCCACGAGCCCGTCCTGCCCAAGGACGACGATCAGATCCGTCGGCAAGAACGTGAAAGTCGGAACGAGGTTCCGATCCAGTTCCTGAAGCTTCAGGCCGATTTCAGCAGCTCGCCGGACTGTCTCCGCGGATCGCCAATAGACGGCATCCTCGCGCACGTATTCATCGAAGTCGCCTCCTGCGCGTTCGATGTAGAACTTCGCTTGGGCGAAGGTGTTGAACCGCTCGACCAGCTCGGCGAGCCGCGTCTTGCGAGTGACCAGGACGATCTTCTCGAATCCTGCTCGCCCATCGATCCTTTTGACGGCAAGGCTCATAGCCTTACCTCGTTTTTTCCGTAGCCGAGACCAGGCTCGATAGCAGGTCCGGCGAGATATTCAGCTCGCCGATCTTCTGCGCGTTCGCGGCCAATTCCTGGAAGGCGAAAGCGATCGCTGTCTTCGGGTCGCCGCCCTGCTTTGAAAGGGCCATCAAGGTCCGCCAGTCGACGTCCCGAACGGGTTTGAGCGTCGATTCCAGCGTGTACGCGCGACTGTCGGCTTCCTTTCGGTCGTTCTCGACTCGCCTTTCCATCAGCGCCGCGCGCTGCTGTTCGATGGCGATGTCCGCGGCCATTTGTGTTTCGCGTATTTGCCGCCGCTTCTCTTCCGTTGCGATTTCCGTATTCAGCTCGCTCTCCTTGATCTTGCGCTCCTGCTCCACCGCGCTATTGCGCCGGGCGTAAATCGCCTCGTCGGATTGACGTTGGAGCGCCTCCCGGGCTTCCGCTTCCAGCGCTTTGGCCATTTCCGGCGTGGGCCGGATTGAGAGCAGCGAAAGATGGATCACTTCGACGCCAAGCTGAACGACGGCATCCGACGATTTCAATCCGGCGAGTACGGTTGCACCCAGGTCGGCGCTGCTGGTCAGCGTTCCCCGGAGCGACAGTTTTTGAGTTTCGGCCCGCATCAGAGTCTGCGTGGCGTGGATCAGCCGCTCGGTAAGCTTTCGATGGTCGTCCGTGCGATAAGCGCCCTCCGGCCCGATGCTCAGGTCCAGCAGCGAAGCAAGCTTCTTCGGATCGATCACGCGATAGGTTAGCTGCCCCTGGATCGTGACCGGCTGAAAGTCGGCCGTGTTTTCCTGGAAGGCGAATGGCGCATCCGCGCTGGCCAGCGGCACGGTGACGATGGTCGAAGTCGGCCCGTAATAGAAGAACGACAATCCCGGGCCTTCGCGCCGGATTCGTCCGTCTTTGAAGTGCAGCACGTAGGTTGTAGGCGCTGCTTTCACGAAGCGAATGGAGAGCATAAGGTGCCTCCTATATAGTGTCTGTCTGACACCATAATAGTGTATTGTAGACACCATGTCAAGCTTAAATTTGCATCCGATTTACTCGCGAGTGGCGCCTCCACAAGCCGCTCGCATGTCAGCCCCGGCCCGCCCTGCCTCGAAAGCTCGTCGCGGCGCCGCTCCCTGCGCCCGGTCGTAGGTTCGAACGTAGCGCCGGGTCCTTCCGCGAGCGCAGCGAGCATTAGGGGGTCGGAGCTTCAGCTCCGACAAAAGGGGGAAGCGCGGGGTTTCAACCCCGCGAAAAAATGCGAGCGCTGCGAGCGCACCATTGTGCAGGTTCACCCGCAGCATGTATTTGAGTTACGGTTCCCGACTTCGAGCTCTCACCTCCGAAATCGAAGCGCCCGCCCTCGCATTCTCGGCCGCGCCGCGAGCCGCTCCAGCTGAGCCATCGCCTTATCCCGCAGCTCCGCGGCTTCCCCCTCTTCATCCATCAGCCGGATCTCGCGGAAAAACTTCACTGGGTCGCCTTCGCGCAGCTTCCGGCACATCCGGATCATCGACATCTGCTCCCGCGAATCCAGCACGCGAAACAACGACTTCACCAGCTTCGTGTGCCGCGGCAGCACGTCGTGAATGAAATTCTTCCCGGCCGCCGTCAACCCCGCCACGCCTATCAGCTTTCCTCTCCGCCGCTCCCACCTCCGGGACTTCGCCTTATGACTGTCCTCAAATTCCACGGGCGGCAGCGTCACGATCCGCTGCCCCACCCAGCCCCGCCTCTCCAGGTGCTTGACCATCCGTCTCACGTTTTCCTTTTTCGCTTTCCGCGCCCGCATCACGTCGCGGGTCGTCAGCGCGCCCCGGCGGTCCAGCAGTTCGAGCAGCCGAAGCTCGCCCATCGTGAGGTCGAACGACTCCAGCGGCACCCGCAGCTCTCCCTTCAGCCAGTCCGCGGTGTCGATCATCTCCATGTAGGCTTCCATGGCCCGCCTGCTCTTCTGCCGGTGTGTCAGGCGAACCTTCATACCTCGATATCCTGCCAAGATTGCCTCTTTCTGGCTTTTTAGGGCCGTTTTAATCGCCCGCCACGGGGATCATTGATCCCCGTCTTATTGCAGGGAAATTACGCCAATCTGGAGGGAGAAAAAATCCGCACTTCTACGTCCGCGTTACCCGCGGAAATTCTTTTCGGGGGTCTGTTTCTGAAGTTTCGGGTGCCCCACTCTCGGTTTGTGAGGGTGGGTCTTGCCTGTCGTCCTTAGGGTTTTTCGCGGACGCCGGCGCCGACTGGCTGGGGCTCGGCGGCGCGCTCTTGCGGGTGGACGAACGTCGCGGACGCTTGCGGCCTCACGGGCGCTCAGTTCGGAGCTCCTATTCTTCGCGGCTGATCTTGGAATTCCGCTGCGGACACATCCCCTGTCGCGAATGGGAATGAGCAGCGAGCGCTGCGAGTTGAGAGCTAGAAGCCGCGGGCCGTAAACCGAATACACGCTGCGGGTGGGGCTGCGTAATGGAGGCTCGCTTGGCTCGCGAAAAACTGGCTTTGATAACGGGGCTTCAGCCCCGAGTCGCTGCCTGCCGCGCGGATTTCGGCGCCAGAATTCGCGGCCCGGTCGTAGGTTTGAACGTAGCGCCGGGTCCTTTAGCCCGGCATTCTTCGGCGGCGGTCAAATCGCGGGTAGAAGCGTGAGCCCTAAGCGCCTACGGGCACCGGTGGAAGCGTGAGCCTTCAGGCTCGCGAAAAACTGGCTTTGATAAAGGGGCTTTCAGCCCCGGGCCGCCGCCTGCCGCGCGGATTTCGACGCCAGAATTCGCTGCGCCCGGTCGTAGGTTTGAACGTAGCGCCGGGTCCTTTAGCCCGGCATTCTTCGGCGGCGGTCAAATCGCGGGTAGAAGCGTGAGCCCTAAGCGCGTACGGGCACCGGTGGAAGCCTGAGCCTTCAGGCTCGCGAAAAACTGGCTTTGATAAAGGGGCTTTCAGCCCCGGGTCGCTGCCTGCCGAGCGGATTTCGGCGCCAGAATTCGCGGCCCGGTCGTAGGTTTGAACGTAGCGCCGGGTCCTTTAGCCCGGCATTCTTCGGCGGCGGTCAAATCGCGGGTAGAAGCGTGAGCCCTAAGCGCCTACGGGCACGGGTGGAAGCGTGAGCCTTCAGGCTCGCGAAAAACTGGCTTTGATAAAGGGGCTTTCAGCCCCGGGTCGCTGCCTGCCGCGCAGACTTCGGCGGAGTTGAGAAAGGCGGCGGCGAACGAGTTGAAGCGACTCACGGCGCGAATGGGGATGAGGGGGCGAGTGTTCTGAGTTCGGAGTTAAAGACGGGTGCAGGATGGAACGGTCACCTCGCGCACCTTCGCAGACCACGCGAAGGGTGCGGTGCCCCTCAAGTTTGTTCCGGGACTGAATGGGCTCCGGTGTGAGTTGCTCGCGGTCGGACCGATGTATGCGCCACTCGCCTTGATCGAAGAAGTGGAGATCAGGGCGGAGGTTAATGCCTCCCGAACGTCGTGGCGAATATAAAGCGAAACATGGTAGACTTCATGCGCGGGGGCGTACCAGATAATAAAGGACTTGCCCCGGAATTGACGTCCGGTCGGTAATAACTATGGTGTACACTTCACCATTCTCGAATGGCCATTGGAGGAATACGGCTCGGTCAAATCGAGCCACGAGAACGTGCGGGCGCCCAGACTGGGCGGAAATATGAGTACCAATACGAGCGCACGGCCCGCGCCGCATTGGACCTTCTCGTTGACGGGCTGAAATATGTTTGTGTGTACTGCGACTGGCATGACGACTACGTGGTCGAGAAAGGCGACCCGCCAACTCGTTACGTCTTTCACCAAGTCAAAGGTCGCAAATCTTCGCAAGGCCCGTGGACTTTCGGTGAGTTCTTCGGCGTCCGGAGGAAAAAGGCAAGAATTCCGGCGGAAAAACCAGCGTCAGTAAAACCTGACGCAATAGTGCCATTGATGTTGTCGCACCATAAGAATTTCGGAGATAACTGTGTGGGGTTGGCGTTCGTGACAAACACAGGCGTTGGTCCGGATTTGTCCGGATTTCTCTCGGAGATTGCAGCGGCGCGGAATGAGACTGCCCTGCCGCAAGGCGGACAGATCGCCTTTCAGCATATCGCTCGTGCGTATATGGCAAGTGATCCGCAGCTTGCTCCCTCGGCGACCCACCTTTTCGCATGGCTCCGCGGGCTCAAGATCCACACCGATCAGGGGCAGTTAGACGACCCGAATGCTGCTCTCCTCGAGCTGGCCGATGTCGTGCTCAACTTCAGTGAGATCGACCTCGTCCATAGTCAGGCGAAGCAGATTGCCCGTGAGATCGTGAGCCGGGTCCGTAGTAAGGCGGCATGTTCCTCCACCGTTGTGCCTGCATCCGACGAGCAACTGCGGCGCGAGAAAGGAATCGCAGTCGTGGACCTGCTTGGCGATCTGAGTTTGTCGGTCCAAGCGTACGAACAGCTAAAGGCCGGCGAGGGAATAGATGCCGTAAAAACCTTGTCTCGCCTGCAGCGATTTTGCCAAAAGCATAAGATAAACAATCTTGAATCTATATGTGGGTTCAAAGCGGCGTGGGACGTCTGGCGAACGAAGGAGAGGCATTTCTTGGCCAGTGCAGACTATATTCTCCTGGAAAAGAAGGCGCGTGAGGCTTTGAAAGCCGGCATGACGATCGAGAAGATCGTCTTCGAGGCGAAAGACATAGCGAAGCAGTTCGATGGCATCACTGGTTCGGCCTTGACGGCCGAGTGCGTCCTGGGGCTGATATTTTCGCTGGCAGCGCAGTCAGAAGCGCTACCTGATGCTAGATTGATCGGGTAACAATGGATATCAATGGCTTTCTCGAAAGTCTTTCAGGAACGGGCCAGCGGCTGCCCGTTGCGAGCGACAACGCGGTTCCGGGGCGCGCACCCGAAACAATCGACGCGCTCTTTCACTTGCCCTTACTCGCACTGGCAGTGATGGTGATCGCACGGAATGAGCCCTTCCGCACGGTCGACCTTGGCCGGACTGTGGCTATGTTACTCGTCGAGCATTTCACGGCCCTTCGGCATTCGGGGAACGGAATCGAAATGTCCTTTACCTTGAGACGGCGATGCGCTGATGCCTTGGCCTTTCTAGAGGCTGTTGGTCTAGCAGCCGTGTCGGAGGACCGGCAGCGAATCATCACTCTAACGCCGGTTGGCAAGAGTCACCTCGACCACGGCAGCCGGGACTCGAGCGACTTGGGATTGCTCATCAGGCGACTGCGAATTGCGCAGGGGCGGGTCAGGGCTAGAGTAGGCAACGATGAGCGTTAGGCTACAGTCGTTTCAGTACCTGCCGCGCGGTGCCGGCGGTTGGGGCTCAGGACTGTTGCCCTTTGGTGACGTCTTTACTGCTATACAAGGTGCGAATGGCACGGGAAAGACCCCGATCATCAAAGGGGTCGTACAAGGACTCGGTCACGAACTGGAACTGCCCCCCGATGTTCGGGAGCGATGCGAGTCCGCTCAAACTACCCTTCTGGTCGATGGACAGTCTGTGGTTCTGACGCGTCGGCTCGGCGTTGATTTCGACCTAACGATCGACAAGGGATCCAGCCGCCAAATCTTTAAGAGGCAAGCAGAGTATGCGAAGTGGTTTCTTACTCTCTTCAGCCAAGAGTCTCCGACCCTGACGGGCAAGCAGAACCAATCGGCAGAGCTCTATGCAAACGTCTTGTTGCCGGCCATATGGGTGGATCAAGACCACGGCTGGACAACGGATTACTGGACCCCGGCCAACCGCAACTTTATCCAAGACCAGCGGCAGGAGGTTGTTCGGTTTCTCTTGGGCCTGCAACCACGCCACCCGTTTCGCTCGCGGACTGAGTTCGATGCGGCGAAACAATCCTTAGAACGGACGGAGCATGCGATAGAAATGCAGCGCTTCATCATCGAGAGGCTGCGAACGAATGAGCATCTAACAGATAACGAAGAACCCCGGTTACTAGAGCGCAGAGCGCAACTCCGTCGGGAACTGGAAGCGAATAGTGGGGTCATCGAAGCTGTCCGCTCGGCGGCCGCTTTTTTTGATCGCGAGATCGCCGGTCTTGAGGCTCAGCGAGACGAATTGATTGCTCGCGAAGACGAACTGACAAAGCGCAAAGGACAGCTCAGCCTCGTTCTGTCCGAACTCAATGGCGAAGAGGACATCCTTACGGCGAACGTCCAAGCGACGGATCTCTTGCGGCAGTTCTGCGGCCGCGATGGCTGCGAGATGTTTTCGACTTCCGAGCGCTCATTCGGTCGCTCCTTGCTGTTTCTAAAGGACCAGATCAAAGACCTTACGACATCGAACCGGGACCTCGGTCGCGACGTTGATTCCGTCCGCAAGCAGATCGTCGCTTTGGAGGCAACTCTAGCAGCAAAGAAGGACGAGAGGGAACGGACTCTCAATGCATCGCCGCAGGGCGAGATAATGGGCAAGCTCGGAGCACTGACAAAAGAAGTGGTTGACGTTGAGCTGAGGATCGCGAGGCTTCAACAATATGCGGCGGAGCAGGCGAAATTTGAACGGCTCCTAGATCAACGCGAGCAAGCCGTCGCTGCCGTCGCCGAAAACCGACCGACTGGCGCCAGAGGTGCGAGTGCGGTCGAGGACGCTCGTCAGATGCTCAGTGATGCCATGCAACAATGGTTGGTAGCTCTTGGCACGCAGAACATGAGGGTGGCCAACTTCGACGACGATTTCGTTTTGTATGTCGATGACGCCAAGTTCGCAACGACGACACATCAAAGCGGCAGCACGCGGACGCGCATTGTTCTGGCCTTTCACGCGGCACTTTTGGAAGTGTCTCTCCTACGTGGCGGGAATCACCCCGGTTGGCTATTGTTCGACGCGCCCAAACAACATGAGTTGAGTCAGGCCGATTTCGACAGATATACCGATAGGCTGTTGTCGCTTGCTACGCAGCATCCAGGGCGTGTCCAGGTCGTCTTTTCGGTGGCTGATCTAAAGACCCAATTTCAATCCGGGGACGAGGTGTGGATGCCCACGTTTATGATAGAAGGCAATCCCCGGTTCCTCGGGCCAATCACTCCGGCGGAGACCACGAATCGCTGACGGGCCTCCCTGAATGAAGGAGCGGAGAGGAGGGTGCGTATTTGGGGGTTGCGGGGAACGACGAAAGATGAAGGCGCCCGCCTGAAAGGTTGCCGCTACGATTTATCGCGAACGCCGGCGCCTACTGGTTGCGGCTCGGCGGCGCGCTCTTGCGGGTGGACGAACGTCGCGGAGGCTTGCGGCGATACGGGCGCCTGGGCCGGCGGCGGCTCCGGCGCTACGATTTCCCAATCGCAATTTTCGCGGATGCAGGAGCGGAAATTGCCTTGCTTCGTGCGCTTCTCGACGATGAACGGCGCGCCGCACTTCGGGCACGGCTCGGGGAGCGGCTCGTACGGCGTGGTGAAATCGCAATCGGGATAGCGCGAGCAGCCGTAAAAGATGCGGCCGCGCCCTCGTCCCTTGGCGGTGCCGCGGCGAACGAATTCGCCCTCGTTGCACTTGGGGCATTTGATGCCGAGCGTGATGGGGCGCGTGTATTTGCACTTCGGATAGTTCTGGCAGCCGATGAAATCGCCGAAGCGCCCGGCGCGGCGCAGCAACTGGCCGCCATCCTCGGGGCACTTTTCGTCGAGGACGACATCGGGCTGCAGCGCTTTGCGCGTGCCGCTCGCGAGGCGCCGCGTCGTCTTGCAATTCGGATAGCCGGTGCAGGCGAGGAACGTGCCGAAGCGCCCGCGCTTGATCGCCATCACTTTTCCGCAGTTGTCGCAGTAAACCGTGCCGGTCTCGGCTTCGGAGTCGTCGTGTCCGTGCTCGGCGAGGTCGCGCGTGTAATCGCAATCGGGATAGCGCGAGCAGCCGAGGAAAAATCCGTGGCGGCTGATGCGCTCGAGGAGTTCGCCCTGGCCGCACTTTTCGCATTTTTCGCCGGTCGGAATGCCGATTTTGTACGACACCATCGAATCGGCGGCTTTATCGAGATCGACCTCGAAGCGGTCCCAGAATTCCTTCACCGAGGAGCGCCAGGTCATCTTGCCTTCCTCGATTTCGTCGAGCTCGTCTTCCATGCGCGCGGTGAAGGTGACGTCGAAAATATCCTCGAAGGCTTTCACCAGCAGGTCGGCGACGGTTTCGCCGAGGCGCGTGGGCGTGAAGCGGCCCTGTTCCTTGTTGACGTACTCGCGCTCGACGATCGTGGAAATGATCGCGGCGTACGTGGAAGGGCGGCCGATTCCTTTTTCTTCGAGTTCCTTTACGAGCGTCGCTTCCGTGTAGCGCGGTGGCGGGTCGGTGAAATGCTGGTCGGGACGCACGGAATCGAGGCGTAGCTTTTCGCCTTCGGTGACGCGCGGCAGCGTGCGGCTGTCGGTGTCGCCCTCGTCTTCCTTTTCTTCCTCTTCCTTCACGATCTGGTAGACGGCGAGATAGCCGTCGAACTTGGTGACGGAGCCGGAGGCGCGGAAGGTGTAATCGGCGGCGGAAATATCGATGGTGGTCTGGTCGAAGACCGCCGGAACCATCTGCGAGGCGACGAAGCGCTGCCAGATCATCTGGTAGAGCTTGTACATGTCGTCTTCGAGATACGGGCGAACGCTTTCGGGAGTGCGCGCGACGTCGGTGGGGCGGATGGCTTCGTGCGCTTCCTGCGCGTCCTTTTTCGATTTGAAGAAGTTGGGCTTCTCCGGCATGTAATTCTGGCCGTAGGCGGAGCCGATGTGCTCGCGGACCTGGGCAAGCGCGTCGTCGGAAACTTTCACGGAGTCGGTGCGCATGTAGGTGATCAGCGCGACGGAGCCTTCCGTGCCGAGCTCGACGCCTTCATAGAGGCGCTGCGCGAGCATCATGGTGCGCTTCGCGGTGTAGCGCAGGCGGTTGTAGGAGGCCTGCTGCAACTTCGAAGTGGTGAACGGCGGCGGCGCGTAGCGGCGCTTCTCTTTCTGGGTGACGCTCGCGACCTGCCATGCCGCCTTTTCGACCGCCGCGACAACGCGCCGGGCCGCGGCTTCGTTCGAGATTTCGATGTCGTCGCCCTTGTGCTTCGCGAGCTTGGCTTCGAAGACGGGCGGCTCGCCGGCGGCGAGCATCGCGTGGATCGTCCAGTATTCCTTGGGGACGAACGCGCGGATTTCGCGCTCGCGCTCGACGATCACGCGCAGCGCGACCGTCTGCACGCGGCCGGCGGAAAGGCCGCGGCGGACTTTGTCCCAGAGAAGCGGCGAAACTTTGTAGCCCACGAGGCGGTCGAGGACGCGGCGAGCCTGCTGCGCGTCGACGAGATTGTCGTTGACCTGAGTGGGATGCTCGAAGGCGGCCTTAATCGCTTTTTGGGTGATCTCGTTGAACATCACCCGGTAGATTTTCGGCGCGCCGTTGCGGGACTCGGCCTCGGTTTTCTTTTCGGCTTTTTCGATTTTCGCGGCAGCGGCGGATTTTTCGGCGT
>Ga0335074_10011693_pt1 | contig 12276 bp, 11 predicted proteins | sample Lox_Sample_23_FD_206715 | JGI IMG/M metagenome (GOLD analysis project Ga0335074, IMG submission 206715) | Soil microbial communities from Loxahatchee National Wildlife Refuge, Florida, United States - Lox_Sample_2.3 | ecosystem: Environmental > Terrestrial > Soil > Wetlands | place: USA...
AGTACCGAGTCAGCGGTCTCGATCGCCGATGATTTCCCCTTGTGATCGAGACCAACTCGGTAAACGACGGCCCGCCGCCAGACTAGTCTCAGATACTCTCCAACAGGGCCGTAAGGTAATGCCAAAAGCTTTCGACCGTTGAGATCTGCACGCGCTCGTTTGGGCTGTGCACATCAACGATGGTTGGCCCAAACGAGATCATCTGCATCCCAGGATACTTCTCCCCAATTACTCCGCATTCCAGCCCTGCGTGTATGGCAATCAGACTCGCCGGTTTGCCGAACACCCTCTCGTGTACATCCTGTGCTTTGCGCACGAGTCCATTATTCGGCTGGGGCTTCCAGCCGGGATAGCTGCCGGTGTGTTCGACTTCAAATCCCGCAAGTCGGCAAACCGTGGCCACCGCATTGGCCGCGACGCGTCGGCTGTCATCGATGGCGCTTCTTTGGCTGGTCAGGATCTCCACGCTATTGCCGTCAGTCTTCATGGTGGCAAAATTGGTGGAATTCTGTACCAGGCCAGCCATATCCGGGCTCATGGCGAGTATCCCGTGAGGGATCGCAACCATCAGGTCCACGATTGCTTGCGCATCTTTGGGTTTGATCGTCTTCTCCGGACGAGTCACCGTTTCCACGGTGATCTGCAGCCCGGGATCAAAGCTGCCCAAATCAGCCTTGAATTCGGTTTCTGCCTTCGAGACGATGTTCTTCAACTTGTTGCTTCGTTTGCCGTCGAGGACCACGATCGCCGTGGCTTCGCGCGGGATGGCATTGTGCGCGTTACCACCATTGATATCCGCAACTTCAATGGGCAATTGGGACAGCGCAGCCTGTACAACGTTGCCAAGGATACGCAATGCGTTACCGCGACCTTGATGAATATCAACCCCGGAGTGGCCGCCCTTCAACCCAGACACCTTAATACGATAACCTTTGCTTCCTCTTGCACGTTGACGCGTGAATTTCCGCCGAGCAATCGTGTTGACCCCACCCGCACAACCGATGTAAAGAATTCCTATTTCCTCACTGTCAAGGTTTAAGAAATATTGAGATCTTAAAAGGCCACCGCGAAACTCCGTGGCGCCAGTAAGACCGGTTTCCTCATCTACCGTAAAGACGAACTCCAGTGAACCGTGAGCGATGTTCTTGCTCTCCATAACAGCAAGGGCCGCAGCCACTCCAATGCCGTTATCCGCGCCAAGGGTTGTCCCGACGGCCTTGACCCAGTCACCATCGCGGGTCACCCTTATCGGGTCGGTCTCAAAGTTATGATCAGTGCCTTCGTCTTTTTCGCATACCATATCGAGATGGGCCTGCAAAAGTGACATTGGCGCTTGCTCGCGGCCAGCAAATGCCGGCTTTCGAATGATCAAATTAGCGGCGTGATCTTCGATAACCTCGAGTCCGAGACGGCCCGCTTGGGATATCACGTACTCGCGCGCTCGGGCTTCTTTCTTCGAAGGACGCGGAATTCTGGTTAAGGCATCGAAGTGCTTCCACAACACATTGGGCTCGAGATCAGGAAGTGCCGATGCAATATCACTGTCGCTTGTTTTGTGTGCCGTAGCTACCGTCATTGGCTGATACACCTGCCTTTCAGGACTTGCTTAGAAAGTAGTTCTCTACCGCCCTCATCACCGAAGCGTGATCGATAACCGGCTCTTTGCGCTCGTATCGAGCCGCCCAACAGATCTGGTTCACAATGTCACGCGGGAAGCAAGGACGAAGTGCCTGGTGCAGCTTGCCACGAATGACATCGATCACGTCGGTAAGCATGCTGGCTTCGTACTCGAGTGCACGCTCTTTGCACACCCGGCGGAATATCTCGCAGAACTGTTCGTCGGAAATCGTGCCAACTTTGATTTTTGTTTGAATCCTTCGCAGGAAAGCTGCGTCAACCAGTTTGGCCGGGTCCATATTCGTTGCGAACACCACGAACATCTCAAACGGAATCTCGAACTTCTTGCCTCCGGCCAATTTCAAATAATCGATTCCCCGGTCGAGAGGCACGATCCAGCGATTGAGTAGCTCTTCCGGGCGCACTCGCTGTCGACCGAAATCGTCGATGATCAGCACGCCGTTATTGGCTTTCATCTGGACGGGGGCATCATAAAATTTCGTACTGGGGTCGAGCTGCAGGTTCAACATATCCATGGTCAGTTCGCCCCCGACCATGACCGCCGGACGATGACACAGGACCCAGCGCTGGTCTGTCTCCTCGAATCTCGGCCCATCATCGACAGCTTGATGAACCAGAGGATCGTAAATCGAGATGATTTGCCCGTTTACTTCCAGGGAACAGGGAATCCAGACAGCGTCCTCAGCGACCACGCGGGACAGCGTCTCAGCAATCGTTGTTTTTCCGACCCCTGTTGAGCCATGAAGAAAGATCGAACCTCCAGAGTTAATCGCCGTCCCAATTTGCCACACCGTCCTACTGTCGAGTACTAGGTGAGAAAAGGCGCTCTCTACATCGGGCGGGTGGACCTCTACGTTGCGGACGCTCTGTCGTCGAACCTGGTCGACATAGCTGCGGAGCGAGACAGGTGTCGCGTCGGCATACTGGCTGAGCGACAAGAGTTCGAGGGCTCGCGACCGGCCTTGTGATGTGATCGCTAAGTCCGGCACGTTGTCGTGCGTGCCGGTTACTTCGCAAAGCTGCATCGTCCGCAGCCGGCGCATCAGCTCGTCCGCCACAGCCAGACCAATTCGCATGTGATTGGAGAGGTCCAGCACGGAGAAAGGACCCGACAAGTACAGAATCTTCAGCGCCAAATCGTCGAGTACGGTTTGCCGGATCCCGAGCTCTGATACCGACTTGGGTTGGCGCGGGCTGCCCATAGTCGCTTGTGGAACAGCCCGCGTTACACTTTGTTGTACGTAAGAGCGCGCGGTCATCTGATTCGTCATTTCAAAAGCTGCTGGGACCGGTGGCAATCGCAGCGACCCACGAAATCTGGTCATGATGCAATAGCGGTTCTTCGCAAGGCCCTACGCCTCCACAGTTTCTTTACAAGAATCCGACCTGATCATTGCTCCCACGGCAGATCCGGCTTCCCGAAATGGCCGTAGTTGGTCGTGCGCCGATAAATCGGACGCAGCAGATCGAGTCGCTCAATGATTGCCGCCGGCCGGAAATCGAATTCACTGACGAACTGAGCTGCCGCAACGTCGTCACCCGTACCAAACGTCTCCACCTTCACCGACATGGGTTTCGCCATTCCGATTGCGTAAGCAACCTGTATTTCGGCCCGTGTGGCCAGTCCGTTCAGTACGATCTGCCTCGCTACATAGCGGCAGAAATACGCAGCGCTACGGTCGACCTTTGAGGGATCCTTGCCGCTGAATGCGCCGCCGCCATGTCGGGCGGCGCCGCCATAGGTATCGGCGATGATCTTGCGCCCAGTTACACCACAATCAGCAGAAGGCCCGCCGAGGACAAAACTGCCGGTGGGGTTCACCGTGAAACGGATATCGGAGTGGAACCACGTCCCGAGCGCCCGCGGTGCAACAGCATGTTGTACATGGCCAGCGATAACCTCGCGCTTGATGTCAGCACAGTGCTGCGTCGAAACCAGCACATCCGTTACGGCGATGGGGGTGCCGTTCTCATACAACACAGAAACCTGGGATTTTGCATCGGGACAGATCCAATGGTATTCGCCGGATCGGCGATCCTCAGCGAGGGCCTTAGTCAGAGCATGGGCCAGCATCAGCGGCAGGGGCATCAATGAAGCTGTTTCGTTGGTCGCATACCCGAACATGATACCTTGGTCGCCGGCCCCTTGCTCATGTCCGCGACTCTTATCAGCATCAACGCCGCGAGATATGTCGGGAGATTGATTAGAGACAATCTGCAGCACCCGCACGCCATCCGCGTTGAAAGCTGCGGAAGCATCCGTATACCCGATGTCACGGATTGCTTGCCGGGCAATTTGTTCGTAATCTAGCTGGGCCTGAGACCTGAATTCGCCCCCAATCACGACTGTGTCGTGCTTGCAGAGGACCTCGCAAGCAACACGAGAGCCGGGATCTTGCTCCATGTATGCATCCAGGATGGAATCAGCTATGTAATCGCACACCTTATCTGGATGGCCTTCGGAAACCGATTCCGAACTGAAGGTGTGGGCAACTGGCTTGGTGGAGGCCAGGGAGGAAGAAACAGCAGTTTGAACGGCAATATCAGCCATAGATGCACGCTCCTCAAGTTAATTCGCGTGCATCAGGGGGCTCAAAAGAGATCCGCCCAGCATCGGGCGGACGGTTAGCAGAGACTCGCTTCGGAATTGTATTCCGCACATCGAGCTTTCGCTCAGGCACCGTGGCGTCTCCACGACTCGGTTGCCGGGCTCAAGGATCCGTTGAGCCACTCCTGATGCTTCCCGCAAAGCGTAGGGGAAAGCCGCGTTGCTTGTCAAATCAGCTGCCGAGGCCTGCCAGCAGAGGACTGCCCACGCTCGTAACCCGGGCCAGCCTGACGGCGCAAGTGCGAACCCGAGTCGTTTATCGACGCCTCACCGGGCTTGCAGATCGTCTCCCCGCACTTGTGACTGGCCCGCCATCTTCTTAGTGAGCCACTGTGCATGGTTAGAAGCTTGGAGGCTCCGCACTCCTTACAGGTGGACTGGATCAAGAGCCGGGTTTCGGCCCTCACGAGAACAACGATGTATTGGTCTTCTTTGGCTGATTTCTTGAGTTGCATGTGGCACCTCCTGTGACAAGACATACTTGCCTGCGCTAGTGCTGGAAACCTTGCATCAGTAGCTAGAGAATGTCTCTCACAACGAATATCGCATTCACGGCTTTGTGGCCGACTAGCATCTGTAAGCCCTGCAAGTACGAATTCCGCTCCTCGGCACTGGTGAGAGCTCTTCGCAACGCATCGTGACGAATGGCGTAGCGCTGCATATCTTCCGCCGTTCGCTCCAACAAGTCAGCCTCACACTCGAGTAGGTAGCGGGAAAGCTCCTCATCTGTGTTCCGCGCCAGAATCAGCCGCAAATGGGGCAGACAAAGTGGCGAAAGCGACATACGCTCAAGGGATTCCGACTTAGATCGCCGGGTCATCAAGGTTTGAACGGCATCGTCTTCTGCCTTCCAGCGTACCTCGCAAGCTGGACAATGTGCTTTGGGGACTGCTTGATCCAGCCCACTAGCCGTCGCTTTATGCTGCGCAGCCCCGCGCAAGTTCTCGGCGAGCCGAGTTAATAGAGCCGGGTAAGACGTACAGACCCCATGAGGCGAGCTGATTTGCTCGTAATGCCAGGTGTGTAGAGCGCAGAACCCTCCGTTCTCCGCATGTCGCTTTTGCACCTCCGGACGCGTCGAAAGCTCATATTGGTAGTGCCGGAGGAACTCAAGCAACTTCTTGAAGACCCTGGCGCAGACTTCACAAACGCTGCTGGTCTGAAGCCGGCGCTGTGGCCTCCACCCTACCGCTCCAACAACAGGTGCACTAGGAGCCTCGGTGCGAGCACTCGACGGCAGGCTCACGGGCTTCACCGTTCCTTCGGCGTCTACGTTGACATGGACTTGCTGCCGCAGGGCAAGCAGCTCGTTCTTGGCTTCGTCTAACCCCGTCCAATTGGAGGCGTTTAACTCGACGAGAACACGATCGCACATGGAATCGAGAAAAAGCTCTGATTTCTGGGCGGTCAAAAAATTGACGAGCTCCTGTTCAAAATCCAAGAGCCCGCTGGTCCGCAGAGCCTCAATATCGTTGGCCTGCTTTGCCGCCAGAGCCTGTCGCGCCGACAGCGAAAAAGGCCTCCTAGCTTGCCCGTTCAGCACTTCCTCGACGACCTGCTCCGCGTAGGTGAGCACATCGCCACGCAACTCAGGCGCCACTGTGTCCTGCTTGTTCAGCACCACAAAGACAGCGCGGACGGAAGAGGAAGCTTTATGGAGAAACCGAATCTCGTCTTCGGTCAGAGGACTTTCGTACCCGGAGACGAGGATCAGAACGTCAATTTCCGGGATGAATCGTTCGGTGGTTTCGGTGTTTTCGAAGATTGCCGAACCCAGACCCGGCGTATCGACGAAGTAGAAGCCCCGGCGCAGAATCTCCGCTGGCAATTGAATCTCCGCTGACCGAATGTGCTTCTGGTTTCCGGGGTTCCCTTTCTCGGTTACGTACTCGGTAAGCTGGCTGAGGGAGGCTTCACCGCGTAGCCTATTGCCTTCGTAGTCGAGCAGCACGCGTTCACTGGTGCCATAGCGCACCGTCGTAATAACCGACGTCAGGGGCATGATGCCGGTGGGTAGGCGGTCCATGCCGAAAAGGGCGTTCATGAGGGTCGATTTTCCGCGGTTGAACCGGCCTGCAACCACGACATTGAAGCGGTCCTCTGCCAAACGTGCCAGCACATCACGCCAGCGCTGTTCGGAACCTTTGTCGTGTTCGTAATCGATCGCGCTGGCTAAGCGGATAATCTCGGCCAGGCGAAACTTAAGTTGCTCGTACTGTTTGAGGGACATCATGTGTGCTTCGTCTGCTCCACACGCTTGAATCCGGCCCGGCGAAACTGTAACGGCGCAGCGCGTCCTCGATAACGGGAAGGGCTGCCTCGGCGGCCTGTATCTCCTCAACCTCGACATCCTTGTGCTCAAGTATCTTGTAGTCCTGAAAGAAGCGACGCACCATGAGCAGGCGGTGTTGCGGCATCTCTGAGGCTTCGTGATAGGCCCCGAATTCAGGGTCGGACGTCGAAACGGCAATGACTTTGTGATCTTTCTTGCCGGCGTCGATCATAGTCATAAGCCCAATCGCGCGGGCTTTCATGATGGTCAACGGCACTACGCTCTCTTGGCAAAGGACCAATACATCGAGCGGATCGTCGTCTTCCGCGAGGGTCTGCGGGATGAAACCGTAGTTGGCCGGGTAATACACTGCCGAGCAAAGGATGCGGTCCACTTTAATCAGGCCCGTTGGTTTATCCAGCTCGTATTTCACGCTGGAACCAAGCGGAATTTCAATTACTGCCGCAAATTCCTTGGGCAGATCTTCTCCAGGCGTTACGTCATGCCACGGGTGCATTCTGCCTCCATCCGAATAGGCGACTCAGGCGGAAAATGACAGGTTCGCTCGAAGCTTTGCATTGAGACCGTTGCGGAAACTCACGGAGGGAACTCCTGAGTCTCCTCAGGAGTCATCAGCTGCCCAGCGGCGGCGGTTAGCGGTGGTACTCCTTCACCGTGCAAGTATCATATCAAATAGAAGGTCTTTGAGACTGAGGTGAGCGCTGCCGGTTTGTGGGCAGCGTGGCATGCAGAGTTACAAGCTCCCTGATTCGCTCAATCATTTCTTGATCGCGGTTGCAACCGTCGTGTGCTTGCTGAGTGTTCTGCGGATTCGAAATGGCGGTGGAGTTCTCTGGTTCGTGATTCTTGGGGCCAGCCGATATTTCGTCATCGCGGGCCTTTGCGAAAGCTTTTTCAAGCGCTGACGCCTTGCTTGGACCCGGAATAATGGGTCAGTCTGACTTCCACGCAAGCGAACGCGGAACGACAACCGCCTTGGGCTAATTCCGGCAAGTGCGTTTTGCGCCGTGCGAGCAATGGACGGTGACGCCCATCACAGACGACACCGCCATAAGGTTCGTACTTTTGGGACAATAGAAATCACCACGGCCCGCTGGAGTATTCGCTCGTACGTCAGCCCTCCCAACTTCCGCAGGCTTTTGAGGGAGTTTTCAATGAACCGTCCAAAGAACGACTCGCCCTCGGATTTCAGTCGTCGATCTGAGAAGGAGAGCGTCTGTCTGTCCTGCTTTCTCACGATTCGAGCTGACGAAAATACAGCCCTCGAAGACGTGGAAGGTATCCACGCGGACGTATGCTTGATGAAGGCCGGCTCTCCCGCGCCTCATGAACCATTCTAAGTGAAGCTAGGGACTGTGAGCCGCTTGGCTGTTTTCTGATCAAGACTTTCCGCCCCAGTGGCAAAAAGTGTGGGTGAAATACTTTGAACGGAAATCGCAGAGCAGCTCCGCCCCTTAGAACTCCAACGAATGAATCTCATCAAAATAAACTGGCCGTCCCGTTAGAAGCGGCCAGTCTCGCCTCACAATTCCGCTTGAGGGAAGAAGGAGGTCGATCCACCTGCATATTGTTAGCGGGCTTGCCAGGCGAAGTCAATGGCCCGTTGAGCTGGTAATTTCTAAGGTTCTCGCTTCCACCTCGCCCGTCTCGCTCCGCCACATGGCGGCGATGTACGTTGGAATTTAAACCGACACATTAACTCGTTCGAGCTTGACTTCTTCAAGGCCGTGGGCTATGAAAGACATGTACAACCTGCATAAAGGGTGAAGGAGTTCACCCGTAACCGCTGTCCCTTCCGAACGGGACAGATGATGACTCCTGACGGGGAAGCTCGTCTCGGAGTCATGTCTCTCTCGCGAGCCTTCCCAAGAAAATCGAATTGGGAGCGACGTTCCATGGAGAACGTACGGGTGTTCGCGTATCAGTTCGCACGGCTATTGCACTTCTTTCCGATTTTGTCCTTTGTCACTCCGGAGGTAATTGTTCGCACAGGGGTGTGCGAATGATGCCGAATCGATCGATCCCGGCGGGCACTCATGACGTCCCTGTCTTCACTCGTATCGCGCTTGAGCGGGCTCTGGGAAGTGGGCAGTGCCTGATCTGCACCGCCGTGCGGGCTTCCGAGCGAAAAAGCATTCATGCGTTTCTGTACGAGGGAATGATGTCATCTGGTGTCCGCCAAGACTTTCTCCGGAAGGGGGGATTCTGCAGGCGCCATTTCTGGATGGCGAAACGAATCGAAGAGGATGCGTGGCAAGCAGGTGGTATCGGACTCGCAATTCTCTGTGAGGACCTACTCCGCCTGGCGAGCGACAGTTTCGCACCGAACGCCATCGCTCCCCGCTCACAAAAACGGACGATCCTGCGTCGCACGGAACCACCCCCAATCAGCATCGGATCGCCATGCTTGTTCTGTGAAGAGAACACAGCCAGGGAGTCGTATCTGATCGAAATATTGGAAGAGCTACTTGGCGAGGCCCAATTCCAGCCGGTTGTGGGAGGCGAGTTGTTATGTGTCGCACATGCCCAGATTGCCGCGACGAATTGGAAGAGTGAGCAGAGCCGGACTTCCCTCTCATCGGCGTTTCGCAGCCAACTTGAGCTTCTCGCCAGTGAGATTCGGACATTCATTGACAAACACGACTATCGAAATCGCAATGACCTGCGCGACGAGGAGCGCGAAGTCTTGCAGCGTGCAATTCAGGTCCTCGTTGGATCTGATCATGGATTCGGTCAGAGTGAGGACCCTTCATGAAAATCGTGGTGATCTCCGATATCCATGGGAATCTCGAGGCGCTCAACTCGCTGCCCGAATGGGGAGACGAGCTTTGGGTTCTCGGTGATCTCGTCGATTATGGCCCCAATCCGCGCGAGGTCGTGTCCCTCCTTCGATCTCGCGCGGAACTTGTAGTGCGGGGCAATCACGACCACGCCGCTGGATTTGAGGATGACCCGCGATGCAATCGCCGGTTCCGGAAAATGGCTCTGGAAACGCGAGATTTCACAATTCGGATGATCAATGGCGACTTGGCAAGATATCTTCAACAGCTTCCGTTACACAGGGTCGTCGAGCGTGACGGAAAGAAGTTTTACTTGTGCCATGCGGCGCCTTCCGACCCGCTGTATAGCTACTGCGGCGAGAATTCCGAGCGATGGCCACAGGAAGTTCAGGAGATTGAAGCCGATTATCTGCTGGTTGGACACACTCATATTCCATTCATGCGCAAACTAGACCGAATCACGATCGTAAATCCCGGAAGTCTGGGTCAACCGAAAACAGGCAAACCCGAAGCTTGTTATGCCGTTTGGTACGACGATCACTTTGAACTGAAACAGTTCGCCTATCCCTTCAACGAGACGGTTCAGAAAATCGAGGAGTTGCCCGTCTCACAAGATGTCAAACGCGATCTCGAAGCCGTTCTGGCCTCGGGATCTCCGACGTTGTAGCTGAAAGAGAGAGCAATCATGTCGATCATAACGAAGTTGCAAGCACTTGAGATTCTCGATTCACGAGGCAATCCGACTGTGCAGGTGACGGTTCATCTGGACAGCGGCGCCTCTGGCACGGCGAAAGTTCCTTCGGGGGCATCCACGGGAAAGCGCGAGGCCGTGGAGCTGCGCGATGGCGACAAGAAGCGGTTCAACGGAAAGGGAGTCCAGAACGCCGTTGCCCATGTCGTGGGCGAAATTCAAAACGCAGTCAAAGGTTTCGACGCCTCCAATCAGGTTGCCCTTGACGAACAGCTAATCTGGCTCGATGGGACACCGAACAAAGCCCGGCTGGGGGCAAATGCTATCTTGGGCGTTTCAATAGGAGCCGCGAAAGCTGTGGCCAACGAGCGCCACATTCCCCTTTATCGCTACTTTTCCGACCAACGTGAATATGTCATACCCGTTCCCGGCTTGAACGTTCTGAACGGAGGCAAGCACGCCGACAACAACGTCGATTTCCAGGAGTTCATGGTTGTTCCGGTGGGTGCTCCCAATTTTGCCGAAGGCCTGCGCGCCGCGGCAGAGACGTTCCACTCTTTAAAAGATGAGCTGAAACGCAAGGGATACTCGACCAGCGTTGGCGATGAGGGAGGCTTCGCTCCCGCGCTGCGGTCCAACGAAGAGCCGATGGAGCTGTTGATTTCCGCGATTACGAAGGCCGGCTACAAGCCCGGGGAGGACATTGCTATTGCGCTCGATCCGGCAGCCAGTGAATTTTTCGAAAACGGTGTATATGTCTTCGACAAATCCGATCATTCGAAGCATACTCCCAGCGAGATGGTCTCGCAGTGGGAGCAATGGCTGAACAAGTATCCCGAGATCTACTTCCTTGAGGACGGCCTGGCAGAAGACGATTGGGCCGGCTGGCGAGAGTTGACAAAGCGCTTGGGTGGCCGAGTCCAACTGGTGGGCGATGACATTTTCGTAACCAATCCCGAGATACTGCAACGCGGTATCAACGAAGGCATCGCCAATTCCATTCTCATCAAGCTCAATCAGATCGGTACAGTGACGGAGACGTTGCGCTGCATTGAGCTTGCGCGGAAGAACGGGTACAACTGCGTTGTCTCGCATCGCTCTGGCGAGACCGACGATACAACCATCGCTGATTTCACGGTCGCGACCGGGGTTGGACAATTGAAAACCGGTTCGGCATGCCGCGGGGAACGCGTAGCCAAATACAACCGGCTGCTTGAAATCGAGGCGGAGCTGGGCAGCTCGGCGAAATACGTAGGGCGTGACGTATACGCGAAATGGATGGGAGAGGTTGCGCACAAATCATGACGGAATTCGTCGAACGCGGCGCACAGTCGGATGAGGACGGAGCCGGAATCGCCAGGCTGGTGCAAGGCCTGTTTTCGCTCACCGAAGGAGAGCTGAGTGTGGCCGCTCTCGTGGGGGTTGGCGACTCGGCGGTTCCGGCTCTGCGCCGCGTCTTACTGGAAGGCGCTCCCAGCACGGTTTATCTGCCACGGCAACGGGTAGTACGTACGCTAGGCGAGCTTGGGGCACACTGGGTCCTCAGCGAATATCTGCTAAGGGACAAGAACATCGTGGATCCCAATCTCAGGCTAGCGGAAGAGGCCGTCGAAAACACCGCAGCTCGCGAGCTGGCCCGCGACCAATCGGACGAGAATTATTATGTCCTGCGCGCGCTGGCGACGCGTAGAAAACTGCCTGGAGCCGTCGAAGCCCTGGCGCAGTTCCGGCGTGAAGCTTCAGCCCCCGTTTTGGTGGCCGCATTGGAGAGTGACTTCTGCCGCAATGCGGCCGTGGAGGGTATCCGTCCAATTTACAAAACGGCGGTCCCCTACCTGATCGAGAGCGTCCGCTCACCCGAGCCGTCGCGCAGTGAAGAAAGTCCTACGAGTCTGCGGCGCCGGCAAGCTGCCATCCGTCTGCTGGCAGTACAAGGAGTCGAGGCGGGTGCCTGGCCATCGCTGGAATTCTTGCTGCACGAAAGCGACGAATGGTTGCAGAGCTGCGGGGCGGAAATAGCCTTTCGCCTAAATCGGGCCGATACCGCTCTGTCCATTCTTCTAAGCCACCTCAACTCGCACGATTGGGTGCTGATCGACGAAATCGCACAGTTTCTGCGGCAACATTTGTCAGCCGCAAGGGATACCATCCTTCACCAACTCGAAGTTACGTCAGCCTCGGCAGCTGCGGACGACGCAAGGCGCTCTCGTCTGCTGCGGTGGATTCTTAAGGGGGCAGAAATCAAGAGCGGGGAGAACCAGGTTGC
>Ga0335074_10011695_pt1 | contig 12275 bp, 9 predicted proteins | sample Lox_Sample_23_FD_206715 | JGI IMG/M metagenome (GOLD analysis project Ga0335074, IMG submission 206715) | Soil microbial communities from Loxahatchee National Wildlife Refuge, Florida, United States - Lox_Sample_2.3 | ecosystem: Environmental > Terrestrial > Soil > Wetlands | place: USA: Florida...
GCCGCCGTTCTCCTGCGTTCACCGCACGCGCACGCGAACTTCGGCAGCATCGACACCAGCGCTGCCCGCGGCATGCCAGGCGTGATCGGCGTCTATACCGCGGCCGACCTGACGGATGCGGGCCCGATCCCCGGCGGGATCGGCTTTCCTCGCCCCGATGGCGGTCCTTCCGCGAAGACGGACCGCACATTGCTCGCCTCCGGGCGTGTGCGCTTCGTCGGCGAACCGGTTGCACTTGTGGTTGCTGAAACCCGCGCGGCGGCCCTGGAAGCCGCCGAGGCCGTGCTGGTGGATTATGAAGAATTGGCGGTCGTCACCGATCCCATCGCCGCCACGCAGCCCAGCGCACCGGCGGTGTGGGACGAGTACCCCGACAATATCGGCTTCCTGTGGAAGCGTGGCGATGCCGAGGCGACCGATTCCGCGTTGCGCAATGCCGCGCATGTCACGCGGCTGCAATTCACCGTCTCGCGTGTCACCGCCAATTCGATGGAGCCGCGCGGCGTGTGGGCGGAGATCGGCGCGGATGGCAGGCTGGTGCTGCATCCCTCGATCCAGTCGCCCTATCCTCTGCGCAACGGCCTGGCACAGAACAACCTGAAGCTGGCGCCACGGGACATTCAAGTGCTGGTCGGTGACGTTGGCGGTTCGTTCGGCATGAAGTCCGGCGTGCAGCAGGAATATGCACTGGTCTGTTGGGCGACGCGCAAACTGGGCCGGCCGGTGCGCTGGATCTCCGATCGTACCGAAGGCCTGCTGACCGACGAGCAAGCCCGCGAGATGCAGATCGTCGCGGCGCTGGGACTCGACGCCGACGGCAAATTCACTGCGTTGAAGCTGCGCTGGAATGTCAATCTCGGTGCCTACGTGTCCGGCCGATCCGGCTGGCCAGTGGGCAATATCGGCGGCACCGCGGGGGTTTATGTCATTCCGGCAATGTATGCGGAATCCTGCGGCATCATGACCCATACCGTGCCCACGGCCGCCTATCGCGGGGCGGGTCGGCCGGAGGCGACCTATACGATCGAGCGCCTCATTGACGTCGCCGCGCGCGAGCTTGGCATCGATCCTTATGAATTGCGCCGGCGCAACCTGATCCCGCCGGAGGCGATGCCGTACAAGACGGCGCTGACCTTCACCTATGACTGCGGCGAATTCGAGGGCAACATGCAGTTGGCCGCCGAGCTTGCCGACCTGAAGGGTTTTCCCGCGCGGCGGGAGGCGGCGAAGGCGCGCGGCAAGCTGAGCGGCATCGGTCTGTGCAACTGCATCGAGGTAGCCGGCGGCCCGTTCTTGCGTCCGGCTAAGGACATATCGACGCTGCGGCTTGCCGAGGACGGCACATTGATTTTGAAGACCGGCTCGGTGTCCGTAGGGCAGGGGCTGGAGACGGCGTTCAGCCAGATCGTCGCCGACCGTTTCGGCGTGCCGCTGTCGCAGGTTCGCTACGAGCAAGGCAATACCGACGAGCTGCCGTACGGCAAGGGCAACGGCGGTTCGGGCGCGCTGTGCATCGGTGGCTCGGCCGTCGTGCTGGCGGTCGATGCGGTGATCGAGAAGGCGAAGCGCATCGCGGCGGAGCTATTGGAAGCGGCCGTCGTGGACGTCACGTTCGACGCCGGCCGGTTCAGCATTGCGGGAACCGATCGTTCGATCGATCTCGCGAGCGTGGCGAAGGCGGCGTACGATCCGGGGCATATCCCGCCCGGCGAGGAGGGCGGGTTGGTGGAGAGCGGCGAGTTCACTCCAACCGCGGTCACCTTCCCGAACGGCACCCATATCTGTGAAGTGGAGATCGACACGGATACGGGCGTCACCGAGGTCGTTCGCTACAGCGCGGTGGAGGAGCTTGGATACGTGCTGAACCCGCTGCTGGTGGCAGGGCAGATTCATGGCGGCGTGGCGCAGGGCGTCGGCCAGGCGATGGGAGAGCAAATCGTTTTCGATGCGCAATCGGGGCAGATGCTGACGGCGACGTTCATGGATTACCAGATGCCGCGTGCCTGGGACTTTCCGAATTTCCAGTTGGCAACGCGGGAGGTGCCGACCAAGGGCAATCCGCTCGGTGCCAAGGGCGTCGGTGAGGCTGGCACGGTCGGGGCAATGGCCGCCGCCATGAATGCGGTGAACGATGCGCTGGCACCGCTCGGGATCAGGCATTTCGACATGCCGGCGACGCCGGGCAGGGTGTGGCAGGCGATCAGCCAAGCGCGCAGAGCGGGTTGAGCAGCGGCGCTCAAGTGGCGTTCTCGTCGAGCCGACAGCCGATGGAGCCTGCCCCAGCGCGGGTGGGGCGCGACACTCTGGCATCGACCGGTGCAGGCTCCGGCATCGACCAGGGCAGGCTTCGTCCACGACGACATTGAGAAACGGTGTTGCGCTGCTTTGCCGGGATTTTGCTGACGCACCTTTGCTTTCCTGACCCGGGGTGATCAGGCGCGGCGAAATCGTCTCCCGTGGCATGGGACGGTCTCATCAGCGTAAAGATTACGGTTGGCCACCCAAGATTTGATCGCGTCTTCGTGAATTAACGCTTGATACCTCACGAACTCGTGAGCTATCTAGCCCACGCCACTTTTGCTCTTCGGGTCAATCTCCCGTGCGGCGCAACCGGCCGGCGGGGCAGTGAAGGACACGCACTGTGCAGCAGAAAACGTCGGCCTTCCGCATCTCGCTGGATGCCTTGCAGCACCGCCGCCGGTGCGAGCGGTTGCCGGCTTTGGAGGCCGGTGAAGCCGATCGTCTCATCGCGAATTTCCTTGCCAGCAATAGCATCACCGTCTGCCCGGCGCGCTATGTGCTTCCAGTGGAGCAACGCCCGCAATACGGCCGCAGCGCTTACTGAGCGGCAGCGCAACCGACTTGCGCAATCATCGCGGCCGGGCGCTTGCGTCCAGCCATCGGCGAGTAGGCCCAATTTGCTACCGCGCGCTGAATGCGTTGAACGTGATCAGCGTATAGGTGTCCTTCACTCCCTTCAGTGTCTGGATCTTCTCCGTGACGAACAATCCAATATCCTGCTCCGGGTCCAGGTAAAATTTGCCTAATAGGTCATATTGACCGGACGTCGAGAACAGTTCGGACATTTCTTCGATGGTGTCGGCCGCCTCGCGCGCGACCTTGTAGGCCTGCCCCATCTCGCACTTGATTTGCACAAAGATCGCCCGCATGCGCCGCCTCCTGTCCCGCTGCGCCGAAGGCTAGCACGGATCGGCGCATCAGGCGCGTGGCGACGCCTCGGACAGCTCCGCCAGCACGGCAAGCCGATAGCTGGCTTCGCCCAGGCGTCGCAGCATGTCAGGCAACGGCGGCGTCGGCGGCAAGGGACCGTCGTTCATGAACTCGGCCCAGTCAGTCCATTCCTGCCGGTCCAGCAGCAACACCTTCCGGCGGTCCTCTTCGGTAATCCGCGCGGCATCCCCTAGCTCCTGATAAATGCGGAGCTGGCTGCGTGCCAGATTGTCCATCGTCTCCCAGCTCAGGTTCCGTAGCATGCAGGCCTCCGTTGAGCGTCGTCTTGCGGCGCGCCAGTGTCTCGCGGAACCGGCGGCTGAATTGCGCATCGGCGATGGCCAGTTTGTGGCGAAGCAACACCGATCCGTGACAGCCGTATCACGACCGCGAAAGACACTCGGCGACATTTGCCGGCACGCCGCTTACAATGTCGTTGCAGATGCAATGCACCCCTCGTGCCAAGTGGTGCCGCCGCGCCGACGGCCTGCCGCCGGTAGGTGACGACTCTGTCGCGCCTGCCTATTGTGCATGCAAACGCCCTGGCAGGAGGCATGAATGGAGTTGGCACAGGGGCGCAAGGCGCGGGTCACGCCTCGGTTGGGGGGACGCATCCTGGCGGACGCGCTGGTCGCGCAGGGCATCGATCACGTGTTCGAAGTGCCGGGCGAGAGCTTTCTCGACACGCTCGACGGGTTGTACGACGTGCGCCAAAAGCTGAAGCTGGTGACTTGCCGCTTCGAAGCCGGCGCAGTGAACATGGCGGAGGCTTATGGCAAACTTACCGGGCGCCCGGCTGCCGCGTTCGTGACCCGCGGCCCGGGTGCCTGCCACGGGTCGATCGGCGTACACATCGCCATGCAGGATTCCACGCCCCTGCTGTTGTTCGTGGGCCAGATCCCGCATGAGGACGCCGGCCGCGACGCCTTCCAGGAAATTGACTATCGCCGGATGTTTTCTTCGGTGGCCAAATGGGTGACGCAGATCGACCATGCGAAGCGCATCCCGGAGATTGTGGCGCACGCCGTGGACGTAGCGACGTCGGGCCGTCCCGGGCCGGTGGTCATCGCGCTGTCGGAGGAGATGCAGCGCGATCTGGCGGAAGTACCCGACCTGCCGCGATCCTCTGTCACGCCCGCCTGTCCCGATCCCGCGGCGCTGTTGCAATTGCGCGCGATGCTATCGCGCGCGCGCCGACCGATCGCCGTGCTGGGCGGATCCTGCTGGACAGAAGCCGGCCGCGCCTCCATCCGGGATTTTCTGCTCGGCAACGAATTGCCAGTGGCGGTCGGTTTCCGCCGCCAGGCGCTGTACGACGGCACGGCAGAGAATTTTGCCGGCGACCTGGGCGTCGGATCGGATCCCGGGCTGATCGGCAAGGTGAAGGAAGCCGACCTGATCGTCGCGATCGGTAGCCGGTTGGGCGATACGGTGACACAGGGATACACATTGCTCGACATGGCCGGCAATGTGCCGATCGTGCAGGTGCATCCCGAAGGCGCCGAAATCGGCCGCGTCTTCCGCCCTGTCCTGGGCATCGTCGCCGATTTGAATCGTTTCGCGGAGGCGGTGGCGGCAATGGAGCCCGTGCAGCCGAGCTGGGGGGCGTGGAGGCACGAGTTGCGCTCCTTGCGCGAGGCCCAGCGCGCGGTGCCGAACTATGAAGGCACATTGAATCTCGGCACGGTCATGCATGAGTTCGCCGCACAACTGGCGGACGATGCGATCGTCACCACCGATGCCGGCAATTTCGCCGGCTGGGCCACGCGCTTCATCAACTTCCGCGATGGCCAGCGTTATATCGGGCCGACCAACGGCGCGATGGGTTACAGCGTGCCAGCGGCAGTGGGCGCGAAGATTGCATTCCCGCAGCGTATGGTCGTCAGCCTGGTGGGCGATGGCGGCTTCCTGATGACCGGGCAGGAGGTCGCAACTGCGTTCCACCACGGCGTCGCGCCGATCGTGATGGTGTTCAATAACCAGATGTACGGCACGATCCGAATGCACCAGGAACGTACCTATCCCTGGCGCGTCTCCGGCACGGCGCTCACCAATCCCGACTTCGCCAAATATATCGACGCATTTGGCGGCCATGGAGAAGTGGTGAACGAGACCGGCGAATTTGCCCCGGCGTTTCGTCGCGCAGTGGAGAGCGGTCGGCCAGCCTTGATAGAGCTGCGGATGAATCCAGACCAGATCACCACGCGCCAGACCATCGCGCAGTTGCGTGCCGGCAAGACTCCACCGAAGCCGGCGGCCAAGCCGAAGCGCGCGGCGGCACCGAACCGACCGAAGCCGGCGCGGGCGGGGGGAGGCACCGCCAAGCCGCGGGGCTGAGTGCCCGCCGGGTGGCGTATCGGCTCTCCGCCCGGTTTCGCACCGACGGCAAGGGCCGACCGTTGCCGGACGATGCGCGACCTCCGATCGAGGCAGCGGGTCGCTTGTACCGCGCTCGCGATTTCACCGCGGCAGCGGCGATATGTGACGCGATCCTTGCCGAGCTGCCGCACGATTTCGATGCGCTGCACTTGCGTGGCGTACTGCTCCTGGAAGAGCAGCGGCTGGATCAGGCGTTGGAGTCGCTGCGGCGGGCAGAGAGGGTCCGGGCGGGCGTCGCGCAATTGCAGTTCAACATCGGCAACACGCTGTTGGCGTTGAAGCGTCACGCGGAAGCGGCGGACGCATTCGGCCGTGCTCTGGTGTTGCAGCCCGACGACCCTGACACGCTGAACAATCTCGGCAACGCCCTGTCGCGTGATTCGCGCTACGAAGCGGCGGTGACGTGCCTGCGTCGGGCGTTGGCATTGCGGCCCGGGTCACCGCAACCGCTTTACAATCTTGGCCGCGCCTTGCTCGGGCTCGATCGGCTCGACGAAGCAGCCGACTGCTTCCTCGCCGCGCTTGCCATCGTGGGGCCGGATATCGAGCCAGCAAGGCTGATCGATCTCTACACCAGCCTCAGCGACGTCCGGGTGCGGCAATGCCGGTACGAGGAAGCGTTGGCGATCTGCCGTGGCGTGCCGGCCGGGATCGCCGATGCGCCCGGCATCCAATGGAATGAGAGCCTGGCGCTGTTGATTCTCGGCGAATACACTGAGGCCTGGCGCAAGTATGAATGCCGCTTCCAGGTGCCGGACCACGATCCGCCGCGAACTGGCGCTGCCGTGCTGGATCTGAATGCCGTAGCGGGGCGACACGTCCTGGTGTTCGCCGAGCAAGGACGCGGCGACGCGATCCAGTTCGCGCGCTATCTGCCGATGCTGGCGGCGCGCGGCGCGACGGTCTTGGTAGAGATGTATGCCGATCTGCTGCCGTTGTTCGCGGAAATCGAGGGTGTGGCGCGGGCAGTGACTTCGGACGACCCGCAGCCGCAGTACGACCTGCTGACGCCGCTACTGAGTCTGCCAACGGCATTCGGCACGACTTTGGAGAGCGTTCCAATGGCGGTGCCCTATGTGCGGGTGCCGACGGAACATGCGCGGCGTTGGGCCGGTCGTCTGGGGCCTCGGGTGCGGCCACGGGTGGGCATCGCCTGGCACGGCTCGGCGCGAAGCGCCCTGCATTCCGCCCTGCCGCTGCGGGCGGCGGCGCCACTGCTTGCCGTGCCCGGCGTCGATTTCCATTGTCTGCAAAAGGAGATTTCACCAGACGATCGTGCCTGGCTCGCAGCGCATGGTGCCGTCGCGTGCCACGATGCGGCGCTCGAGGATTTCGCCGACACGGCAGCTTTGATCGCGCAACTCGATCTGGTGATCAGCATCGACACGGCTGTGGCGCATCTCGCCGGCGCGTTGGCCAGTCCGGTCTGGATCATGCTGCCGTTCAGTCCCGATTGGCGCTGGCTGCGCGATCGCGAGGACAGCCCCTGGTACCCGACCGCGCGTCTGTTCCGTCAACGCCACCGCAGCGATTGGAATGACGTGGTGCGCCGTGTCACGGACGCGCTGTCGCACACCTACCCTTGCGCGGGATGAAGCGACACAGCAGTCGCGATAGGGTGGCGTGCGAACGGTGCGGACAACCGTCGGAACCAGATTGCTGCGTCGCTTCGCTTCTCGCAATGACATCGAAACGGGCGAATGGCCCGTCCTGATCGACACCGGATACTATCGTCCGACGGCATAGCCCTGCATACCGCGTGGGTTAGCGCCAGCAAACATCTGTCCGTCCGCTTCCCACCGCGCGCCAGATATTCGTCCCTCGCTCCAATCTTCGCCCTTCTGTGCCTTATGGCCACGCGCCTGCAACGCTGCCAGGACGGCGTCGTCATAGCGGCCTTCGATCACCACCTTGCCGGGCCGCGCGACGCGCGGCCAGAAGCTGGAAGGCCAATGCTCGGTATGGAAGCTGGGTGCGTCGATCGCTTCCTGGATGCCCAGGTTGTGATGCACCATGCGCAGGAAGAAGATCAGCGACCACTGGTCTTGTTGTTCGCCGCCCGGCGTGCCGAATGCCATCCACGGCTTGCCGTCGCGTAGCGCGAAACTGGGCGAAAGCGTGGTGCGAGGCCGCATGCCCGGTTCCAGGCTGGTTGGCAGTCCGGGCCGCAGCCAGAACATCTGCCCGCGGGTGCCAAGGCAGAAGCCAAGCTCTGGAATCACCGGCGAGGACTGCAGCCAACCCCCGGACGGCGTCGCGCTGACCATGTTGCCGTGGCGGTCGATGACATCGAGATGGCAGGTGTCCGCACCGATCACGCCGCGTCCCGCCACCGTCGGTTCGCCAACGCCGCCACTGGTGCCGGTCAGCAGTTGCGCACGTTGGGCGGCGTGGTGATCTACGACTGGCACGTAGCCGGGAATCTCGCCCGGCCGCAGGTCCAACGACGCGTCGCGTCCCAGCAGGCGGCGGCGCTGCGCATTGTATTCCTCAGACAGCAACGTTTCGAGCGGCACGCGGGCGAAATGCGGGTCACCGTAATAGGCCTCGCGATCAGCGAAAGCGAGCTTGGCAGATTCCACCACGGTGTGAATGAAATCGGCACCGTACGGGTCCATGCCTTCCAGGTCGAAGCCACGCAGCAACGCGAGTTGTTGCAGAAACACCGGCCCCTGGCTCCAAGGTCCGCATTTCAGCACGGTATGGCTGCGATAGGCGTAGCTCAGCGGCGCTTCCACGGTCGCCGACCAGCGCGCCAGATCGTCGCCGCGCAGCAGGCCGCGGTGATGGCGGCCGGTGACGTCCAGCACGTCGGTGTTGCGGCAGAAACGATCCACCGCCTCCGCGACGAAGCCCTGGTACCAGGCACGCCGCGTCGCATCGATGCGCGCCTCGCGCGTGCCGCCGATCGCCTCGCCGCATAGCCGTTCGTAAGTGTCAGCCAGCGCGGGACGTGCAAACAATGAGCCAGGACATGGGACGTTCCCGCCGGGCAGGAACACCGCCGCGGAGCCTGGCCAGGCCTGAGTGAACAACGGCCGCACCCCTTCGATCGTCGCGCTGATGCGTGGCACGACGTGGACGCCGTTGCGTGCGTAGCCGATCGCGAAGGCCAGGATGTCCGGTAGCTCCCATGTTCCCCAGTTGCGCAGCAGCAGGCACCAGGCATCGAATGCACCTGGCACCACCGCGGGCAACAGGCCGGTCGCGGGGATCAGGTCGAGGCCCAGATCGCGGAACTGCGCCAGCGTGGCCGCTTGCGGCGACACGCCCTGGCCGCAGATCACGTGCTGCGATCCGCTGCGTGCATCGTGCAGGATGATCGGTGCGTCGCCACCGGGGCCGTTCAGATGCGGCTCCGCCACCTGCAAGGTGAACGCGGTGGCGCAGGCCGCGTCGACGGCATTGCCGCCGCGCTCCAGCACGGCCATGCCGACCTGGCTTGCCAGCCAATGCGTGCTGGCAACGACGCCGAACGTGCCGGCGATCTCGGGGCGTGTGGTGAACATGGCAGTTGGTGTTCCTGTCGGTCTGTGTCGTTGCTATGGATGTTGCGGAATAATGCGCGGCAATGCTGCGTGAGGCAAAGATGCTGGTTCTGGTGGTCGGGCCGAGTGGTGCGGGCAAGGACACGCTTCTGAATGCGGCGCGGCACGCGCTGGCGGACGATGCGCGATTCCGTTTCGTGCGCCGCGTCATCACCCGCCCCGCCGACGCGGGCGGTGAGGACCATGAAGCCGTTACCGAAGCGGAATTCGCCCGCCGAAGGTTCGCGTTGCAGTGGCAGGCGCATGAACTTAGCTACGGTATTCCATGTGACATCGCCGGCGAGATTGCAAATGGTGCAATGGTGGTGGCGAACGTCTCGCGGGCAGTGATCGCCGGGGCTGCCGCGCGATTCCCCGTTCATGTGATCGAGGTGACCGCCCCGCCAGACGTGCTTGCCGCGCGGCTCGCGGCGCGCGGGCGGGAGACCAGAGCCGACATCGCGGCGCGTCTCGCCCGGGCAATGCCGCTGCCGGCGAATATCGCCGTCGAAACGGTGTTGAACGACAGCACGCCGGAGATCGGCGCGGCCCGTTTCCTGGCTGCGCTCAACCGCGCAGCTTCAGGCGTTCAGCGATGACGAATGCCGCGCCCGGCGATGGTTGCACGAACAGGCAGATGTCGCTGACCTGGCGAGGCATGGTCACGACGGAAGCAAAATATCGTTCCGCGTCTGGCTGGTACAGCGCCTTTTCCGTCGCATTCAGCCGCCGGGTGAGAGTCATGTGGAAGAACCACGTCTCGAATACATAGGGATAGCCCCAGCGAACCAGCATCGCGTCCTGTTGCGCCGTTAGACCGGCGCGGCGGCGGCGTGCGAAGTCCGCTTCCGAGGTCGGCGCTCGGAACGGATCAAGCTGCGCCACGCAGGCATCCGCCAGCGCCTGCAGCGGCGCGCAGTGCGCGGTCTCGCGCAACGCAAGGAAGCCGAACACGTCGCGGACTGCCAGTGTCGGCAAGGCGAATGGAGCAGTACGGTCGGCGAGTGCGGTCGCCGCCTCCAGGACATCGAGCCACTGGCGATCGGCCGCCAATCGCATCGGCGGCTTGAGTGTCGCATGAAAGCCGTAGAGCCGCGGCTCCGCGGTTGCTTCGGCGATGCCCGGCAGATCGGGTTGCGGGGCGGGTGCGTCGCTCTCGGGATCGCGCCCGAGCCATGCCGCGGCCTTGGCATACAGCGGATCATCGGATCGCGGCGCGTAATACACGGCCACGCGCGCGTCCGACCCCATCATGCGACGCGTTCGCCCCTGCGCCATACCTGACGCACCACCGGTAGCCCCTCGTGCAGTCGCACCCGCACCAGGTCTGCCCGTTGCCCGCCTTCGATGCGGCCTCGATCCGAAAGCCCTGCCAGTCGTGCCGGGTGTTCTGTCACCATGGCGATGGCCCGTGGCAGTCCGATCTGATTGGCGCATTGAAACGCCGCTTCCACCAGACTGTTTGGCACATAGTCGGATGCGAATGCATCCACCGCGTCGCTGTCCAGAAGATCGGCGGCGGCGACATTGCCGGAGTGCGAGCCGCCGCGGACAATGTTCGGCGCGCCGGCAATCACGTCCATGCTGGCGGCCTTCGCCGCGCGCGCCGCCGCCATGGTGACGGGGAATTCGCTGATACGAATACCGTCAGCGGCGTTCTCGGCAATTTCCGCTTCGGTGCGATCATCGTGGCTGGCAAGCGCGATGTTGCGGCCATGAACACGTTGCAGCAAGGCCTGGCGATTAGGCAGCCGCAGCCGCACCCGCTGCTCCTGCAATTCGCCGATGCGCCGGTCGATGGTGGCCTCGTCAAGGCCGCCGCGCCGGCGCAGCGCGCGATAGAAATCGAGGTTGGCGTATTGTCCCACGCCCGGGCTGTGGTCCATCAGGCTGACCATGCGTGCCAGAGGATGGTCCGCCACAGTATCGAACAATTCCAGCATATCGGCGGCGGGGACTTCGCAGCGGAGATGCAGAAAATGCTCGGACTTCAGCAACGCTGCGTCAGTGAGTGCGTCGAGATCGATGACACCGTCGCGGAACGTGCGGATCCGCTCGGCGTCAAAGCCGAGATCGCCAAGGCACAGCGCGTCGAACACGGTGGTGACGCCGGCGGCCGCACATTGCGCATCATGCGCAACCATGGCGGACCGCGACGGCCAGCGCGCAAGCGAGCGCGGCTGTACCTGCCGTTCCAGATTGTCGGTGTGGACATCGACGATGCCGGGGAGGAGGTAGTCGCCTTCCAGATCAAGCGCGGCGGGCGATCCCGTCCGCCCGGTTTGCACGTCGGCAACGTCGCTGTCCCGCACCAACACCGTGCCGCGCAATGCCTCGTCGGGCAACACGAGCATCGCGTTGGTGATGATCAGCTCCATGGTCATGCGGCATCCTGCAATGGTTCGAGCGAGAACAATCGGTCGGCGATCGCGTCGCGTACATCGGCGTCATGGCAGATGGCGACAATCGCGGTGCCGCGCGCTTTCGCTTCGTGCACCATACCGACAACGACAGCCCTGTTCCCGGCATCCAATGACGCGGTGGGCTCATCGAGCAAAAGCATGGGATACCCGGCGATCAGGCCGCGTGCGAGATTCACGCGCTGTTGCTCGCCACCGGAAAAGGTCGCGGGCGGAATGGCATGAAGCCGGCGCGGGATATTGAGGCGCAACAGCATGTCGGTTGCGCGACGGCGCGCTTCTTCCACCGCTGTGCCGCGAGAGGTGAGTACTTCGGCGACGATGTCCAGCGCGGGCACACGAGGTACAACACGTAGGAATTGGCTGACATAGCCCAGAGTTTCGCGACGCACGGCAAGAACGATGCGCGGATCGGCGGCGACGATGTCGACCATCTCGCCGTGATGACGAATCAGGATGCGTCCGCCTTGCGTGCGGTAGTTGGCATATAGGCTACGCATCAGCGTCGACTTGCCTGCACCGGATGGGCCGGCGAGCACGACGCATTCGCCTGCATGCACGACGAGGTCCACGCCGGACAGCACCGGGATATGCACGCCGCCGCGGAGATGCAGCGTAAAGCCTTTCGACAGGTTTTCCGTGCGCAGCATTACCGCCGACATTCTGAAATTCCTGGTGCAGCGACGGTTTGTTCAGATTTGGCGCGCAGGATCGGTGC
>Ga0335074_10011696_pt1 | contig 12274 bp, 13 predicted proteins | sample Lox_Sample_23_FD_206715 | JGI IMG/M metagenome (GOLD analysis project Ga0335074, IMG submission 206715) | Soil microbial communities from Loxahatchee National Wildlife Refuge, Florida, United States - Lox_Sample_2.3 | ecosystem: Environmental > Terrestrial > Soil > Wetlands | place: USA...
GGAGAGGGATTTTCTTAGTCAAGGGGCCCCTCATGGAAAAGCGCAGGCTTGGACAATCTTGTTTGTACATCGCGCCACTGGCGTTCGGCGGCAACGTGTTCGGCTGGACGGCTGACGAAAAAACATCCTTTGCCTTGCTCGATGAATTCGTGGCCGCGGGATTCAACTTCATCGATAGCGCGGACGTCTATTCGCGTTGGGCGCCCGGCAACCAAGGCGGTGAGTCGGAGACGACCATTGGCAAGTGGCTGAAGGCGCGGGGCAACCGCGACAAGGTCATCATCGCCACCAAGCTCGGCATCGAGATGGCGCCGGGCAAGAAGGGTCTGTCCCGTGCTTATATGATGCAGGCGGTGGAAGCGTCGCTGCGCCGGCTGCAGACCGACACGATCGATCTGTACCAGTCCCACCGCGACGATCCTGACACGCCGATCGAAGAGACGCTGTCCGCCTATGGGGATTTGATCAAGCAGGGCAAGGTGCGGGAGATCGGTGCCTCCAACCACGGCGCCGCGCGCCTGGCGGAGGCATTGCGGATCAGCACCGCGCAGGGTCTGCCGCGCTATCAAAGCCTGCAGCCGCTCTACAGCCTGGTGGGCGCTGGAAGAGTTGTGCGTGAGGGAGAAGGTGGGGGTGATTCCCTATTACTCCCTGGCGAGCGGGTTCCTGACCGGCAAGTACCGTGCTGCGGCGGATACCGAAGGGCGTGCGCGGGGCTCGCGCGTGGCGAAATACATGAACGAGGCGGGGTTTCGGGTGGTGGATGCCCTGGTCGAAGTTGCGAAACTCACCAACGCGAGTCCCGCGCAAATCGCGCTGGCGTGGATGATCGCGCGCCCGAGCATCACCGCACCGATCGCCAGCGCGACCAATGTGGCGCAATTGCGCGAGATCATGGGGGCGCCGGAGATCAGGCTGGATAGCGACGCGATCGCGCTGATCGACCGGGCAAGTTCATAACCTCGCCTGCGAAGTGGGATTGAGCACCGAAGAGGATCGACGCGAGGTGCGTGGCGCCGAGGGCTAGGGGTGATCGGGTTGGTTTTGACCTCTCCCGCTTAGCGGGAGAGGTGTCAGGGTGAGATAGGTATCAGGCTACCGCTTCCGCCTCGATTTCGACCATGAAACGTGGATCTGCCAGACCCGAAATGAACAGGAGGGTGGAGGCCGGGGCGTGGTCGCCGAAGACTGCGCCACGCGCGGTGCGGAATGCTGCCAGCAACGCGCGGTCGGTGAGGAACGTCGTCGTCTTCACCACGTTGCCGATGCCCATGCCGTTGGCGTCCAGCACCGCGCGCAGATTGGCGAAGGCCTGGGCGATCTGGCCCTCGCCGGTGGTCGGCACGGTGCCGTCGGTCGCCATGCCGACCTGGCCCGAGATGATCAGTCGCCGCTCGGCCCCTTCAATGGTGATGCCGTGTGAATAGCCCGTCGGCGCCCGCACCGTCGGCGGATTGCTGCTGGTGATGGTGGCCATGGTCGTCCCCCCAGATCGTCACCGCGCGAGCCAGTCCCGCACGGCCTCCTTGATAAAGCGTGTGTCGGCCGGATTTGCCACCGGGTTGCCGGCACGATGGCCCCAGATGCTCGGGATTGGCAGCAATTCGGCGTGTGCGAGATGCGGCAGTTCGGCTTCGTTGTCGGCGGTGCGGAAATACAGGTCGGTGTCGCCCGGCATCAGCAGCACCCGCGCCTTGATGGCTCGCAAAGCGCGCGTCAGGTCGCCGTCGTACAGTGCGTTGGCACTGATGTCCGCTGCTTCCCAGGTTCGCAATTGTGCGTAGAGATTCGCGGCAGGGCGGACGCCGAAACTATCCTCCCAGTCGGTGCGCAGGAACGTCTCCAGGTCGGGCGCGCCGAGGTTTGGTGTCGGCCCCGATGCCAGGTGCAAGCCCGCACGATAGAAATCCTGACTCAGGGCCCAGCCGGCATAGATGCGGCCGAACGCACGCTTGGCGGCGCGGGGCTCGGCGCTGAATCGGCCATTGCCGATATGCTGTGGCGCGGCTTCCAGCGTTGCCATCAGCCCTTTCAGGAACACCTGATTGTGCACCGCCGTCCGCGCCACGCCGCAATTCACCACGATGCGTGCGACATCATCGGGGAACAACGCCGCCCAGTGGTAAGCCTGCAGCGCGCCCATCGACCAGCCGTACACGCAGGCAAGCTGCGTAACGCCAAACTGCTCGGTCAGCAGGCGGCGCTGCACCTGTACGTTATCGAAGATCGTTACCAGAGGTGGATAATCGGGCGTGTCCGACGGGCTGGACGACAGGCCATTGCCGAACATGTCGGGGATCACGATGAACCAGCGCGTTGGATCCAGCACGCCGTCGGGAGAGATCAGCCATTCCAGGTTCGGATGCTGCGCACTGTAGCTGGTGGGATACAGCACCACGTTGTCGCGCTGGGGCGACAGCGTGCCGTGTGCTTTCCACGACAGCCGTGCCTTGGGCAACACCACGCCGGATTGCAGCGTGACGTCGCCGGCATCGAAGCTGCCTTGCTGCGTGGGCCAGTGCATGCATCCTCCAAGGTCCTGTGCCGGCCGCCGCCGGTGTGTGAGGCTGCCATGATGATGCGCCTGATCGCTGTCGGCCGGCAACGCGAGGGCCCCGAAGCCGCATTGCTGCAGCGCTATCAGGCGCGGCTGCGGCCGGCGCTGACGCTGACCGAAATCGCTGAGGCGCGCGGTGCGGCGGCGGAAATCAAGCGCCGCGAGGCCGCGGCCTTGCTGGCCGCGCTGCCCGACGGTGCGTTCGCTGTGGCGTTGGACAGCGGCGGTGAGGCGCCCGACACGGTGCGCTTCGCCGCGTTGTTGGAACGATGGCTCGGACAGGGACGGCCGCTGTGTTTCCTGATCGGCGGCGCCGAGGGGCTGGGCGCGTCGGTGATCGAGCGCGCGGACTACCTGCTGTCGCTGGGCTCGATGACGTGGCCGCATCTGCTGGTGCGCGCGTTGCTGGCAGAGCAATTGTACCGGGCGCGGTCGATCGCCGCCGGGCATCCGTATCACCGCGCGGGGCGACCCGGCACGGTTGAATGACCGTCCGTCGCGCCGGGGTCGCCGCTGCGCCTCACCCCCGACAATGCCGGGGATGGCACGCTCTCGGTTTTCGGATTGCGCCACGTTCCTCGTTTCGTGCCGGCGCGTCTCCTGCCTGCAGTCCGGGCCGTGCCCCCGTGCGGATTTTCTTTACCGCCCCCCTTGCACGAGAGCGTATTTAGATATATCTATTTCCTCGTTATATCGAGACTGGATCGGAGACCCCATGTTCCATCGACATTCCCACCGCAACCACGACCGCCACTTCGCCCGTGGCGAGCATCGCCACGACGATCCTCTGTTCCATGGCCGGCATGGACGCGGCGGACGGCTCGGCCGGTTCTTTGCGCATGGCGATCTGCGCCTGATCATTCTGCATCTGATCGCGGAGAAGCCCCGGCACGGCTACGAGATCATCAAGGCGATCGAGGACCAGGTCGGCGGCGCCTACAGCCCGAGCCCAGGCGTGATCTACCCGACGCTGACGCATCTGGAAGAACTCGGCCATGTCACGGTGAGCGCCGGTGACGGCGCCAAGAAACTGCATGCGATCACGGCCGAGGGCAAAGCCTACCTGGAAGCCCATCGTTCGGCGCTGGACGCCCTGCTTGCGCGCATGCAGGAGGCCAACCGCGTGCATGGCGACGGCCCCGCGCCACAGATCCTGCGCGCGATGGAAAACCTGCGGCTGGCGCTGCGCCTGCGCCTCGCGCGCGGCCCGTTGAGCGATGCGCAGGCCAACACCGTCGCGGCCGCCATCGACGCCGCCGCCACCAGCGTGGAACGCGCCTGACAACCGTCAAATGCGCCTGACAATCCGGGTGGCATCCACCGCCGCCCCTGTCGCCGAGCCGCCGCTTCAACCCTCGCTCTCAAGCCACGTTTCCAAGGGAGAAAACCCATGATTGCGCATACGGAAACAACAAGCGCACCGCAGATGCCCAGCGGCCTCAACCATGTCGTCGTCAACGTGCGAAACATCGAGGCAGCGCATCGCTTCTGGACCGAATGCCTGGGATTCAGGCAGGTCGGCACCCTGCGTCGTAACAGCGCCGATGGCAGGCCGCGTCCGCCTATGCGCTTCTACAGCGGCGAGGTGGACGGCAAGCTGCGCCACCACGACATCGCGTTGGTGGAGCATTCGGTCTTGCCGGCCGAACGTCCGGAACATCCGCAGGCGCTCAACCACGTGGCGGTCGCCTATCCGACCTACGAGGCCTGGCAGAGGCAGATCGATTTCCTGTTGGGCCGTGGTGTGAAGCTGCATGGCCGCATCGATCGCGGCGTCACGCATTCCATTCATCTGGCGGATCCCGACGGCAACGAGATCGAGTTGGTTTACGAACTGCCACGCGAACAATGGGAGGGCGACATCGAGGCCGCGCTGAACCGCGCCGTGGAGCGGCCGATCGTCGGCCTGGCGGCGTTGGGTGAGGGGGGCTGACGCGGCAGCCGTTTTGGTGTCCACGCGAAGGTTCGCTAAATGGCACGCATGAGCCAGACCCTTCCCCCCGCCGCGGAACGGCATTTCGAAGACTATCCCGTTGGCGCCGTTTTCGACCTCGGCAGCTTCTCCATCTCGGAGGCGGAGATGCTTGCCTTCGCGCAACGCTACGATCCGCAGTTGATGCATATCAACCCGGACTGGGCGGAGCAGGGGCCGTTTCGCGGCCTGATCGCCAGCGGCTGGCACACGATCTCGGCGCTGATGCCGCTGATCGTGCACAATTTCCTGCCGGCCGGCGGGCTGGTCTCGCCAGGCATCGACGAAGTGCGCTGGCTGCTGCCGGTGCGGCCGGACGAGGTGCTGCACGCGCGGGGTACGGTCACCGAGGCGCGCCGTTCCCGGTCTCGTTCGGATCGCGGCCTGGTCCGCACGTTCGTCGAGGTGCTGAACGAAGCCGGGGAACCGGTGCTGACGATGCGGCCGATGAACTTCATCCGCTGCCGCACCGAATCGCTTGCGCCAGGGGACTGAGCCGCCGATCATGGCGGGATGGAGTCTGATCCCAACAAGCTTGACTGCCTGAAATGCCCCGCTTTCTGCTGCCGCATGGCGGGCTATGTCAGCGTGAGCCGCGCCGATATACGGCGCCTGGCGAAACATCTCGGGCTGACCGTGCCGCAGTTCGAGGCAAAGCATATCGTCGAAAAGACCCGGAAGGGCGATAAGCGGATCAAGTCGGGATACGATACCTGCCAGTTCCTCAAGCCCAACCGGATGTGCGGTGTGTATGAGGCGCGGCCCAAGGATTGCCGCGGCTATGTATGCTGGGACCAGGAGGACGACACGGTGTTCCGGTTCGCCCAGATCTACCAGCTTCCGGTGAAGACGGTGCGGAAGCTCGAAGCGGCGGAGCGGGAAAAGGGCGAGAGATAGCTTCTCCTGGTCTGCGCCGGCGGTTAGCCACCGATCAATGGCGCGAACACCGCGGGCTGGGCCGGGCTGATCCGGCGGTGGACACGCGGAAACGTCGGTGCCTCCGGATCCCCCTCAGTCTTGATGCTTCGCTCGAGCGGCCTTATTCACAACGCCGCGATCCGAGGAAGTGCGTGTCGGCCCGCGAGACTCGTGCTATGTGTGATACAAGATAATCGCAGGAGACGTCACCATGCTTGTCCGGTCGACTGTTGCCGGTGCTGCCCTGCTGCTTGCGGCCGGAGGCTTCGGGCCGGCCTTGGCCCAGGGCAATCCCAATGCTGACCAGATCCTGAAATCGCTGACCCCGACCGGCGACGCAAACAACACGACGCGCGGCATCCGCATCGGCAACGCACCCGCCGCCGCACATCCGTCTGGCGCCGCACATGGCGCGGCCGCACCGGCAACCCCTGGTGCGCGGGCGTCCGCGGGTGCGTCGGCGGCCGGTCCATCCGTCAGCCTGAATATCGAATTTGGCACCGGGTCGGCGGAACTGACGCCCTCGGCCATGCGGTCGCTGGACCAGCTCGGCCAGGCGTTGGCCAACCCGACCCTGGCCGCTTACCATTTCCGCGTCGAGGGCCACACCGATACCGTCGGGAGTGCCGATCTGAACAAGACGTTGTCGGAGCGCCGGGCCGAGGCTGTCGTCAGTTACCTCACCAGCAAATACCAGATCGACGCCAGCCATCTGCAAGCAATCGGGATGGGCGAGAATGGGCTGCTGGTGGCGACGCCGCCGCAGACGCCGGAGGCGCGGAACCGCCGCGTGCTGGTGGTGAACGTCGGTAGTTAAGGGGCGAAGACGTTTTTTGCCGGCAGCCAATGGTGCTCGGGGGCGTTTCCGGTTTCTGCTGCGGAATTGGATGATAGTTGTGGCAGTCGGTGCCTCGACTCGCCGCTTTCATGCCGGTTGCGGCCCCGCTGCGTTACGATAACCTTGGCTTGGCTTGGCTTGGCTTGGCTTCGTGCCTTCGTGGTTAGAAAAGCAGGCGAAGAAAGGTCATGAGAGGGGGCTCTGCATTCGTGCCCTCTTTCATTCTTTCTTAACCACCGTTCTTCCATCTTTAATAACCACGAAGACACGAAGGCACGAAGAATGGATCTGATTGATGCCGAGCCGTACTCGCGGCGGGTGATCGGCTGCGCTATCGAAGTTCACAAGATGCTTGGGCCGGGGCTGATCGAGTCGATCTATGAGGCGTGTCTTTGTCAGGAACTGCGCGAGGCCGGGCTCGGGTTCGTTCGGCAACAGAGGTTGCCCGTGGTGTACAAAGGGCAGCATCTCGACTGCGACCTGCGGATGGATGTCGTTGTCGAACATACCTTGCTGGTGGAGATCAAGTCCGTCCACATGCTGCACCCGGTGCATGAGGCGCAGCTTCATACCTATTTGAAGCTCAGCGGGCTGCGCGTGGGTCTGCTGCTCAACTTCAACGAGGCCCGTTTGGTGGACGGCATCCGGCGGCGGCTTCTATGACACGCTCGTGTTGTGGTGCATACGGCCCGGTCCCTGCGGCCGGCGCACAACGCTGCCAACCGCGTCGTCTCGACGAAGGCCGGCATCCACGGAATTTGAAGCACGCAGCAAGGAAAGCCCTGGATGGCGGGCCTTCACCCGCCATGGCGTGGTGGGCACCGTCGCGGGGCTCCCCGTCAGAGTCAGAACACCAGGGGTGGTCGGCACTTGGGCTTTCCAACCTGCGGCTTCCAACTGCCAATGCTTCGCCAGCTTCCCTATCGCATCAGCCACAACGTGCCCAACACGATCGTCAGTACCGTCAGCGGCGCACCCACGCGGAAATAGTCCCAGAACCCGATCACCACACCGCGCCGCGCCGCTTGCTCCACCACGATCAGGTTGGCGACCGATCCAAGGATGGTGAAGTTGCCCGCCAGCGTGGATGCCATGGCGACGACCTTCCACGCCGTCGCCTGATCTGGGAGCGCCGCGATGAATGGTTTCAGCACCAGCACCGCGGGCACGTTGCTCACCAGGTTCGACAGCACGGCTGTGACGGCGCTGAGCATCGGTACCCTGGCAAGGTGCAGCCGGCTCACATCCTGCACGATGGCGGGGGTCAGCAGCGTGCGTTCGGCACCGGCGACGATGATGAACAGCCCGGTGAACATCAGCAGCAGCGACCAGTCGATTTCGGCATAGACGCGGGTGCTGCGGACGCGGCGGGTCAGCAGCAGCAGCGCGCCGATGATGATCGCGGCCTTGGCTGGCGGCTGGCCAGCGAAGAACAATACGACCAGCACCGCGGTGGCGGCCAAGGCTCGCAGCAACAGCGCCTTGTTGGCGCGCACACGGCGCGGATGCAGATCCAGGCGTTCGGTGCCGCTGCGGAATTCGTCGCGGTGCAGTAAGGCGAGCCATGCGGCCGTCAGGATCAGGCCCACCACTGCCACGGGGGCAAGCGAGGCGGCAAATGCGGCATATGAAATGTGCGAGAAGCTGCCGATCATCATGTTCTGCGGATTGCCGGTGATCGTCGCAGTGGAACCGACATTGGAAGCCATGGCGACCGCCAGCAGATAGGGCAGGGGGTTGCGCCGCAGTCCCACCGTCAGTTCTGCCACCAATGGGGCCAGGACAAGGCAGATCGCGTCGTTCACCAGAAACGCGGAGAAGATACCGGAGACCGCAACGATGGCGGACAGAAGCACCAGCGGCCGATGGGCGCGTTGCGCGACCCATGCATTGGTCAGCGCGAAGAATCCGGAGAGCCGCAGGTTCGCGACCACGATCATCATGCCGAGCAAGAGGGTGATGGTGTCGAAATCGACGGCCTTGTAGGCGTCGGGCAGGGGCATGGCGCCGCAGGCAACCATCAGGCAGGCGCCGACCAGGGCGACGCCGGCGCGGTCGATGGAAAGCCCGGGCACCTTCCCGATCGCGAGTGCTGCGTAACTGGCGACAAAGATGGCGGCGGCGGCGATGCGGACAGTGGTGTCGTCGCGGCCCGGCATCAGCCACGGCGCGGCTGCCGCCAGCGCGGCAAGTAACAACAGCACGGTGACAGTTATCAGACTGGCGGCACCACGCATGGGCGACACACCGACTCGATCAGCGTTTGGTTCGCGCAGAGAGCCGCGAATTGCTCATATGATCTTGATACGGAACGACGGCGGGCAAAGCATTCTGAGCGACGGCGGGCAAAGGCGGCATCTGCGTTCAATTGCTGTCATTTGTGGTTCCAAATCAGGCGCCAACCGAAAGTCAAGGCAAGGATCGGATGGCCATCGCGAAGCAGGGCGGCAATGGTCCCCCCCCACTGTACCACGATCTGCGAAATATTGTGACCCAGGCGCATGAACACCCCAACGCGATCATCCTACGCGCGAGGCGCGATTTACGGTCTTGCCGCCGTGTGCATCTGGGCGTCCTTCATCGTGGTCTCTCGCCTGGGCGTCAAAACAAGCCTGACGCCCTGGGACGTCGCCGCCATCCGCTTCACAGTCGCAGGCATTCTCCTGCTGCCTTATCTGGCGAGGCGAGGCATGGCAGTGAACCGCCTCGGATGGATTGGTGTGTTGGCAATTGTCGCCGGATGCGGCGCACCGATGGTGCTGCTGGTGAATGCCGGCTTGCTGTTCGCACCCGCGGCGGATGGGGGTGCGTTGTTTCCCGGCGTGATGCCGCTGATGGTCGCAATCCTGGCCGCGATCATCCTGAAAGAGCCGTTTTCGCCGAGGAAGTGGGGCGGCCTTGCGACGATCGTGACCGGCGCCGTTTGTGTCGTCTGGGGCCGAGGCGGTGCTGCGGGCACGGCACAGACCATGGGAGACGCGATGTTTCTCCTCGCAGGCCTCGCATGGGCCGGCTACACCGTGGCGATGCGGCGCGCGCGCCTCGACGGTCTCCACGCTGCCGCGATCGCGGCGGGCGGTTCGCTTGCGCTGTACGTTCCCATATATGCGAGCATTGCGGGAGCCAGTCTGTTCAAGGCTCCCTTGTTCGATATTGCGTTGCAGGCAATCGTTCAGGGTCTTCTCACCGCGATTGTCGCACTCTTGTTCTATGGACGCATGGTGAGCCTGCTGGGCGCAACGAGCGGAGCCGCTTTCGTTGCCTTGACGCCTGCGATGACCGGGCTGATGGGTATCCCGGTGCTTGGGGAATGGCCGACCGCACGCGACTGGGTTGCCATCGCTCTCATTTCGATCGGCGTTTATGTCGTGAGTGGCGGACCTTTGCCCCGCCGGATCGCAATCGCGCCGTCGCTTTCGTAGCGGTTTTATCTCACCGGTTCGGCCAAAGCCCCGGCGTTGCGACTTCCAGCGAATGTCCATCGGGGTCGCGGAAATACAGGCTGGTGCCGCCGTGTGGCCAGTGCAGCTTGCTTTCGATCTCGACGCCGGCCCGGGCCAGGTGCGCTTCCCAGGCCGCCAGCTCGGCATAGGGAATGGCGAAGCACAGGTGCAGGTGGCCGCGCCCGTGATGTGGCGGGATCAGACCGTCCGCGGCGGGCGCGGGTGCGTCGGTCCTGCCGTGGCGGAACAGCAGCAGGACTTGTTCACCGGGCACGCCAAGCGCGCACATGCGCGTGTCGCACATGAATTGCTCGAAGCCGAACAGGCGTTGGTAGAATGCACGTGAACGGTCGAGATCCTCGACATAGAGCGAGGTTTCGAGAATGCCGCTGATCCGCGGAACGGGGGACATCGGTTCCAGCCTTTCACCAGCGGTTGACCCAATCGGACACCACTGCATCGGTCTGGGCGCACATCACGCGGTTGAAGTCCCGACGGGTCGGACGCGCGGCGCCTGGGCAGTGGGGACCGCCGCGAAGGTGGTGGGAAGGCGAGCGCTGCGCAAGCCAGCGTCCATCGAGCATCGCGGATCGTTCGGCCACCTTGGTGGGTATTTTGCTGGACATACAGCGTGACTGTTGCGCGATCAGGCGGTCGGCTTCAGTCCGGCAGGCCTTTGCATCGACCGTACATGGTACCGTACATGGTACTGTGAGGCGCGAGGCGACGAAGCCATCCCGGTCGGGTAGAGGCTGCCAGGTTCGCCCTCCGTGTGACCGAGGTTGCTTCGTCGCTCCGCTCCTCGCAATGACATGTGGGAGTCATGCCAACGGGCCACCGGTATCAGTCCAGCGCCACGCGATCGCCTGCGGGCAAGGGCGACCCGCTCCGGCCGCGCACGAATTTGGCATAGGCGTAAACCCGTGTCGTCTGCGGCAGCCGGTAGCGCATGACCGGTCCGCTCTTATCAAGAATTGCCAGGGACTTCGAAACGAGATTGCCGACGGCGCAGACGACCTGGCCATCCCCCATCGCGTCGCCGAGGGCGCCGATCGCGTCGGCCATGGTGAAAACGCCCGGCAGTGCCGCCACGCGCTGCAAGGTCGCGCGCTCCTGGTCGGTCAGCAGATCGTAGCTCCAGTCGAGCGTCGCCGTCAGGCTCCGATGCCGGGGGGCGGCGGTGCGGCGTCCCTGGCTCAAGATCGACAAAGGATCGTCCAGGTGGGTGGCCAGCCACTCCACGGTGAAGGCATGCAGGGTCGCGGCGGCGAGCTCGATCGCCAGCGCAACACCGTCCAACTGCCGGCAAATCTCGGCGACCAGCGGCGCCTGCGCGTCGCTCAGCAGAAAGTCCTGTCGCACGGCCGCGGCCCGCTCGGCGAAAAGCTGAACCGCCGGGTACGTCAGTGCCTCGGCGGCGGTGATGTCCCACGCTTCCGTCGGGCTGGGCAGTGGTGGAAGCACCCGTACCCATTCACCCAACACGCGCAACGACTCGCGACTGGTCGCGAGGATGTGCACGCTGGGTGCACCCGTCGCGATTGTTTCGACAACCTGGGCCGCTGCGTCGATGACATGCTCGCAATTGTCGATCGCGAGCAGCATCTCGCGATGCCGCAGATGCTGCATCACCTCATGCATCGGGTCGCCTGTGCCGGCCTCGATGCCCAGGGTCTGTGCCAGCAACGCCACGACCGACTCCAGCCCGGTGGCCGGCGTCAGGTCGAGGAAATGAGCGCCATCGCGATACGTGCCGGCGAGCGCTTCGGCGCAGGCGATTGCGACACGGGTCTTGCCGATGCCACCGGGGCCGACAATCGTGATCAGATGGCGAAGCGGCAGTTGCGCGACTAGCCCCTCGATGAAGCCGGCCCTGCCGACAATCCGCGTCACCACGGCGGGTAACCGTGCGGATGGCAACGGCGCGAATGGGGCCGGGCGTTCGGGCGGGGGCGCCGATTGCTCCGCGGCATGCCTGAGCGGCGCCGTGAAGCGGTAGCCCCGGCCTGCGTCGGTCTGGATCAGCCGGCCATCGGTGTCCCCAAGTGCCTTCCGCAGCGCCACGATCTGGACGCGCAGGTTGCCGGCTTCGACGAAGGTTCCGGGCCAGACCTCGGCGATCAGTTCGTCCTTCGTCACCAGCGCGCCACGCCGTTTTGCCAGCGCGACAAGAGTGTCGAATGCGCGGCCGCCGAGGCGGATTGGCTTGCCGTCCCGGAGCAGCAGGCGCTGGTCCGGGATCATGGTAAACCGGTCGAAGCTGATGCGGCCGGCAAGGGACGCTCTTGGGACGGCCGGTGTCGGCGGGATCGCCGGCGGTTCTCGCCGGTCGATGGGTTGCCACGCACCCGGAGCAATCATCTCCGATACCTGGCAGATCATTGCGGTTCCTGGACTCGTCATTCTGTTGCCGTTGTGATGGCCAACAATTCGCGAGGGGACTATGCGGCGGACAGCGCGGCGGCTCTATCGCACTTGGGTGCGACCGCAGGCCAACCATCGGTCGGCGAGGCTATACCAAGGTTTAAGTGGATTGGACCGGCGGT
>Ga0335074_10011697_pt1 | contig 12274 bp, 11 predicted proteins | sample Lox_Sample_23_FD_206715 | JGI IMG/M metagenome (GOLD analysis project Ga0335074, IMG submission 206715) | Soil microbial communities from Loxahatchee National Wildlife Refuge, Florida, United States - Lox_Sample_2.3 | ecosystem: Environmental > Terrestrial > Soil > Wetlands | place: USA...
AACCAGGGGCTCACCATGGACGGCGACCCCGGGCCGCAGGTCTGGGCTCATCTGCTCACCGCCGTCGCGAAGAACCAGACCAACCCGAGCGGGTACACCTACGCGCTCGCCGACCAGGACTCGCCGAACGAGTCGCTGAAGGTCTGGCACAACGGCAAGGTCATCCTCGACACGCCCGCCAACACCGGTATCCCGGCCTCCCCCACGCAGGACGGCACCTTCCCGGTTTACCTGCGCTACCAGGTCACCCAGATGCAGGGGACCAACCCGGACGGCACGCCCTACGACGACACCGTCTACTGGGTGTCGTACTTCAACGGCGGCGACGCGGTGCACTACTTCCCGCGCCCCGGCTACGGCTACTACCAGAGCCTCGGCTGCGTGGAACTTCAGTACAACCCGGCCGAGTACATCTGGCCTTACATGACGTACGGCACGCTGGTCACGGTCACCGGCCCGGTGGCCTGACCTGACTGGCCGGGCTGACCCTGACTGGCCGGGCTGACCCTGACTGGCCTGGCCAGGTGAGCCGGCCGGCCCGTCAGGTGCGCAGTGCCAGGGCGCCAACGGCGGCCGCGAAGGCGGCCGCGAACCGGGAGTCCGGGATCTGGCCGGCGACCAGCTCGGCGTCGTCGAAGGTGTCGACGTCGGCCAGCCGCGGGGCGAGCGCGATGCGCAGCCCGGCCCCGGCCAGCCGCTCGAGCTGGGCACGGCCGGTGTCCGGCTGGGACATCGGCACCCCCGCCACCAGCGACCGGTCCGGCCTGCGCAGGCCGAGCAGCCAGAATCCGCCGTCGGCGGCTGGCCCGAACACGGCGTCGGCCTCACCTGTCGTGAGTGACCGCACGGCGTCGGTCAGATGGCCCGCGGTCACCTGCGGGGTGTCCATGCCGATCAGCACCATGGGCAGCGGCATCGCCGCGTAAGCGTCCGCGAGCGCGGCCGTGAGCCGTTCGTCGAGGTCGCCGCCCCGCTGGCCGATCACGTCGAACCCGGCGGGCAGCCAGTCCCCGGGCACGCCTTCGAGCACGAGCAGCCGCCTGGCCACCGGGGTGTCCGCGACCGCGTTAAGGGTGTCGGTCAGCGCGGCCTCCGCGAGCGCTGCCGCGTCGGCCGGCGGGAACGGCGGTGACAGCCGTGTCTTGACCCGGCCAGGGATCGGCTCCTTGGCGATGACGATGACCTGGGCGGCGAGCGTATCGGTGCGCGCCTCGTGCGCACTCGCCGGGTCAAACCAGCTCATGCGCGACTCCTCCGGTAGCGGCCTGCCTGGACCCGGCCGGTGTCAATGCGGCGTGGCCGGATGCTGTCTGACCCGATGTGGTGCACTCGGCCAGCACGCAGCGCATGTCGCGGACGGTCCGGATGGTTCCGCGCACGGTCCCGGTCACCTTGGACTTCCCGGTGCGCGGGTAGTAAGGCACGGGTGCCTCGACGATTCGCCAGCCAGCCGCGGCGGCCCGCAGCACCATCTCGAGCGGATAGCCGAACCGCCGGTCCCGCAGGCCAAGCGCGAGCAGGTCGCAGCGGCGCGCGGCGCGCATCGGGCCGAGATCACGCAGCGCGACCCCGGCCCGGCGGCGAAGTTCGGCGGCGAGCACCGTATTCGCGAACCGCGCGTGCGCCGGCCACGCACCGCGTTCCGCCGGCGTCCGCCGTCCGAGCATCAGGTCGGCGGTGCCACCGTGCACCGGGGCGGCGACGATCTCCAGGTCGGCCGGGTCGAACGAGCCATCCGCGTCCATCACGCACACGATGTCGCTGGTGGCGGCGAGCAGCCCGGCGTGCACGGCGGCACCGAAGCCGCGCTCGGGGACACTCACCACGGTCGCGCCATGGCAGGCGGCAATCCGCGCGGAGGAGTCGGTCGAGCCGTTGTCGGCCACGATCGGCCGGTATCCGGCCGGCATTCTGGCAAGCAGCCACGGCAGCGCCCCGGCCTCGTTAAGGCAGGGGAGAATCACATCGATAGGCAGCGCGGGAGTTTCCATGCGGCCGACGGTAGCCGTGCGATGCCCGATTGACCTGGATTCGGGCCTTACGGAAGTGTGACGGGCAGGCATGCAGAGCCGCTGGCGTGGCGGCCGGGTACCAGGCTTACAGCTATGCGAGTACTAGTCACCGGGGCGGCGGGGTTCATCGGATCGCACGTGGTTGAGGCCATGGCGGCGGCCGGACACGAGGTGCGCGGCCTCGATTCGCTCGCCGACACCGTGCACGCGGGCAAGCCGTCCTATATCACCGAAGACTGGGAACTCCGGGTCGCCGATGTCCGTGACCCCGGGGCGGTGTACGACGCGCTCGATGGCGTCGACGCGGTGTGCCACCTGGCCGCCATGGTCGGTCTCGGTGTCTCGCTCGCCGACCTGCCGCTGTACACGGACGTTAACGTCACCGGCACCGCCGTGCTGCTCGATGCCATGGGGCGGCGCGGCGTGCAGTGCCTCGTGCTCTCCTCGTCGATGGTGGTGTACGGCGAGGGGGCCTATGACTGCCCCCGGCACGGCCGGGTGCGACCGCTTCCCCGGGCCGTGGCCGACCTCGCGGCGGGCATCTTCGAACCGCGCTGCCCGTCATGCGGGGGCGAACTGGGCTGGGCCACGGTGCGCGAGGACACGGCGCCTGACCCGCGCAACGCCTACGCGACGTCCAAGCTGGCCCAGGAGCACCTCGCCGCGAACTGGGCACGGCTGACTGGTGGCGCGGCGGTCGCGCTCCGGTACCACAACGTCTACGGACCCCGGATGCCACGGGATACGCCGTACTCCGGAGTCGCGGCGATCTTCAGGTCCTGCCTGGAGAACGGCGTGCCGCCGCGGGTCTTCGAAGACGGCGGCCAGCGCCGTGACTTCGTGCACGTCCGGGACGTCGCCAAGGGCAACGTCCGCGGACTCATGAGCTGCGCCGAGGGCGACGCCGGGGCCGGGACGCTGCGCTCCTACAACGTGGCCAGCGGTGTCCCGCACACGGTCGGCGAGATGGCCGCCGAGCTGGCCGTCACGTTCGGCGGCGGCCCGGTTGAGCCTATTATCACCGGCGAGTACCGCCTCGGGGACGTGCGGCATATCGTTGCCTCCCCCGAGGCCGCCGCCGCCGACCTGGGCTTCCGCGCGCGTATCAGCTTCGCCGAGGGCATCGCCGAGTTCGCCCGCGCCCCCTTGCGGGCCCCCGCCGCGCGGTCTTTCCCGGAACGAGACACCGCCGGCCCCTTTCGGCGTTTCGCCGTCAGCCCTTCGACGGCAGTACCGATGTTGACCGCTAGCGGCGGCTGACCTGGGCGACCTGAGCAACCCGGGCGACCCGGGAGGGTGCGGGGCGGGAGACGGCGGCCGGAGCCGGGCGCGCCAGCGGAAGCTTGATCAGGAACTGGCAGCCGGGCCCCGTGTTGCGGACGCCGATCTCACCGGAATGCGCCTCGACGATGCCGCGTGCGATGGACAGGCCGAGACCAGCGCCGCCGGTCGGGTCAGGCGTCCGGGCGCTCTCTCCGCGGAACGCCACGTCGAAGACGCGGGGCAGGTCGGCAGGCGGGATCCCGCCGCACTCGTCAGCCACGCTGACGCATGCCATCCCCGACTGGATCTCGCCCAGCACCTCGATGGTTCCATCCGGTGGGGTGTGCCTGATCGCGTTGATCACCAGGTTCCGCACCGCGCGGCCGAACTCCGCGCTATCGATCAGCACGGGCATGCCGCGGACGGCGGACCCGGTGATCCGGATGCCCTTAACGCGCGCGACCGGCTCCGCGCTCGCGACGACCTCGGCGACGAGATCCTCAAGGCCGGCCACCCGGGGCGTCAGGCGCAGTGCCCCGGCGTGGATCTTCGACAGTTCGAAGAGGTCGTCGATCATCGCGGCCAGCCGCTCGGTCTCGATACGGATCTGCGAGTGGTAGTGGTTGACCTCGCGCGGGTCCGTCACCACCTGATCCTCAAGCGCCTCCGCCATCGCCCGCAGTCCGGCCAGCGGGGTCCGCAGGTCGTGACTGACCCAGGCGACCAGCTCGCGGCGGCTCGCCTCAAGTGACTGTTCCCGCGCGCGCGCCTGGCCAAGCCGGTCGTGCGCCTCGGCCAGGCCACGCGATAGCCCGGCCAGCTCGGCGGGGAGCGCGGCATCGGGCGGCGTGTAGATACCGCTGTCGCCGACCTGGCGCACCGCGCCAAGCAGCGTCCTGCTCGCCCGGCTGAGCGAGCGCCCGACAAAGAGGGCGACCGCGAGACTGGCCAGCCCGGCGATGCCCATCAGCTCGAGCATCACCTCGCGGTCGCTCGGGGTCAGCATGATGAAGGCGATCTCGCCGATGGCGGCCATGGCGGTGACGACGCTGACCGCGGCCACGAGCGCGACATGGGTGCCGACAGACCGCCGCGCGATGAGCCGCAGCACGATCACCCCGGCGAGGGTGATCGCCACCACCGCACCGCCGACCCATTCGCTGACATGTGCCAGGTCGGCGCCCGCCACGCCCGGCATGAAGTCCGCGAGTGCCGTCATGACGGCTCCGGCTCGTACCGGTAACCGACCCCCCAGACGGTGATGATCCGCCGCGGCACCGTCGGGTCGGATTCCAGCTTCTCCCGCAGCCGCCGCACGTGCACGGTGACTGTCGAGGTGTCGCCGAACGTCCACCCCCAGACCTCGCTGAGCAACTGCTCCCTGGTGAACGCCTGCCGCGGGTTGCGCATCAGGAACAGCAGCAGGTCATACTCACGCGAGGTGAGCTGGACCAGCCTCCCGCCGCTCCTGACCTCGTGCGCGGCCAGATCGACCGAGAGCTCGCGGTCCGCGATTACTCCCTGATCCGGTTTGTCGGGCAGTCCGCCGCGAGCGCGGCGGAGCACCGAACGGACCCGCATGGCCAGCTCACGTGGGCTGAACGGCTTGGTCACGTAGTCGTCGGCGCCGATCTCGAAGCCGGCCAGCCGGTCGTTCTCGTCGCCGAGCGCGGTGAGCATCACGACCGGGATCGGCCACCGCTCGCGCAGCCGCCGGCAGACCTCGAGGCCGTCGATGCCGGGCAGCATGAGGTCGAGCACTACCAGGTCCGGGGGGTGCAGGGCGATGAGGCGGAGCGCCTCCTGCCCGTCGCGCACGCTCTCCACGGTGTGGCCGTCACGGATCAGGTAGCGCCCCACCACGTCCGCCACCGTTGGATCATCGTCCACGACGACGATCCGGCCGGGCAGATCGAGCGAGCTTCCCGTCATCGCGCCCGCCGGGCGGGAGTGTGTAGCCAGACATATCGCGTTTCACTCACCGCTACACCGTAAAGGCCGGCGCGTCCCTGCCGTCAGCAAACAACACGGAAAGGTCACAAGACCGTAAGGCCGGTGACGAAAAACTAAGGGCCGACCGTAACGGACATCGCATGCCGCCGACCGGGGGAACACTGGTTGCCGACGTTGACTGGCTTTCTCTTCCCCTGGGGGACCCGCGTGATCGGCGCACTTTACGAGCAGGCACTCGCCGGGCACGCGCAGACCGAGATCGAGCACGCGGATGGCAGCACGACGCCGCTCCGGGTGGGCGACTGGCTGCGCCTACGGCCAGGGGACGCGTCGCTCATCGAGCGCTGTGGCGGCCCGACTCTTGACGTGGGATCCGGGCCGGGACGGCTCACCGTCGCCCTCGCGGAACGCGGTATCCCCGCGCTCGGCATCGACGTCACCCCGCACGCCGTCCGTATGGCGCAGGCGGCGGGCGCGCTGAGCATGCTCCGCGACGTGTTCGGGCGGGTGCCGGGAACCGGCCGCTGGATGACCGTCCTGCTCGCGGACGGAAACATCGGCATCGGCGGCGACCCGGCCGCCCTGCTACGCCGCCTGTGCGAACTGCTCGCGCCACTTGGCCAGGCGCTCGTCGAGGTCCAGCCCCCCGGCGAGGAACTGCGGCAAGAACGGGTCCGGCTCCGGCACGGGGCGCAGGCCGGCGACTGGTTTCCCTGGGCGTTCGTGGGCGCTGACCAGATCGCGGCGCTGGCCGACGAGACCGGCCTGACCGCAAGCGAGACCTGGTCGGCGGGCGGCCGCTGGTTCACCGCCCTGCGCGCCGCGTGATCGCGACCCGGGCCTTAGCGATTCATTACGGTAAGCCGCGGCCACGCACCCGGGCTGCGATCCGCTGGCACTCTCGGGCGCATGAGCGCGAAACTCCGGATCCCCGCGATTGTCCTGCTGCTCGTCGCCCTCGCCGGCCTGATCCTGCTGCTCGCGCGGCCCCGCCTGGACCCCTGGGGGAACCATCCGATGCGGCTGATCGCGGCGGCGTGGGTCATCTTTTTCTGCGCCGCGTGGCTGGTACGCCGGACGGCGGTGCGGGTGGCGGTGGGGCTGATCCTCGTCGGCGGGATCGCGTTCCAGGTGGCCGCGCTGGCCGGACCACCGCAGAACAGCACCGACATGTACCGGTACATGTGGGACGGGCGGGTGCAGGTGGCGGGCATCGACCCCTACCTTTACCCGCCGGGCGCGGCCGGGGTCGCCGGGCTGCGGAACTCCTTCCTCTGGTCGGCACCCGGGTCGGCGCACCACACGAGTTGCGTCCCCGAAAAGCCAGACCCGGCCGACCCGGCGGACGCTCTTGTCGCCGGGTGCACCAAGATAAACCGGGCCGCTGATCCCACCATTTACCCGCCGGTGGCCGAGGCCTATTTCGCCGCCGTCCAGCTTGCCGCGCCCGCCGACGACTCCACCACCCCATTGCAGGCGGCCGCGGCCGGGTTCGCGGTGCTGGTGACCGTGCTGCTGCTGTTCGGATTGCGCGGGCTCGGCAGGGATCCGAGGCTCGCCGTGCTGTGGGCGTGGTGCCCGACGGTGCCCTTGGAGGCCGGGCAGAACGCGCACGTCGACGTGGTCGCCGCCGCGTTCACCTTGGCTGCGCTGCTGCTGCTCGCGCGGGCCAGGACCAAAGGGCGGATCCTGACGGGCGGGGCGCTGCTCGGGCTCGCGATCGCGACGAAGCCGACACCGGTGCTCGTGCTGCCCGCCGTGCTGCGGCGCGGCTGGGTGCTCATCTCGACGGCCGCGGTGACGGCCATCACCGTGGTGTACGTCCCGCACGTGCTCGCGGCCGGTTCCAAGATCATCGGCTTCCTGCCCGGCTACCTGAATCAGGAGGGATACGACTCCGGCACCGAATTCAAGGTCATCGGCCTGTTCGTACCCGGGAAGGCCGCGACGCTCGTGGCGGTGCTGATCCTCGGGGTGATCGCGCTGGCGATCCTCCGCTGGGGCGACCCGGACCAGCCGTGGCGGGGCGGCGTGCTGATGACCTCCGCCGCGCTCGCGGTGACCACCCCGCACTACCAGTGGTACGCGATCTTGCTGGTCATGCTGGTTGCGCTTGATGGCCAGGCGGAATGGCTGCTGATCGCGGCGGGCGCATATCTCGCCAACACCGAGGCGGTGCACATCCACGGGACCGTACTGGACAACGCCGCGGTTGTCGGCTACGGCGGCGGCGCGGCGGCGGCCTGCATCGTCACGCTAACGCGCTACCTGATCACACGCCGCCAGGCGCGGACTCCGGAACGGGTCCCGGTGGCCGAACCCGCGGCGCTGACCGCCGCGAGCACGACACCGGTGACGGCGTTCAGCCCGGTCAAAAGTGCCGTGGCGAGCACCGGACCAGCCACCGCGGCGCAAGACCCCGTCAGCTACGGCGTCCCGCCGTGGGAGCCGGCGCCCGACCCGGTGCTCGAACCGACCGCGGTTTACGCCGGGCCGTTGGCCGCCGATCCGGGACGAGCTTCTTACCGCGTGCTTACCGGAGGTGAGATGTCCGGGCAGGACGGACGCCGGTGACCGTCAATGGAGCCTATGGACTACTCCGACCCACCGCGCCGCCAGCGCCCGTCACGCTATCCGGCGTTCCCGCCGCACGAGGACCGCTATCCGCAGGCCGGGCGCCCTCCCTGGGACGACCAATCACGGCCCGCGAGCACCGGGGCCTATGGCGATACGTTCAGCGGCGGGTCCGCCGACACGTTCGGCGGCCGGTTTACCGGGCCGTTCAGCGGCGGATTCGGCCAGGCACCGTCCACCGGCGGATTCGGCCAGGCACCGTCCACCGGCGGGTTCCGCACGGGGCCGTCCACGGACGCGTTCCATCAGGCATCATCCACCGGCGCGTTCCTGTCGGCCGACACCGTCGCTGACATCCGCCCGTTCGCGCGCGAGCGGGCCATGCCGCGACGGAGCCTCGCGCAGCTGGTCGCCGGGGCGGTGGCCGGATTCCTGGCCGCGGCCGTGGCGCTTGGCGTGGCGAATTTCACCGCGGCGTTCGTCCGGCCGCAGGCGTCGCCGATCATCGCGGTCGGCGGCGCGTTCATCGACCGCACGCCGCCGGCGCTGAAGAACTTCGCGGTCGAGAAGTTCGGCGAGAATGACAAGAACATGCTGCTGCTCGGCATGTACGTCACGATCGCGCTGATCGCGCTCGTGATCGGGATGCTCGCCGGGCGGCGACTGTACATCGGGGTGGCCGGGATCGGGCTGTTGGGCCTGTTCGGTGCGTTCGTCGCGTTCACCCGGCCGGAAAGCCACCTGACCGACGTGATCCCGTCGCTCGTCGGCGGCATCGCCGGCATGGTGGCCATCGTCTTGCTCATCCGTGCGGCCACCCGGCGAACCGGCATGCCGTCGCGGTCCGCCGATCCGGCACCCGGCTACCAGAGCGGATGGGCCGCATGACCCGGCACCGCATGATCTCCCCCGGCTCCGGGGCCAGCAGGCGCACCTTCCTCATGGCCAGCGGCGGCGCCGCCGCGGTGGCCGCGGCGGCCGGGTTCGGCGGCCAGTACCTGCAGGACAAGCGGTTCGCCGTCAACACGTCGGTCGTCAAGATCGGTGGCAGCAAGGTGCGGACGGCGGCGCTGCCGAGGGGTGCGGAGCTGACCGGCATCCCGGGACTGTCGCCGTTCTACACGCCGAACAGCCAGTTCTACCGGGTGGACACCGCCCTGGTCGTGCCCGAGGTCGCCGCGCAGACCTGGGAGCTGAGAATTCACGGCATGGTGGACCGGCCGCTGACACTCACCTTCGACGAGCTGATGAAGCGCCCGATGATCGACCACGACGTCACCCTCACCTGCGTTTCCGAGACGGTCGGCGGCAGCTTCATCGGCAACGCCCGCTGGCAGGGCACGCTGCTGGCCGACGTGCTGCGTGCGGCGGGTATCCAGCCGGGCGCCACGCAGATCGTCATGCGCGACGTCAACGGGATGAACCTGGGCGTCGCCACCGAGCCGGTGATGGACGGCCGGGCCTCGCTGCTCGCCGTCGGGATGAACGGACAGCCACTGCCACCCGAGCACGGCTTCCCGGTCCGCGTGGTCGTACCCGGCCTCTACGGGTACGTGTCCGCCTGCAAGTGGGTGGTGGACATGGAGCTGACGACCTTCGCCGCGTTCAACGCCTACTGGTCACAGCGCGGCTGGTCGCAGCAGGCGACGATCAAGACCGAGTCCCGCATCGACACGCCCAAGGGCGGCAGCAGCCCGGCCGCCGGCCGGGTGATGATCGCCGGGGTGGCCTGGGCTCAGCACCGGGGCATCGAAGCGGTCGAGGTTAGCGTCGACGGCACGTGGCACCCCGCCACCCTGGCCGTGCAGGACACGATCGACACATGGCGGCAGTGGTACTACCCGTGGCAGGCAACCCCCGGCAGCCACGTCATCCAGGTGCGGGCCACCGACAAGACCGGGTACACGCAGACCGCCGTCAATCACGCGCCAGAGCCCAACGGCGCGACCGGCTACCACACCATCCACGTCGCCGTCAGCTGACCGCGGCAAGCCCGGTTCCGCCGACGGAACCCCTGGTGGGCACGCCCATGACCGGCGGCTAGCCTCAGATCCATGTCGATTTCCGAGCACGATGAACACGATGAAGTGGCGGGCATCGCCGAGACCTACCGTGCCTTCGCCGCCGAAACGCACCGCCGGTCACCGCGGTACGAGGAACTCACCCTCGCCGTGGCGGAGGACCGGCCGATCCTCGGATTCCTCGGTACGCTACCCGCCGCCAAGCGGCAACCGAACCTGCTCGCCGACGTCCCCGCCGTGACCAGCCAGGCGCCGCGGGACGCGACGCTCGTCATCTTCCACTCCGCCGTCCTCGCCTACGTCAGCCCGCCGCTGCGCGCCGAATTCGCCCGCACAGTCCGGGACCTCAGCGCCGTCTGGTTGTCCAACGAGGCCCCACGAGTCCTGCCGGGGATCGCCGCGCCTGACGGGGATGATCACGGTTTCCTGCTGGTACGAGACGGCAAACAGGTGGTCGCCCGAACCGATCCCCACGGCGCGTGGCTCGACTGGCTCTAAGCTCTGAAAGCTCTCTGCTCACTCCCGGCTCCGCTGGCTCCGGGCTCCGCTGGCCCTAGGCTTGGGCCATGTCCCACATGACATATGCCGAGGCCATGGTCGTGGGCCTGGTCCAGGGCGTCACCGAACTGTTCCCCGTCTCAAGCCTTGGCCACAACGTTCTTATCCCCGCACTGGTCGGCGGTTCGTGGGCACAGGATCTGAACGTCTCCACGCCGGAGTCTCCGTACCTGGCATTCATCGTGGGCCTGCACGTCGCGACCGCGCTTGCCATGATCATCTACTTCTGGCGTGACTGGCTGCGGATCGTCAGCGGCCTGATCAGCTCGGTGCGGGAGAGACGGATCGCGACCGCGGATCAGCGGCTGGCCTGGATGATCGTGCTGGCGACCATCCCGGTGGGCATCGCCGGCCTAGCGCTCGAGCACCTGTTCCGCGTCGTGTTCAGCAAACCCATCCCGACGGCCATCTTCCTGGCCGCGAACGGGGTCATCCTGCTGGTGGGTGAGCGGCAAGCCCGCCGGGCACGCCCGCGGCTCCGGACGGCCGACGAGCCCGCCACTGATGTCCAGACCGCGGCACCGGCAGTCCAGGCTGCGGCACCGGCGGCCGGCCAGCACCTGGCCGCGACGGTAGCCGTACGCGCCGAGCGCCAGCAGGAGATCGATCGCGCGGTGGCGGCCGACGGCAGGCTCGCCACGATGAGCTACCCGCAGGCGGTGCTGATCGGGTCCGCGCAGATCTTCGCGCTGCTGCCGGGCATCAGCAGAGACGGCATCGTCACCGTGGCCGGGCTGTTCCGCGGCATCTCCCGCGCGGACGCGGTCCGCTTCTCTTTCCTGCTGTCGGCACCCGTGATCCTCGCCGCCGGCGTGCTCAAGGTGCCCGACCTGACCGGCCCGCTCGGTGACGGCGTCCGTGGCCAGGTCCTAGCGGGCAGCCTGCTCTCGTTCATCGGCGCGTACCTGTCGGTCCGCTTCCTCACCCGGTACTTCGCCAAAGAGCGCCCGCTGACCCCGTTCGGTATCTACTGCCTGGCCGCGGGCATCGGCAGCCTGATCTACCTGCTGGTCCGCTAGCCGTCCCGCCAGGGCGACCAGCGCCGGCCAAGGTGCTGGGTGATCGGCAGGGACAAGGAGGGCGGCTGCCTCCCGGCCGGAGCATCCGGCGCGGCGGCCGTCTCCGCCGACCGCTCGTCCCCGGCCGGCGGCACGAATGACCGGCGGTGCACCCGAGGCGCGCGCAGCGCCTCAAGCAGTTCGCCGAGCGACTCGAAGTTGTGCGCGCTGACCACCGCGTCGATGTACGGCCAGGCCGCCGCCATCCCGCCAACCTCGGGCCGGTACCGCTCGGATTGCGTCCGCGGGTTCGCCCACACGATCCGGTGGGCGATCCGGTGCAGCCGCGCCATCTGCGCGCCGAGCACCGCCGGGTCGCCCGTCTCCCAGCCGTCGGAGATGATCAGGACGACCGCGCCGCGCGCCATGCCGCGCACCCCGTACCGGTCGTTGAACTCCCGCAGCGCCGCGCCGATCCGGGTGCCGCCCGCCCAGTCGGGCGCGGCCTCCCCCGCCCGGGCGAGCACGGTCTCCGGCGACGCCGAGGCCAGCAACGGCGTCAGCCGGGTGAGCCTGGTGGCGAACGTGAACACCTCGGTCCGCGGCCGCAGCGCCTCCCGCGGCGAACCGGGGAAGACCGCCCCGGAGGCCGAAGAGGACCGGGTTGCCACGTACATCAGCTGGAGGATCGCGCGCGCGTAGGGCTCCATCGACCCGGAGATGTCGCAGAGCACGATGAGCCGTCGCGGCCTCGTCCGCACCGCCCGCCTGGCGATCCGGACCGGCTCGCCGCCGGTGCGGATCGCCAGTCGCATGGTGCGCCGCATGTCAAGCCGCGCCCCGTCCTTCTTGGGCCGGTACCGACGGGTCCGTTTCGGCGGCACCGCGATCACCA
>Ga0335074_10011699_pt1 | contig 12272 bp, 12 predicted proteins | sample Lox_Sample_23_FD_206715 | JGI IMG/M metagenome (GOLD analysis project Ga0335074, IMG submission 206715) | Soil microbial communities from Loxahatchee National Wildlife Refuge, Florida, United States - Lox_Sample_2.3 | ecosystem: Environmental > Terrestrial > Soil > Wetlands | place: USA...
TTTATCGGCAAGACGACGACCCCGGAATTCGGCTGGAAGCCGCTGACCGACTCGCCGCTTTCCGGTATCACCCGCAACCCGTGGAACACCGAGCGCACCCCCGGCGGGTCGAGCGGCGGCAGCGCCGCGGCGCTCGCGACCGGGGTGTGCCCGATCGCGATCGGCACCGATGCCGGCGGGTCGATCCGCATCCCGGCCGCGTTCAGCGGCGTTTTCGGGCTGAAGCCTACCTTTGGCAAGGTCGCGGTGTATCCGCCCTCGGCGGCGTTTGGCGACGTGTCGCATGTCGGGCCGATGTCGCGCACGGTGGCCGACGCGGCGCTGATGCTCGACGCGATGAAGGGCCCCGACTCGCGCGACTGGTACAGCCTGCCCGACGACGGCATTGCCTATCATCAGCAAGTCGCGAAGGTTTCGCTGAAGGGCAAGCGCGTCGCGCTGTCGCCGACGCTTGGCTATCACGAGCCGACGCCGGCGGTACGGGCGGCGGTCGAGCGGGCGGGCAAGGTTTTTGTCGATCTCGGCGCGATGGTGGAAGAAGCCGACCCGTTTACCGGGTCGCCAATGCCGATCTTTCAGACCTTGGCGCTTGGCGGGTTCTGGGCATTGCTGCGTTCGATGACCCCGGAAAAGGTCGCGGTCATGGACCCCGGCCTTGTCGCCGCGTGCCGCGCCGGCGAGGCGGTGACGCAGGAGCAGGTCATCGAAGCGCTCGGCAAGCGCACCGTGCTCGGCGCGCAAGTGCGGCAGTTCTTCGACCGCTACGACATCCTGCTGTCGCCGACCATGCCCATCGTCGCCGCCTATGCCGAGCCGCGCGCCGATGGCCAGCCCGACCCGACCAATTACCGCGAGTGGCTGACCTATACCTGGGCCTTCAACCTGACGCGCAACCCGTCGGCCTCGATCCCCTGCGGGTTCGCCGACGGCCTGCCGATCGGACTGATGGTCACGGGACCGCTCTACGACGATCTCGGCGTGCTGCAAGCGTGCCACGCCTACGAGGCGGCGACCGGGGCCAAATGGCCGAGCGAGGCGCTCACCGCCGCCCTCGCCACGATCGCCCAGTCCGGCGACAAATCCGCAAAGGGCAAGATCAGACCGCCGAGCGTTTAGTCATAGGCACTTCCAGAAGCTGCCGGAGAGAAAGTCATGAAGAAGATGGGCCGGCTCCTTTTCGGACTGATTGTATTGTTGGGTTTGGACGCGCCCGCCGGAGCGCAGACGACACCGGCTCAGCCGCATCCGATCGCCGGGCCGTGGGTCGAGCTGGGCACCGATAACGATCTGCAGGTGCGCGTCGTGGTGCAGTCGAATGTCGCCGCCTGCCCAGTGGTCGTCGCCGACGGCAAGACCATCGAGGCTCGCCAGCGCGGCGCCGCCGACGGCAATTTTCCGGTCACGGTCTGCAGCGCCACGGTGCCGCTTGCGACCAAGACGCTGACGGTCGGCGGCGATCCGGTTCCGGCCGTGGCGGCGACGATCAATCGCATCGTCGTGTTCGGCGACACGGGCTGCCGGATCGAGGGCAGCACGGCGCAGGATTGCGACGACCACAAGCAATGGCCGTTCCCGGTCATCGCCAAGCATGCGGCGGACAAGAAGCCCGATCTGGTGATCCATGTCGGCGACTATTACTACCGCGAGGATGTCTGCCCGGCCGGCAACAAGGGCTGCAAGGACAGCCCGCACGGCGACAATTGGGGCGCGTGGAACGCGGATTTCCTCGAGCCGGCACAGCCGCTTCTCGCGGCTGCGCCCTGGGTCATGGTGCGCGGCAATCACGAGCTCTGTAAACGCGGCGGCGCGGGCTGGATGCGCCTGTTGGACCCGCGCGCCGACCTGCCCGACTGCGCCGACACCTCGCCGCCCTATAAGCTGCGTCTCGGCGGGCTCGACTTGATGGTCTTCGACAGCGCCGACGCCGACGATACCAAGCCCGACCCGAAGAAGGTCGCGGTCTATGCCTTGCAACTGACCCAGATCCTCGCCAACGAGCCCCAGGGCTCGTGGCTGGTGACGCACCGGCCGATCTGGGCGCTGGGCAAGGGCAAAAACCCCGGCGAGACGGTCAACCAGACCTTACAGGCGGCGATCAAGGGCCACATTCAGCCCAGTCTTGACATGGTGGTAAGCGGCCATCTGCACGATTTTGCCAGCTATTCCTTCGGGCCGCAGCGCCCGGCGCAGCTGATCGTCGGCGTCGGCGGCGACACGATGGACGCGCTGCCGAGCGACAAGCTGGTCGGCGCGACGATCGACGGCATGAAAACGACAAAGGGTTTCGCGCTGGAGCGCTTCGGCTTTTTCGTCATGGATCACCACGCGGGCGGCGACTGGAGCGGTACGCTCTACGACCCTGACGGCAAGACCGTGCTCGCGCGGTGCGCGATCGCCGGCCGCGACCTCGATTGTCATAACTAGCAGGCAAACCGCGCGCTTGTCCGTTGGCCGCGAAAGCCCTATCAGCGACAAGGACGGCATTCGACGGGAGACGAGGGGAGCGGTGGCGATCATCAGCGAAGAAATCAAGGCGCTCGTCGCCGGCATTGCCGCCGAGGCGACGCGCGTGGAAAGCCCGTGCGGCAACGGGTCGCTCGTCTGGCGCGTCTGGGGCAGCGGACCGCCGCTCGTGCTGCTGCATGGCGGATACGGGTCGTGGTCGCATTGGATCCGCAACATCCCGGTGCTCAAAGAGCGCTTTACGGTGATCGCAGTCGATTTGCCGGGACTCGGCGACTCGGCGACCCCGCCCGAGCCATGGACCGCGGAGGGGCTCGCCGCGATCGTCGTCGCCGGGCTCGACATCGTGCTGCCGCGGGTCAACTCCCCTGGGGGCGAGCGGCCGCACATGGCCGGGTTCTCGTTTGGCGGGGTGATCGGCGGTGTCGTGGCGGCGCAGCTCGGCGACCAGCTGAAAGCGTTCACTGTCGTCGGCTCGAACGGACTCGGGCTCGAGCGCTCGCCGACCCCGCTGGAGCGCGTCGCGCCCGACGCCAGCGAGGACCAGGAGTTCGCCACCCACCGCTACAATCTGAACCAGCTGATGATCCACGATCCCGGCAAGATCGGTCAGCTCGCGCTGTGGCTGCAGAAGACCAACCACGCCCGCGCGCGAATGCGCAGCCGGCGCTTTTCGCGCTCCGGCGCGCTGGTCGAGGCGCTGCCCAAGATTACCGCGCGGCTCGACGGCATCTGGGGCGAACGCGACGCCACGGCCTATCCGCATGTCGACGACAGAAGGCGCATTCTTCAGGGCGTGCAGCCGGGCGCGCGGTTCACGGTCATCCCCCGCGCCGGGCACTGGGTGCAGTTCGAGGAAGCCGACGCGTTCAACCGCGTCATCACCGAATACGCGACGGGTTAGGCCGTCGGCTTCGGGCGTCCTTCGACAACGCGGGCGGCGAATAGGTTGGCACCGTCGGTGTTCATGGGTTCCGGGTTCCGGCTTCGCCGGCCCCGGAATGACAAACCTATTGCTCGATCCCGACGGGAGTGCCGATCTCGAGGCCGAGCGCAGCAACGGCGCGGCCGCCATTGACCGCGATCTCGGCAAGACCATTCGAGTTGACGTACCAGAACGCCTCGCCCGGCGGCACGGCGGAGAATGTCGCCGCCGGCGCGATCTTCCGGTTGCCGGCGATGAGTCGCGCCGCTTGCGGCACAAGGGCGCCGCGCAAGCCGGTCATCGCGTTGCCGTAATGGTCGGCATAGACGATCTCGGCGAGATCGTCGGGCCACGCGCGGCCCCCCGACTCGTCGTGTACCGGCCGCGCCAGCGCGGTCGCCGTCTCGCCCGCGGCGAGACGTGCCGCGACCGGCGCGAAGAGGTCGCGGCCGTGAAAGCTCGCCGACGGCGAACCTGGCCGCCACGCGATCTCCCACAGCCGCGCCGCCGTCGCACGCCGCATGACGATGTCGAAGAGGCCGTTGTCCGGGCCGACATAAAGCCGCCCGTCGGCCTCGGCGATGACCGCGCGGCGCGCGCTGCCGACGCCGGGATCGACGACGCACAGCAGCACGGTGCCGGCGGGAAACCATGTGGCGTAAGCGGCCAAGAGATAGGCCGACGGTTTCGGCCGGGCGCTCGGCGCGTCGGCGAACAGCGAGACGACCGGAACCTCCGGCGCCTCGCGCTGGAGCACCGCGATCACCTGGCCGGTGTAAGGCCCCGCGAGGCCGAAATCGGTGAACAGCACAATCATCCCGCGACTATGTCGCTGCCTCGGCCGCGGGCGCAAGCCGATGAGCTCGCTAAAGATTTCATCAGCTACTGGTCTTCATGGCCAAGTGCTCGATTCGTCCTTATTCGCCGCTTTACTGTTGATCCCGGGAACCGCCAGCGTTCGAAAGACAAGGTTTGGTCTACTCCCGGTCGCAATCGGCCAATATGCGTTTCGCGTTCTTGCAAATATTGCCGCGTTGGGTATGGTCGCCGAGCGGTTTGGGGATTTCGGGGGAATCATGAAGCGGTTTGTGGTGGCGGCGCTGGCCGCCTCGCTGATGCTGCCGGCGGGTGGCGCCGGTGCAGCCGACGGGTGCTATACGGCTTCGGCGCTCGAAGCCGAGCAGGGGATGCGGTTTCTGATCGACCTGATGGTCGCCAGCACGGCGTGCCGCGATCAGACCTACGGCCTGTTCCAGCAGCGCAACAAGGAGACGGTTCTCGCCTATCAGAGGACGCTGATCACGCATTTCCACGGCAATGCCGCCTATGATCGCTGGGACACCGCGCTCGCCAACGACGCGGCGATGCGCGATGCGGGCAAGACCGCGCCGCAAGCCTGCCAGGAATCCGCCGACGTACTGAAGAGAGCGGCGGCAATGAACGACGCCGCTTTCCGGGCCTATGCGGCGAGCCTCGCGACCACGGCGGAGGCGAGCGGCCGCTACAAGAAATGCGGCCGCTAAAGCGCTGCCCTAAGAAGCTGATTGGGCGGCCGATCGCTTGAGGCGCAGCGCGCCGAACAGGCCCAGCGCCGACAGCGCCGCCATGAACAGATAGGCGCGCCCGCCAAACTGCGCGTAGGCAGCGCCGGCGCCGAGCATCACGAGCCCGCTGCCGATCCCCGACGAGGCGCCCGCATAAAGCGCCTGGGCGCTTGCCGCGGCATCCGGCGGCACGGTGCGCGACAGATGGTTCATCGCGCCGAGATGGGTCGCGCCAAAGGTCAGCGCATGCAGCAGTTGCAGTGCAAACGCCGCCCCGAGTCCCGGCACGAGACCCATCAGGCCCCAGCGCACGATGCCGGCCGCGCCGCCGGCGATCATCAGGCCGAGCGGCCCCAGCCGATCGAGCAGTCGGGTTCCCAGCCAGAACAGGACGATCTCGGCAACGACCCCCTCCGCCCATAGCACGCCGATCACCGCGTCCGAAAAGCCGAGCGAACGCCAATAGAGCGTGCCGAAACCGTAATAGACCTGATGGCTCGCCTGCAGCGCCGCGGCGACGACGATAAACCGCCAGAACCGGCGGTCGCGGGCCATCGTGCCGAGCGCCGACCAGCGCGAGGGCCCCGTCGCGTGCCCCAGCGCGGCCGGGACACCCGTGCAGGCCGCGAACAGCACGACCGAGGCGATCAGCACCAGCACGAGGACGGTGTTGTTGTCGCGGCCGCCCGCCGTCGCGCGCGACAATGCCGCGCCGCTTGCCATCGCCGCGACGATGAAGCTCACCGACCCCCACACGCGCACCCGGCCGTAGTCGATGCCGCGCTCGCGCACCGCGGCGAGGGTGATGCTGTCGCCCAATGGCATCAGCGCGGTCTGCGCCGTCGCGGTGACCAGGGTCAGCGCCAGCAGCGTCCAGAAAGCGTAGGCGTTCCAGAAGGCGGCGTAGCCGGCGATGGCGATGCCGCACAGCACGACCATCGCCGCGCGGCGGCGGCCAAGCCGGTCGGCGAGCGCGCCGATCGCCGGGGTGGTCGCGACATTGACCCAGATCGCCGCGGCGAACAGCGCGGCGATCTCGCGCGCGCCAAGCCCCCGCCCCGCCAGCCACACCGGCCAGAACGGCGACTTGATGCCGACGATCAGGAAAACGGCCGCGTAGTACGCGCCGAGCCGCAGCGCGAGATGCCGCGGCGGTTGGGGATCGGATGCGGTCGGGCCCATGGTCGGCCCGACCATGGGCGTGGCCAGCCTAGAGGCGCAAGCGCCACGTCTCGCCGAGCAGCTCCGGGCCGAATTCGTCGTGCGTCTCGGTTTCCTCGATCACGAAGCCGACGGAATCGTAGATGCGCCGCGCCGCGGTGAGGATGCTGTGCGTCCACAGCACGATCTCGCTGTAGCCCGCCTGCCGCGCAAAGCGGAGGCATTCCTTGACCAGCGCCCGCCCGACCCCAAGCCCGCGCGCCTTGGGCTCGACGATCAGCATGCGCAGCCGGGCGACCGCGTCGCTTTCCTTGACGATGAACACCGAGCCGATGCGCTGTCCGTCCTGTTCGGCGATCCAGCAATGCTCGCGCGCGGGGTCGAAGTCGCGCAGGAATTTCGCCAGCACCTCGGCGACGTAGGCCTCCATCTTGTGATTGAGGCCGTATTCCTGGGCGTAAAGCGCGCCGTGGCGGTCGATGATCCAGCCCATGTCGCCCGCGCGGTGGGCGCGCAGCACAAAGGCCGGCGCGCGCTCCTGCTCCTCGCCGAGCAGCCCGCCGATCATCCGCATCGCCGCGACGAGACGTTCCTGATCGCTCTCGGCGAGCGGCGCCAGCATGCCGCCGATCGCCCTGTGCGAGGCGCGGTCGAGCGGCTCGAACGCGTCGCGCCCGGCCGAGGTCAGCGAAATCATCGCCTGCCGCGCATCCTGCCGCGACGCGTTGCGCAGGATCAGCCCCTGACGCTCGAAATCGCGCAGCAGGCGCGACAGGTAGCCGGGGTCGAGGTCGAGCTCGCGGCCGAGCCAGGTCGCTGTCGCGCCGTCGCGCTGCGCCAGCGCCTGCAACACCCGGCATTCGGTCAGCGAAAACGGCGTGTTGAGGAAGTGCTCCGACAGCACGCCGAGCTTGACTGTGTAAAAGCGGTTGAAACGGCGGATCGCGGCGATGCGCCGCTCGATCTCGGTGGCCATGACTCTCCCCATCGCAATGCGGATGGAAACGAGTCAATTATTTAATTGATAAAGTCAACTATTTGCTTCGAGCACCATCTGCGTCTGGGTGACGATGGCGACAAGCCGGCCCCCCGCGGTGGAGATGCGCGTGGTCCAGACCTGGGTGCGGCGGCCGCGATGCACCGGCGTCGTCTCGCCGACCAGCCGCGTGCCGATCGGCGCACCGGCGATGAAATTGGTCTTGCTTTCGAGCGTCGTGGTTGTCATGCCATCGGGCAGATTGAGGATGGTGCCCGCCGCGCCGAGCGTGTCGGCGAACGCCATCAGGGCGCCGCCATGGATCGTCGTCGGCCGCGTGCAGAGTTTGGGGGTGACCTCAAGTTCGGCAACGACCTTGTCCTTATCGGCGGCGACAAAGACGATGCCCATCATCTCGGCAAAAGGGAGCGAGCGGGTCTTGAGGAATTCGAGCGGGCTCACCTCGGTCAGCCTCCGTATCCGGGTGGGCGGCGGGTGTGCCAGTCGGTCGCCTGCTGGTAGGCCCAGCCGATGCGCAGCGCCATCGCCTCGTCGTAAGGGCGGCAGACGATCTGCAGCGATAGTGGCAGCCCGCCGGCGGTAAATCCGTCCGGCACGGCCAGCCCGCACATTTCGAGGAGATTGAAGACGCGGGTGAAGTGCGCGTTGGTCGTGCTCTGGTCGACCGCGTCGTTGGGGACGGCGGCGGTCAACGTCGTCGGGGTCAGCAGCGCATCGACCCCATCGCGGTCGAGCGCGGTGAGGAAATCGGCCTTCATGCGGTCGCGCTCGGCGAGCGCGGCGAGATACTCATGGGCACGGATGTCGCGGCCCAACTGGATGCGTGGCCGCACCGCCGGGTCGATCGGCAGTGACGGATCGTCGACGAGCGCGCCGGTGAGCCGGTATGCCTCGGAGCCAATGATCCGCCCGGTCGCCGCGGTGGCGTCGGCAAAGGCGATCGGCAGCGCGATATCGACAATCTCGGCGCCGGCGCGCGCCAGCGTCTCGAGCGCGCCGTCATAGGCGGCGAGCATTTCAGGGTCGCAGCCATCGCGCTCGGCCCCCGGCATGCGCGCGAGGCGCAAGCCCTTGACCCCGCGGCGCAGCGACGGAAACGGGTCGCAAGGGGGCGGCGTGGAGAGCGTCAGGCGGTCGAGCGGGTCGACACCTTGCATGACCGTGAAGAGCAGCGCCGCGTCCTCGACCGAGCGCGCCATCGGCCCCGGCGTGTCGAGCGACGGCGCGAGCGGCAGGATGCCGTGGCAGCTCACCCGGCCGATTGTGGTCTTGAGCCCGGTGATGCCGCACCACGACGCCGGCAGGCGCACCGAGCCGCCGGTGTCGGTGCCGATCGCCCACGGCGCCATCGCGCTCGCCACCGCGACGCCCGAGCCGCTCGACGACCCGCCCGGGGTGCGCGCGACCTTGGTGTCCCACGGATTCCACGGCGTCCCCATGTGGTGGTTGGTGCCCCAGCCGCCCATCGCGAACTCGACCGTATGGGTCTTGCCGAGCACGATCATCCCGGCGGCGATGAGCTTTTTCGCGAGGGTCGCGGTGGTCGGCGACCGGCGCTCGCGCCACGCCATCGAGCCGCCGGTGGTCACCCGGCCTTCGAGGTCGATGAGGTCCTTCAAAGCGATCGGCACCCCGTGCAGCGGGCCAATCTGGTGTCCCGAGCGGATCGCCTTGTCGGCTGCCTCGGCGGCAAGCCGCGCCTCGTCGGCATAGACAGCGATAAAGGCGTGGAGTTGCTGGTCTTGCGCAGCGATCCGCTTGAGGAACGCGTCAGTGACCTCGACCGGCGACAATTTGCGGCCGGAAATCGCGGCGGACAGTGCGGTGGCGGAAAGCAGGCTGGGGTCGCCGGTGGGCATCGGTCGGGGCCTCGTTGGCGGTGGCGGCAAACGAGGATACGCCGCGCCACGGCGCGCCTCCAAGGCTCAATCCGTCACGGGGGCTGGCCTCTCCCATCCAGAAAATCGCCATGACCCAGCGGGCGGACATGCTAAGCTTTGAGTGAAACCGGGCGAGAGGACAAGACGATGGATTGGACCGAGCGACGCACCCGCTTTCGCGCTCTTCTCGCCGGCGGGCGCTGCGTGCATCCGGGCTCGGTCTATGACGCGATCTCGGCGCGCATCGCCGAGGATCTGGGGTTCGAGGTCGGCATCTTCTCCGGCTCGATCGGCTCGATGGCGGTGCTGGGCGCGCCCGACATCGTCGTCTTGACCCTGACCGAGTTCGCTGGGCAGGCAAACCGCGTCTGCCGGGCCGGCAATCTGTGCCTGCTGGTCGATGCCGATCACGGCTACGGTAATGCGCTGAATGTGCGGCGCACGGTCGAGGAGTTGGAGACCGCGGGCGTCTGCGCGATGTCGATCGAGGACACGGTGCTGCCGCGCCCCTATGGACCTTCGGGCAAGCCGACCCTGATCCCGGTCGAGGAAGGCATCGGCAAGATGAAGGCGGCGCTCGACGCCCGCCAGGACAAAGAGCTCGTCATCGCCGGGCGCACCAGCGCGCTGGCGATCACCGGGCTCGACGACGCGATGCGCCGGGCCAAGGCTTACGAAGCGGCCGGGGTCGATGCGATCTTTCTCGCCGGGGGGATCACCACGGAGGCGATCGCCGCGATCTCGTCGGAGATCAAAATCCCGCTGATCACCGGCGGCGGGGCCGGCTCGCTCGCTGACCTCGACTGGATGGCGGCGCACAAGGTGCGCGTCGCGCTGCAAGGCCACGCGCCGTTCAGCGCCGCGGTGCAGGCGGTGTACAATACGCTGAAGGCGCTGCGCGACGGCACCAAGCCGGAGGCGCTGACCGGCATCGCGCCCGCCGAGCTGATGCGCCGGGTCACGCGCGGCGATCACTATGCGCAATGGACCAAGGATTTCCTCGGCGGGGCCTAAGATGAAAGAAGGGGGATACGTGAGGGCTTTTCTGTCAGCCGCGTTGCTGCTCGCCACCGCCGGGTGCGCCGACACCACTTGGCCGCCGCAATGGGTGTGGACGCCGACCTGGTGGTCGCATCCCGGGCAGCTGACGCTGAGCAACTACCGCTTTGCGATGGTGGGCGTTCAGGCGGTCATGGCGACCGGGCCGGATTGCGCGCCGGCCAATCCGGCGGCGCCGGCCGCGGCATTCGAGCTGCCCTACAAAGGCTCGCGGGTGCTTGTCGCGGCGCCGAATGCCGATGTCTGCTGGCGCCGCCAGCTGGCCAATGGGCAATGGACCGAGTGGAACCGCGCCTTCACCGGCTCGGGCCGCTATATCGAAGCACAGCTTTAACGCCGCCGTGCCGCTGCTTACACTGCGCGGGAGATGACCGGCCGCCGCGACCTGTTTCCGCCGATCGAGCCTTATCGCACGGGGCGGCTGCGCCTCGATTCGCGGCACACGATGTACTGGGAGGAGTCGGGCAACCCGAAAGGGACACCTGTGCTGTTTCTTCACGGCGGCCCCGGCGCCGGGGCGACGCCGGTGCACCGGCGTTTTTTCGATCCCGCGCACTGGCGCATCGTGATCTACGACCAGCGCGGCGGCGGGCGCTCGACGCCACTAGGCGAAACCGCCGACAACACCCCGGCTCATCTCGTCGCCGACATCGAGGCGCTGCGCCGTGAGTTGGGCATTGCGAAGTGGGTGGTGTTTGGCGGCTCCTGGGGATCGACCCTGGCGCTGCTTTACGCCGAGGCCGACCCCGCGAGCTGCCGCGGGCTCATCCTGCGCGGCATCTTTCTCGCCCGGCAGGCCGAGATCGACTGGTTTCTCTACGGCATCGCGGCGGTGTTTCCCGAGGCGTGGCGCGCCTTCGCCGGCTTTGTCGGCGAGGCGGAGCGGGGGGATCTGCTGGCGGCGTATTATCGCCGGCTGATCGACCCGGACCCGCGCATTCATATGCCAGCGGCGCGCGCCTGGAGCCTCTACGAAGGGGCATGCTCGACGCTCCTCCCCAACCCCGAGACGATCGCTGCCTTTGGCGAGGACCGGCTCGCCCTCGGCCTCGCGCGGATCGAGGCGCATTTCTTCAGCCACCACCTGTTTTCCGGCGCCGACGATCTCATCACCCGCATCGCCCGCATCCGGCACCTGCCGGGGATCATCGTCCAGGGCCGCTACGACATGGTCTGTCCCATCCGCGGCGCCGACGAGCTCGCACGCGCGTGGCCGGAGGCAGAATACATCATCGTGCCCGATGCCGGCCACTCGGCGATGGAGCCGGGAATCCGCGAGCAACTCGTTCTCGCCGCTGAGCGCATGAAGCGCGGTTGATAGGCAGCGGCCGGATGAGCGCTTCGGTTTCGCTTGCCGCGGAGACGATCGGCCCTAATATGCGGTTTCGCTGTTGGGCTTGTAGGCTTGCGTCGGGCGGGTGAGGGGAAGTGCCAGTGAAAACGGTCGCGAAGCACATGCTGGCGCTGGTGGCGCTCGTCGCGGTGGCGCTTGTCGCGCCGCCGGTGTCGGCGCAGCAACTCTCGTTCGGCGGCGTCTCGCTGGGCTCGCCGGGCGGTCCGCCGCGGCTCGCGCTTGGCGCCGGCGCGTTCGACATCACCCCGGGTGGACAGCGCTTTGCCGGCACGCAGGGCGTCTTTCGCGGCGAATACCATTTCGGTGATGTGCTGATCCCGCTGTTCTCGCCGTTTGTTGGCGTTGATGTCACGACCAAGGGCGGCAGCTACGTCTATGGCGGGTTCGGCTTCGACGTCAATTTCGGGCCGAACTGGGTGCTGACGCCAAACGGCGCGTTGGGCTTCTACCAACGTGGCGACGGCACCAAGCTCGGATCGTGGATGGAATTCCGCTCGGGCGCCGAGCTCGACTACAAGTTCGCCGACCAGTCGCGCCTCGGCCTGTCGGTGCAGCACACCTCGAACGCCGGGCTGACCAAGTACAACCCCGGCGAGCAGGAAATTTTGCTCGTCTATCAGCTGCCGCTGCCTTGGTGAGCGGCGCTCCGGCCTGACCGGAGGACATTATGGACATTTCCGGGGCGGCGGCTCTCGTCAGCGGCGGCGCGTCCGGGCTGGGCCGGGCGACCGCGACGGCGCTGGCGGCTGCGGGCGCGAAGGTGGCGCTGCTCGATATCAACGGCGCGGCGGCCGAGGCCGCGGCCAAGGAGCTCGGCGGCATCGGCTTGGCGTGCGACGTCACCAGCGCCGAGGGCACGGAAGCGGCTGTGGCCGCCGCGCGCGACCGG
>Ga0335074_10011700_pt1 | contig 12272 bp, 11 predicted proteins | sample Lox_Sample_23_FD_206715 | JGI IMG/M metagenome (GOLD analysis project Ga0335074, IMG submission 206715) | Soil microbial communities from Loxahatchee National Wildlife Refuge, Florida, United States - Lox_Sample_2.3 | ecosystem: Environmental > Terrestrial > Soil > Wetlands | place: USA...
GCGGATAAGCGCCACGTAACATTCGACTCGGGGCATCTTCCGCCCACTGAGCCTGTAATAAAGGAAAGCCTTGATTGGCTCGATCGATACCTCGGCCCAGTGCAATCCCCACATTAGCGTAGCCTATCGCCTTCGCGATTGTGGTCGGATGACTGGCAAACCGGTTCTCCGGGGCGCCGATGGGATCACTGCTGAGGTTCCCAAGGCGCCGGATACCGGCCTTCCCGCGATCATGGCAATTCGGTTGGTCGACGGAGCCCCGCTGCGCCATCGTCGCAGTGGCACGGAAACTGGCGGTCCTGCTGCACCATCTCTGGATCAGTTGTGAGGCATACGAGCCGCTGCACAATACACGGAAGCGCAGACCGACAGCGGCGTAGATCGGACAGAAGAACTTGAGAACACCACAACAAGAACGCCGGGTTCCGACGACTGCGCCCTTGGCCAGGACCACTCTGGATCGCTGATCGAGAGAGAGGTCGTCCAACAGATGGCAGCGCCGGCTGTATCGGGAACACCAATGTGCACCGAGCGCATGAGTCGCTCACGAAGAGTGCGGATGGAAGGGTGGACGACAGCTTAGCCCCGGCTCGAGAGTGGTGAGCACAGGTCGCGAAAGGAGCATACGTGTGTTTTCCTTCGCCCGGATCACCCGCTATGGCTGGCTGCGGCGCCCGTCAAGGCTCCAGATGAACTCGCTGCGCTCGGCCTTGACCGCCGCCTTGCCAGCCCAGAATCACCTAATATCCGGGCGAAAGAAAACATCAGATGTGAACTTACCCAATCACAAAAGCTCTTGACATCGACCGGCCTTCTCATGGAAGGCCGATGAACGTCGAGAGTTGCGCAACGAGACGTTGGTTCGTTATGGAGCGTGCAATCTGTTCGTCGAGCGTCGTCACGCCGCTGATGGGCAGCTTGCGGTCGATGGAGTGAATGGCTTCCTGAACGGCTCTTGAGATGACGGAGAAGCTGCCTGTATAGCGGACTTCGAAGTCGCCGAAGTCCCAGGCGTGCTGGGTATAGGGAATGTAGTCGATCGTCTCGGGAGCCTCGGCGAGGTTGCCGAACTTGACGTCTTTGACTACGCCCACCACCAGGACTTCGTTCTCCGGTTTGACCTCCTCAATATAGTAGTGGCGGCCCACGGGATTGCCGGGAGGAAAGATGGTCTTCGCCATGCGCTCGCTGATGATGGCGACATGCTGCGAAGCGATTGTGTCCTGCAGGCCGAAATTGCGGCCGGCAATCAGGGGGATTTGCATCGTCGCAAAATAGCCGTCGCCGATGACGTTGTGCTTGACGTCGACATCCTGGCCGGCGGTCATCCCGGGGACAATGACGCTATTGTTCCAGCTTCCTTCATGGAAGGTGAAGGCGGAAAAGCTCGCAGCTTTCACGCCCGGGAGCGCCCGCACGCGGTCTTCGATCTGATGATAAAGGTTGAGTTCCCTGGAAGCGTCTTTGCCGTAGCTGTAGCCCGCTGAGGTGGAATCGATTTGAAGCCGCAGCACATTTTCTTTGTTGAAGCCCAGCTTCACGTTGTCGAGGTTGATCAAGGTGCGCAGAAACAGGCCGGCAGCAACCATCAGAACCAATGACAAAGCGACCTGGGAAACGACCAGCGCTTTCGCGAGCGGGCTGCACGCGGCGGTTCCCGATGCCCCGCGTCCGTCTTTCAGGTTTTCCGTCAACTGCAGCCGCGTCGCCCGGAATGCAGGGAGAGTTCCAAACAGAAGCGCCGTGCCCACCGTAACCGCAAGAGCAAAGACGAGCAGGCGCAGATTGAGTGAGACATTCAGCGGCAGGGTATCCGGGCCCCCGGATACCATCCGCAGCAGCACGCGATTCGCTACGGCGGCGAAACCAATCCCCAGCAACCCCCCGCACAGCGCCAGCAGAACGCTTTCCGTCAGCAACTGGCGAAAGATACGGGCCCGGCCTGCTCCGAGTGCCTGCCGGACGGCCAACTCGCGAGCCCTTGCCGTAGAGCGCGCGAGCAGCAGGTTGGCAATGTTCGCGCAGGCGATGAGCAGCACCAGCCCCGCGACCGCCATTAGGATCTGCAGAGGCTCAGAGAAGCGGCGGCGTAACGCGGAGATGCCGTTCGCCATGGGCGTGAGCGGCACATGCGCATGAGCCAGCGATTGCTGATTTGTGTGGGTGAGCTTGGCATCGGGAAAACCTCGCAGAATCTGCTGATAGACCAAGTTGGTATTGGTGGTTGCCTGTTGCATCGATACTCTGGGCTTGAGCCGGCCCAGGATGTAAAGGGATTCGGAAAAGTCGTCCGTGTAGCCCCTCTAGCCGGGCGGGACAGATTGTGTCATCAAAAGCGGCACCCAGAGATCGGGCGCGTCGCCGACTTTGGTCCCGAAAAACTCAGGCGGCGCGAGACCCACGATGGTGAACATCGTGTTGCCCAGCGTGACCGTGCGGCCCACCACCTCAGGATCCCCCGCCAGGCTCCGCTTCCAGAAGCGCTGGCTGGTCACGGCGACGGGATGATTCCCCTCGGTGGTGTCGTCGGCGTCGGTGAGCATGCGCCCCAGTTGGGCCTTGACCCCAAGCGTGGCGAAGTACGTCCCGGACACAAGCTGCACCTGCATAGGCTCGGACTCCGTGCGGTTCTCCACGAAGCCGTGCACGTCATTGGTCATGCTGAAGATGGCAGCAGTCAGGGAAAAAACCGCATTCTTCGCCTGAAACTGGCGGTAAAACGGGTACGAATAGAATTCGGTGCACGCGAACGCGTCGGTGATGCCGCTCGAGTCTGCTGTGCCCAGCAGAACGAGCCTCTGCGGATCCTCGACCGGCAGCGAGCGAAGCAGAACCGCATCGAGAAAGCTGAAGATGGCGGCATTGGCTCCAATTCCCAAGGCCAGCGAGAGCAGCGCAACCATGGTGAGGACTGGGCTCCGTAACATCGCGCGAATGCCGTATACCACATCTTGCAATAGGCTCTCGAGCCAACCCCAACCCCATACCATTTGACTCCTCTCCCAGATTCGAGTGGTATTGCCAAACCGGCGCATGGCCGCAGTGCGAGAGTCTTCCGGGCGCAGTCCAAGGGCAATCTGTTGCTGCTGCCGGAGCTCCAGATGAAGCTGCATCTCCTCGTCGAGTTCATCTCTGAATCTGCGCCGGTGAACCAGCATGTTCAGTCGTCGCTTGATTTCGCCAGGTAGGCTCATGACGGTTTCCTCATGCAGTTTGGATAATGCGGGAAATCGCGCCGATGACGCGTTCGAATTGGGACACTTCGATACCCAACCACTTTTTCCCATCGGGCGTCAAGGTGTAGTAGCGCGCACGGCGATTGCCCGCTGTCACTCCCCACTCGGCCTTCACCCAGCCTTTAATGAGCATGCGCTGGCGGGCCGGATACAACGAGCCTTCTTCTATGTGGAGAATGTCCTCCGACCAGTTTTGGATCGATTCGGCAATCTCGTATCCGTGGAGCCTGCCTCGCAGGGCGAGTGTTTTCAGGATGAGGAGATAGAGGTGCCGGGCGGAATCTCATCTCGAGTACCTTCGCGATCGGATTTGCGGCGGATAAGAGCGGCCATGCATCGACTCCAACATTGGCATAGACAAACTATGCCAGTCGCCTCCCGCCCTTTCGATGTCATCCTGCTCGACGACAGCCGCCTCGCCCGCAATACGAAGGATGCGCTCGGCATCTTCGAGCGGCTGAACTTCGGCGGCATCCGGCTGATCGCCGTCAGTCAGGGCATCGACTCTGAAAACGAACAGGCGCATGTGCTAGTCACCGTTCACGGCATGGTGGACAGCCTGTACGTGAAGGAGCTTGCCAAGAAAACCCATCGCGGACTTGAAGGTCTGATGCTGCGCGGCCAGCATACAGGCGGTCGCTGCTTCGGTTATGATTCGATCCCCGTAGCCGGGACCACCGGAAACCAACTGGTCATTAACGAAAGCGAAGCTGCCGTGGTTCGCCGCATCTTCGAGATGTCGGCGGAAGGGCAATCGCTCAAGACCATCGCCAAGACACTGAATAGCGAGTGCGTTCCTCCGCCGCGGCCACGCGCCGGGAAGAAGTATGCCACATGGTGCCCGACCTGCATCCGGGAGATGCTCCGGCGCGACCTGTATCGAGGGCGAGCGATCTGGAACAGTTCGCGCTTCGTGAAGGCCCCGGGCACGAACAAGCGTGTCCGGCGCGCGAGGCCGGAAAGCGAATGGCGGGTCGTTCCACACCCCGAGCTTCAGATCGTCGGTGACGAACTGTGGCAGCGCGTCACGGAACGGCAGGATGAGTTGCAAGCCATGTACGGCGGTCGGAAGGGCGGCGGAGTTCTGATCCCGCGTTCGGCCACCAGTCCGTATCTACTCAGCGGCATCCTCAAGTGCGGCGAGTGCGGAGGCAATCTGATCATCATTTCGGGGTACGACTCGTCGGGCCATCATCCTCGCTACGGCTGCTCACAACACTTCAATCGCGGCGCCCGCTCGAATTCTCTGACCGTGCGGCGGGACTGGCTTGAAGGAAAGATGCTGGATGAGTTGAAGAACTATGTTCTTCAGGGCGACGCGGTCGAGTACGTCCTCGACCAGTTCGGCACTCATGTCCAGGATGCGTTCGCAGACCTTCAAACCAGATGGCTCAAATGCGGGAGCGCAAGCAGAAGCTCGAAGGGGAACTACGCAAGCTGGCTGCGACGGCTGCGGAAACTGACCCGTCGGCGTTCCTGGTCGAAGCGATCAACGAGCGCGAGAAGCAGTTGCGGGAACTCTCCGACCAGCTTGTGGCGGGAGGAGCGAATTCCGTCGACGCCTACCTCACGGACATCCGCAATTTCATTTTGGGGAAGATGGGAGACCTTCGTGCGCTCATGGCGGGCGATCCTGCCCCGGCCCGGAAGGAACTGCTCAAGCATGTTTCGGAGATCCGAATGATGCCCCAGCAGGTCGGGTATGGCAAGGGGCACTATGTTGCGAAGGGAGAGTGGAGGCTGCTTGGGAATCAGCAAGATGCGCTGAAAGCGCTGGAGCCAGCCTACCGGGAAATTCGTGTGGTTGCGGGGGCCTGCAACGTCTCGAATTTACTCGTGATCCCCTTCGAGAAATCATTGGCTGAATTCGCGGTGTGAAGATTGAGTCGAACCGATGACCTCTTCCATGCCATAATGGACCGTTTTGCTAACCCCTGTATTTACAAGGCTCTGGTCGCTCCATAAGCCCTGTAAGCGCCCCTGGAACGGGTTATTGTTCCCACATTGTTCCCAGATTCACCTTTCTGTTCCCACGCGTCAAATCCGAACCCGTCGGAATCGGATCATCGATTTCAGGCTTCTGAGCAAGCGAGAACAAGCCCCTCAGTCATCGCGGTGTAATATTCCACATTACCGAATTACACTATCTGTAATTCGTGTATACTTATCCTGGAGCCAGAGAGAGGCCGTAGTTGCGTGGACGTCCGTTTTAAAGATCCGAAGCTCGATCGACTGGAGACGGACCCGACATACGATGCTGGTTTCTCCCAGGCGATTGTAACGGCTTACCGGAACCGTATGCAGGTCATCCGGGCGGCTCCAGACGAACGGGTCTTCTACAGCTTGAAGTCTTTGCATTTTGAGAAATTGAAGGGCAATCGCAGCTCCCAGCATTCGATGAGGTTGAACAAACAGTGGCGGCTCATCATCGAGTTTGAAGGGGTGGCCCCCAACAAACTCGTAGCGGTGATTAGCGTCGAGGACTACCACTGAATGAAGCTAGAGAGGTGATGATCGTGGAGGTAATGGACAGAACTCCGGCTGAGGTGTTTCCTCCGGGTGAGTTCATTCGGGAGGAAATTGAGGCGCGTGGATGGAGCCAGGTAGAACTTGCAGAGATTCTTGGGCGTCCTCCCCGCTTGGTAAGTGAGCTGATTGCCGGCAAGAGGGCAATCACGCCGGAAACGGCAAGGGCGTTGGGGGAGGCTTTCAATACGGGAGCACAGCTCTGGATGAACCTGGAAAGTTCGTACCGACTTGCCCAGGTCAAGCAGGATGGAAGCAATTCAGTATCGCGGCGGGCAAAGTTGTACGAGAAGGCTCCCGTAAAGGAGATGATGCGGCGGTACTGGATTCAGCCGACCGAGAACATCGACGTTCTGGAGAAGAGTGTGCTGGACTTCCTGCATATCAAATCTCTTGATGAGCAGCCGGAGTTGTTGCCTCATGCGGCGCGGAAGTCCACCTCATATGCCGAACATAGCCCCGCAGAGCAGGCATGGCTCTTTCGGGCACGTCAACTCGCACAGGCGGTAGACGTGAAGTCGTTCTCGGAGACGGCCTTCGCCTCTGCTCTCGCGCGGTTCAAGAATATGCTCCGCGATCCCGAAGACGCGCGTCAGGTGCCACGCGTCCTGGCGGATGCGGGTATCCGGTTTCTTGTGGTAGAAACTCTACCTCAAACTCGAATCGACGGCGCCTGTTTGTGGCTGAATGACAAATCTCCGGTGATTGCAGTGTCCCTGCGCTTTGATCGCATAGACGGGTTCTGGCATACGGTATTGCACGAGTGTGCGCATGTGAAGTACAGGGACGGTCTGGAAGATGGAGGGCTACTCGATGTTGATCTAGTGGGTGAAAACGCTGGAACAGTCAACAAAAAGCCTGCAATCGAAAAGCGTGCGGATGAGTTCGCTGCTGACTTCTCGATCCAGAAGAGTGATTTGGACAATTTCATCTTGAGGGTCCGCCCTCTCTTCTCGAAGACCAAGATTCAAGGCTTGTCGGCCCGGTTGAATGTTCATCAGGGGATAGTGGTCGGCCAGCTTCAACATCGCAAGGCAATTCCGTATTCACATAGTCGGGAAATGCTGGCGAAGGTGCGTCACATCGTGACAGAGGCGGCGCTGACAGATGGTTTTGGCAGCTTTTTGACAACTGCTGTTTGATCTCAATTTCGAGGAAAAGTATGTCCTATAACGAACAGCTTCAGCGCATCGTGAAGAAATACGAAGACGCAGGGAATCCTCTTCCCGCCACTGCGCACGACATTGCGATATGGGCCATTGAACAAGGCTTATGGGAGCCACAGCGTTCGACCGTGGTCGATCGCTGTGCGGAAGAGATCGCTCGCGCCATGCGTGAAGAGCACATCACCGATCCCCAGGGGCGTCGTGTCCGCGTCAAGCATGTTGCGACTGTTGAGAGAAACGGCAGGCAGGCAGCGTTTTGGGCTGATATACGGACGGCGCCGCGTGAGCACATGGAAATTGCCTTCCAGCAACGACGGCAGCAGATTGTCGGCGATTGCCGGCAACTGAAATGGGACATTGACAGCTATAACCAGAACCACAATGCGGGCGAGAATCTCCAGATGGTCTTCGACTTTACGCTCGACCTAGAAGAGATTGAGGCTCTTGCGGCCATTGCTTAGCGCTTTACCAATTGGGTCCAGATCGGAGCAGGGAGAGTTATGAAGGAACCCGGATTAGATAACCGTCACCGCGATAAGAACCCACCGAAGGCTGGAGAGATTCAGCAGAAACGTGGTGATACCCTCAACAAGAACTTGCCGAAACCAATTACGCAGTTCTCGCCCAACGTGAAGCTTGCCACTATGCGAGCGGAAACAGGCAAAACAAGCGTAGAGGCCGTCCGAAGAGCGGCCAAGCGTTTACGGCCTTAAGCATCGCCTGTTGCCAAGCTGTTCTGCCTTTCCGGATTCAAGATGAGCTACACATGAGGACATTTGTATCAGTGAAACAGTGAAACTGTACTGCTTCGGTTTCTAGGTACTGGTTTGATTGATGTCGGTGGCGATGATGCAAAGCTGGCGAAACTTCAGGCTACCGCCGCGGAAGTGGCAGGACTTCTGAGGAAGCACCCGGCCAAGACACCGAACTACTCACTATGAGCGCCGCAAAAGGAATCCAGACCGCTGAGACCTCCCTTCCGAACGCTCTTCAGGGGAAGAAGGGCCTCTTCCGCTACGCTCCAGAGCCCCTTCTCCCCCGAAAACAACTGCATCCTTATCCTTATTACTGGTCCCCTTCTACCTTCTACTCCGCCCCGGTGGTTTCCTTTTACTCCCGCCCTTGACAGCCACCGAGGAGTTGCGGAACTCTCCCAGCATTCCGCGAGCTTCGCGCTCCAAAGTCTGGCCAGGTTAGATCATGCGCGTTTCAAAAGGGGTCCCGAAAACCGCCTTCCTAAACTCCGTCAAATCAACGCTCCAATAGGGAGAATCCGGCCGTTTCAAAAGGTGTGGGTTAAGAAACAAAAGAAAACGCCCATTTCTGCTGGGGACATTGCACCGAGTAATGTCAGCATCTTTTTCCCCTGTCTTGCTTAGCTTTATGTCATAATGTTTGTCGATTTTGGGGCCTCCAGTTGGAGGAACCGCTCTTTGTAATCCTCGCCTCCTCCGAATTGGGGACCACGATGATTTCGGCCCGGAAGCTTTCGGGAGTAGCCGCTGCTCTGCACTTCGCTCCTTTGGGAGAGACGAACTGGCGCGCTTTCCTGAATGGATTGTGCGAGGAGCTCCGTGCCGCCCAAGGCCTTTTCATTGCAGGCCAGGTCAATCGAAGCGTTTCACAAATCCTCCCTCAGGTCGACCTCGAGAGTCCACTATCGCAGCAACTCTATAACCAATACTACGGACAACTCGACCCTCGTCGGGAAGCCTTTCGGCGCAAACCGCGAATTGGCCTCATCATCTCTGAGGCATTGGTGCGGCCGGAAGACTTCAGAAATCCATCTAATTTCGGGCCGGTAATATCCGCCGGAAGTTCCACGGTAGTTATGACCGCGTCGTCTGGGCTGCGGGAACGCAGCAGACGCTCAATCTCGCAGTCACGCATACCCAATAGGCCTCTGTTGGCTGAGAAGAGTAGGAGTGAACTATCTCTGTACCGCTGATTCCGGCGGACGCAGATATAAGGAGAGGGGCGGATGAATGCTTGCATTTAGCGGGAGGACGCAATGAAATTCGGTAAATGGTGGCTGACCTTCTTAGTGGGCTGGTTTGTTGTCTGGAGCGCAAAGCCGGCATTCTCCCAGGCAGCCCAGGTCTTTTCTGCCTCCATTGGTGCTGGTAATGTTCACGGTTACCCCCGCACAGAATACATCGACGAGATGTCGAACTCGGCCGGTTGTCAGAGCCAGATCTCCTATCTCACCTTTCAGACCAACATAACCGGTGGACCGGCTCTCTTACTTCCTCAGCTTCCGCTGGAACAGAAAAATGGAGTTTGGATACCGGCGTCAATAACTGAGCCCACCATGGGAGCGGATATAGTTGGCGGGACAACGACTTCAAGCATTGGGACGAATGGCATAGTTACCAGCCAGCAATCGGCAGAAAGCGCTTCCTTACCAGATCCTAGTCAGTATCCGAATAGCTACGAGACAGGCACCTCCAATAGCATCGAAGTGATTGATTTGAATACCGGTAAATATTACTGGCACCGCACTTACTATCAAGTTGATCCAAATCTTGGAAGTTCCGGATGCCCAACCACTGCGCTTGACACGGATACTTTCACTGCCGATCTACCGATTTCTTTGAGTCCGATAACTTCCGGAATCAATCCCACACTGAGCATCGTCAATCCCGCGCTAGCGAACGGGATCAGCCTCCCGTTTCCAAGCGAGGTCAGCCCTGATCAGGTTCCCAACACGCCCGGCGCATCGGGACTGGCCGTCGATGGGGTGTCTGCGGTCGCGCTTGTTTTCCAGAGTTCATCGGATAGCCCGGTGACATTGACTGTTTCCGCTCCGGGTTATTCCAGCGGAATCGGAAGTATTACGCCCTACACGGCAAATTATCTCAGCAGCCCATCGCCAGGCTTATCGCCTAGCGCCACAATAGCGAGCCCGATTAACGATGATGCCTGTACCGCAAGCACAGGGTCTCCCGCGAACAATCCGCCATGCATCTTTCTAGCGCTACTATGGGCCCCCGCTTCAATCGCATTCAACCCAAATACGGGCGGACTTCCCACGCCAATCACTCTTATGGTCCAAGGCGTGCAAAATTCTTCCAGTGGTTCACAGCCCAATGCTGCGTCCAACTCAATCTCGCTCATGCCGCCTCCGCTCGTGCTCGTCCATGGTATCTGGTCGAATGCAGCGGCGTGGACACCATTCGAGCAGTGGTTGGCTACTAATTATCCTCATCAGATGATCTTCGCAGCCGACTATCAAGCCACCGATAGTCTCAGCTTTGAAAATCCCGGCACGCAGCAGGTTTTGGCGACGACAATCGCCAATGCTCTTACCCTTGCAGCCCAGGATGGGGTGGCCGCGCAAAAGGTAGACGTCGTGGCCCACAGCTTGGGAGGTCTGGTCACTCGCTATTTCCGGTTAACAGGTGCCCCACCGCCCTTCGCTAGCTCATTCCTTCCCGCCGGTCCGGTGCACAATTTGATCACTATTGGGACGCCGCACAACGGCTCGGCCTTAGCTTCCGTGCTCGAAAACGGCGCGACTGATACTCCCACGGGCACGGATTTGACGATTCCGCTCTTCTGCATCGCAAATGGCCTGACAAGCTCGACGTGCACACTCTCAAATGTGTTTGCGCTCTTGGACAAACCGATTGAGACAGGGATTCAGTCCCTAGAGCCTGGCAGTGCAGCTTTGCAGAGCCTTACTGATACTGGCGACTACCAGTCGATCGTGGGACTCTCGCCGGTCGCCACGACAGGCGAGAGCTATGGTTCGCCGACCGAGGGCGTGTTGAATGGGCTCATTGAAACATTTATACCTGGAGATACAGTCGATTCGATTCTGGGGAATTCGAATGACACGATTGTGAATGCGGTGAGCCAAGCCGGACAGCCATCGAACGATGCGACGATCACAAATGTTGTGCATACAGCCATCGTTTCTACCGACACCGGCGAAACAGGGAGTTCAGCGGTTTGGAATCAAGCGGTCTATTGGCTGCTCAGCTTGGGCACAGGTCAAGCGCCACCAACAGGCTATGTTCAAAAGGCAGATAGAGGACGTGGCGAGACGGTTCAGCCATTGGACACTAGTTCTTCCAGCCCACCCAATCCGATTTTTGATTTAACAGGATACACCCAGGTAGATGGATCCAACGTAAGCTTCTCACCAGCCTCCGGAACCGTCCTTACGATTGGAACGACTAACACGATTGCGGCAACGTCGACGAGCAAGACCATCTCGGAAGTTTTACTCTTTCAAACGGTCAGCGATCCTTCTGATGCATCCGTACTCTATTCGACGCAGGCGCCCTTCGGTATATCGTTTACGCCTACCCGGCTCGGTTCCGCGAACTTCGAAGCGTTCGCGGTGTTCACAGACAATACATTCGCTGCCGAACCGCTTTCCTATTCTCTGCAGCCCTCAGGAAACGCGCTGGGGCTTTCCATCAATGCTCCGGTTGCCAACCTGCCGATAGGCCTAAGCGTGGTTGTTCCAGCCCAGGCTGGATTTTCAAACGGACTAGTCAACGTTACCCAGCAAGCCACGTATGTAGCCCGGAGCGGCGGAACAAGTGTGTTTTCCGTTGGATCAAACGGATCGATCACAACCGCAGGCACTGGATACGACTGGTTGGATGTGAGCTACGAGGGGCAAACAGCGTCGGCAATGATCACAGTTGGATCCTGTACGTACTCTCTCTCGCCAACGAATCAGATTATTGATCAATCCGGAGGAGCAGCGACCGTTCAGGTAACTACCCAGATGGCTGTTCGTGGACAGCGGACGCTGGAGGCGCAACATGGGTGACGATTTCCGGCGGAAGCGGGACGGGAAGCGGCGCAATCTCTGTGAGCGCGGAAGCCAATAGCACGGGTTCGCAGCAAACCGCATTTATCACAGTTGCCAACGCAGATGTCGCGGTGATTCAGCCTGCCACGACGTGCAGCTATGCTGTATCACCAAGTCTGATACAGTCTGCAGCAACAGGTTCAAACGGTTACATTTCGGTTTCAACATCATGTCCGCTTGTTGCTTATTCTTCCGAACCATGGGTCACGGTTACAGCTTTGACATCGGAGGTCGATTACGCAATCGCGCCCAACACGAATACCAGTTCACGGACGGCCACAATCACGATAGGCGATCAGGACGTGGATGTTGTGCAATCGGGCCTTGGAAGCCTAACAATTACCACGTCCAGCTTAGCCAGCGGGACTGTCGGAACGGCGTATTCGCAGACGCTGGTAGTCAGCGGAGGAGTTGCGCCTTATACCTGGAGCATCGCTTCCGGGAGCTTGCCTCCAGGTCTCACGCTGGCTACCAGCACTGGCGTGATCTCGGGAACGCCAAGCGTAGCGGCGG
>Ga0335074_10011702_pt1 | contig 12271 bp, 6 predicted proteins | sample Lox_Sample_23_FD_206715 | JGI IMG/M metagenome (GOLD analysis project Ga0335074, IMG submission 206715) | Soil microbial communities from Loxahatchee National Wildlife Refuge, Florida, United States - Lox_Sample_2.3 | ecosystem: Environmental > Terrestrial > Soil > Wetlands | place: USA: Florida...
CGAGTGAGAGTCTGGATGACCTGTCGCATACTCCGGATAAGAGCACCACGACGGTTGCGATGGACTTTGGCCGGGTCACGCTCGACGCTGGTTTGATCTTGTATCTGTTTGGCACGCCGGGCCAGCAGCGGTTCTGGTTCATGTGGGACGACCTGATCCACGGGGCCATCGGAGCGGTGGTCTTGGTGGACACCCGGCGGCTGGCTGATTCCTTCCCCGCCGTCGACTACTTCGAGGCGGCTGGGCTGCCGTTCATCGTGGCCGTCAACGGGTTTGACGGAAGCTTCCCGCACGAGGCGGCCGACGTCGCAGAGGCGCTGTCGGTCAGCCCGCACGTGCGGGTGATCCAGGTCGACGCGCGCGATCGCGCCTCGACCAAATCCGCCCTGATCTCGCTCGTTGAGCACGCCATGGCGATGCAGCTCGGCACCGTATCCGAGCGCGAACCCGTACCACCAGCCGTACGCCCCCTATGATCTTGTTTCGTCCGAGATCGTAAGGCGTAAGGAATGCCGTTGGCCGTGAGGTCCGAGTTTGCCCATCGTGTGCGGGTCATCCGGCATGAGTGGATACCGATGCCAGACGGCTGCCGGCTGGCCGCGAGGATCTGGCTTCCCGAGGACGCTGAGCGAACGCCGGTGCCGGCGATCCTGGAATACGTTCCGTACCGCAAGAACGACGGCCTGGCGCTGCGTGATGCGCCGATCCACCACTACTTCGCCGGGCACGGCTACGCGTCGGTCCGGGTGGACCTGCGGGGCAGCGGTGACTCCGATGGCATCCTCGCCGACGAGTACCTGCCGCTGGAGCAGGAGGACGGGGTCGAGGTCATCCGCTGGCTCGCCTCGCGCCCGTGGTGCAGCGGCTCGGTGGGCATCATCGGCAAGTCCTGGGGCGGGTTCAACGGGCTGCAGATCGCCGCGCACCACCCGCCCGAGCTCAAGGCGGTGATCAGCGTCGCGTCTACCGACGACCGCTACGCCGACGATGTCCACTACATGGGCGGCTGCGTGCTGGCGTGGGCGATGCTGCCGTGGGCCTCGACGATGCTGGCGTACAACGCGCTCCCGCCGGACCCCGCGGTGGTCGGTGAGGACTGGCGGGCGACCTGGCGGCAGCGGCTGGAGCAGACCCCGCCGTACATCAACGCCTGGCTGGCCCACCAGCGGCGGGACGAGTTCTGGCGCCAGGGATCTGTTTGCGAGGACTACGCAGCGATCGGATGCCCGGTGTACATGGTGGGCGGCTGGACCGACTCCTACCGGAACGCCATCCTGCGGTTTCTCGAGGCCTACCCCGGGCCGTGCAAGGGGCTGATCGGTCCCTGGGGCCACGACTACCCCGAAGACGGCGCGCCGGGGCCGGCGATCGGCTTCCTGCAGGAGGCGGTGCGCTGGTGGGATCGCTGGCTCAAGGGCGTGGAGAACGGGGTGATGCAGGAGCCCAAGCTCCGCGCGTGGATGCCGGAAGCGCACCGGCCAGCGTCGGGATACCTGACTCATCCGGGCCGCTGGCTGGCCACCGATAGCTGGCCGGCCGCAGACGTCCAGATGCGCCGGTTCCAGATCGGAGCCGGAACGCTACGCACCGGCGAATCCGGGGTTCCAGATCCCGATGCGCAGCTCCGGATCCGGGGGACAGAGGCCGCCGCGGGGGACCTGGGGCAGTGGGGCGGGCACGGCGACGCCCTCGAGTTTCCCCCCGACCAGCGGGCCGAGGACGGGCTGTCGCTGAGCTTCGACACCGGGCCGCTCGCCGAGCCCATTGAGATCCTGGGCGTCCCCGTCGCCCGGCTCGACCTGGCCGCTGACCAGCCGATGGCGCTGGTCGCCGTGCGGCTCTGCGATGTCTGGCCGGACGGCGCTTCGACCCTGATCACCCGGGGGCTCAAGAACCTCGCACACCGGGCCAGCGACTCCCGCCCGGAGCCTCTCGTCCCCGGTGAGCGCTACCGGGTCGACGTACCGCTCAACGCGATCGGCTACCAGGTCCCGGCTGGGCACCGGCTCAGGCTGGCGGTCTCACCCACCTACTGGCCATGGGCATGGCCCGCGCCCGAGCCCGTGACGCTGAGCGTGTTCACCGGCGGCGGCTCGTTGCTGGACCTCCCTTCATGGACCGGTTCCGGCGAGCATCCGCCGCCCGCGCATTTCGCGGTTCCCGAGCGTGCACCCATGCCCCGGCATCAGCCGCTGGGCGCGGGGTCCGGCCGTGAGGTCCGGCGTGACGTGAGGACGGGCACCGTCGAGGTGATCAATACGGTCGACGACGGTCACCGCCTGCTGGACGACGGGCTTGAATACCGCGAGCACGAGCGGGATGTCTACCACATCGTCGACGGCGATCCGCTGTCGGCGCGTGTGGAGTGCGAGCGCGCGTTTTCGGTGGGCCGCGACCGGTGGCGGGTCACGGTGCGGACCTCCAGCACGATGTCGGCCACGCCGAGCAGCTTCCAGGTGACAAATGTTTTGGACGCTTACGAGGGCGATGCCCGGGTCTTCACCAGGACGTGGAATGCTGAGGTGCCGCGAGACTGTGTGTGAGGGCAGCCCACGTCACCCGCTGTCAGGAAGGCCATGAAGTGAGCGTGCTTGAGATCGACGGCCTGCGGACGTTCATCAAGCGCCGTACCGGCGTGGTCCGCGCGGTGGACGGTGTCAGCTTCGCCGTCGAGCCGGGCGAGACGGTCGGGCTGGTGGGGGAGTCCGGCTGCGGGAAGACGATGACCGGCCTGTCGATCATGCGTCTGCTTCCCGGCGGCGGCTTCATCGCCGACGGCTCGATCCGCTTCGGCGGCACGGACCTGGCCGCGCTCAACGAGTCCGCGATGCGCAAGGTACGCGGCAACGAGATCGGGATCGTGTTCCAGGACCCGATGACGTCGCTCAACCCGACGATGACGATCGGTCACCAGATTGCCGAGGTGGTAAGGGAGCACCGGGGCGTCTCCAAGACGGAGGCCATGGCGCGGGCCGAGGAGGTGCTCGCCCTGGTCGGGATGCCGCGCCCCGCTGAGCGCCTCGGGTACTACCCACACCAGCTGTCGGGAGGGCTGCGGCAGCGCGTGATGATCGGTATCGCGCTCGCCTGCGACCCGAAGCTGCTCATCGCCGACGAGCCCACGACAGCGCTCGACGTGACGATCCAGGACCAGATCCTGACGTTGCTCGACGATCTGAAAGAGCGCCTGGGAATGGCCATCCTTCTGATCACCCATGACATGGGCGTGATCGCTGGCCGGGCCGACCGGGTGCTGGTGATGTACGCCGGCAAGATCGCCGAAAAGGCCGGCACCGGCCGCCTCTTCGGTACCACCCGGCATCCCTACACGGCGGCACTGCTGGCCTCTATTCCCCGGCTGGACCAGCCGGTCACGCACCGGCTCTACGCGATCCCGGGCCTGCCACCGGACCTGTCGGCCCCGCCACCCGGGTGCCGGTTCGCACCGCGTTGCCGCTTCGCCACCGAGGAGTGCGCCGCGAGCGAGCCCGTTCTCGGCGGACCGGACCCGGACCACCCGTACGCATGCTTCCACCCCATCGGCCCGGACTCGGCGCTGCCGCCAGCCGAGGTCGTCGACCGCCATGACCGGATCGAGTCCGGTGCCGACAGCAACCTGCTCGTCCTCGAGAACACGGTGAAGGAGTTCCCGGTCACCAGCGGCGCCCTGATGCGGCGCGCGGTCGGCACGGTGAAGGCGGTCTCGGATGTGACGCTGACGATCCGCCGCGGCGAGACGCTCGGCCTGGTCGGCGAGTCCGGATGCGGCAAGACCACGATCGGCCGGATGATCGTGGCTCTCGAGCGGCCGACGTCGGGCCGGGTGGTGTTCGAAGGCCAGGATCTCGGCAGCCTGTCCGGTGCGCGGCTGCGGCAGGTGCGCAAGGATCTGCAGCTGATGTTCCAGGATCCCTACGCGTCCCTTGACCCGCGGATGCGGGTGGGCTCGATCCTGAGAGAGCCGCTGCAGATCCAGGGTCTCGGCAGCGCCGCAGAGCAGCGGGAGCGCGTGGCCGACCTGCTGCGGGAGGTGGGCCTGAGCCCGCGTTCGACCGAGCTCTACCCGCACGAGTTCTCCGGCGGCCAGCGGCAGCGCATCGGACTGGCCCGCGCTCTCGCGCTCTCGCCCAAGCTCATCGTGGCCGACGAGCCGGTGTCCGCGCTCGACGTGTCGATCCGCTCGCAGATCCTCAACCTGATGCGACGGCTGCAGGCCGCGCACGGTCTGACCTACGTTGTGATCTCGCACGACCTGTCGGTGATCCGGTACCTGGCGGACCAGGTCGGCGTGATGTACCTGGGCAAGCTCGTCGAGGTCGGAAACAGCACCGACATCTACGAGCGCCCTGCCCACCCGTACACCCACGGGCTGCTCAACACCATCCCGGTGCCCGATCCCGAGGTAGAGCGGGCCAAGCACGGAGTCGCCGTGGCCGGCGAGCTTCCCTCGGCGATGGACCCGCCCTCGGGATGCCGGTTCCGGACCCGCTGCCCGCTTGCTCAGGACATCTGCGCCGCCGAGGAACCGGCGCTCAGGGCTTTCGGCGCCGGGCACATGGCGGCGTGCCACTTCCCGCTGCAAGCCCCTGCGGGGGGCTCCGCCCCCCGCATTCCCCCCGAAACCGGCAACGCCTCGGCAGATACGGATCGCGCGGCGTGGTTACGGGGGGCATAGCAGCGCTACGTAGCGCCAGCGCGGCGGATCACCGGAGGGGCCCGGAGCGCCCCAAGGCCCCGGCGCCCGGCGCCGGGGCCTTGGGGCGTAGGTTGCGGTTTACCCGAAATGCATGCGTGGGCGCCGTGGGTCCGCTGGCGCGCGTTAGCGAGGTGCTTGCCCAGTGATCGGCTTTATCATCCGCCGGATTGGTCAAGCGATCATTGTCATCCTCGGCGTGACGCTGGTCGTGTTCATCCTGCGTCATCTCCTGCCGGGCAGCATCGCCCGGGCGATCCTCGGCATACGCGCGACCCCGTTTGCGATTGCCGCCTTCAACCGCCAGAACGGCCTCAACAACCCGCTGCCGCTGCAGTACGTCTCGTTCCTCAATCAGCTGATACACGGCAACCTCGGGTACTCGTTCAAGCAGAACATGACCGTCGACTCGATCGTCGCGCACGATCTGCCCAATGACATTGTCCTGGTCGGAGTGTCGCTCGTGCTCGCGCTCCTGATCGCGATCCCGCTCGGCATCGTGCAGGCGGTACGGCGCAACAAGCTGACGGACTACACCGCCACCGGCATCGCGTTCGTGCTGTACTCCATGCCGGCGTACCTGCTGGGCCTGCTGCTGATCGCGTTCTTCGCGGTGAACCTCAGGCTCCTGCCCGCCGAGGCGCCCCAGGCATCCACGATCAGCGGGGTGCTGGCCGATCCCTCGGGGCTCGTGCTTCCGGTCGCAACGCTGACGCTGGTCACGGTCGCGCTGTTCAGCCGCTACATGCGATCCTCGGCGATCGACAGCCTGACGCAGGACTACATACGCACCGCTCGCGCCAAGGGGCTGCGCCAGAGCGCCATCTTGTCCCGGCACCTGCTGCGCAACTCACTGATCCCGGTCGCCACGCTGGTCGGGATCTCGATACCGGGCATCCTGACGTTCGGGCTGATCATCGAGCAGCTGTTCAACTTTCCCGGAGTCGGGCTCGCGTACTTCAACGCCGCCGTGAACGGCGATTACCCGGTGGTGTTCGGCATCACCGTGCTCGTGGCCGTGGCGACCGTGCTCGGCAACCTGATCGCTGACGTCGCCTATGCGGTCCTGGATCCCCGGGTGCGTTATGACTGACATATCGGCCGAAGCCCGGCCAAGCGCCACCCCCGAAGGCGGCGAGGCGGTCCGCCAGGACGCCGGCTGGCGGATGATCCTGCGCGCGTTCGTGGAGAACAGGCTCGCGCTGGCCGGGGTCATCCTGGTCGTGATCGTGGCCGCGTTCTGCTTCATCGGCCCGCTCTTCTATCACACCAACCAGGTCGCCACGAACCTCTTGCTGGTGAACGAGCCGCCGGGCGCCAAGCACCCGCTGGGCACCGACAACCTGGGATACGACGTGCTGGGCCGGCTCATGGCCGGCGGCCAGAGTTCACTGGAGGTGGGCTTGTCCGTCGCGCTGGTCGCGACCGTGATCGGCGTGCTCTACGGGGTGATCTCCGGCTTCTTCGGGGGACTGGCCGACACGGTCCTGATGCGCTTCGTGGACATCATGCTCGCGATCCCCGTCGTGTACCTGTTCATCGACCTGGCTACGGAGTTCAAGCCGACGCTGCTGCTGCTGATCCTGGTCCTCGCGCTGCTGTCCTGGCTGGGTCCGGCACGGCTGGTGCGCGGCGAGACGCTGAGCCTGCGCGTCCGGGAGTACGTCGAGGCGGTCAGGACGATGGGCGGGCGGTCCGGCCGGATCATCATCCGCCACCTGGTGCCGAATACGGTGGGCACGATCGTGGTCAACGCGACGTTCCAGGTTGCCGACGCGATCTCGATCCTCGCGGTGCTGAGCTACTTCGGCTTCAGCCTTCCCCCGCCGACCGCGACGTGGGGAGGCATGCTCGAGAACGGCGTCAACTTCCTGTACGACGGCTACTGGTGGGAGATCTACCCGGCCGGCGCGATGATCGTGCTCACGGTGGTGGCCTTCAACTTCATCGGCGACGGCCTGCGCGACTCGCTGGACGTCCGGCTGCAGCGGCGCTGAGAACCCCCCCGCGCCCGGCAGATGCTGGGCGCGCGGAGGTCCAGGGTCTGTTACTTCACGAAGTACCAGTCCTGCGGGTAGAGGTTCTCCAGCGGGTCCAGCGGGTAGACGCCCCTGAGCTTGCTGTTCACCGCGGCGATCGCGGTGTCCGCCTGCGGCATCCACAGCCCGGGGAGCTGCTTGGCGAGGTAGTCCTGGTAGGTGTAGAGCGCGGAGAGGCCGCCCGAGCCCAGCTTGTTGATGAGGGAATCGGCCGTCGGGTCGGAGTACCCGCCGAGGTTGGACGGCCCGTTCGAGCCGAACAGGATCGCCCCGTCGGGCTCGAAGAAGCCGGGGTCGAACAGCCATCCCTCGCCCACGTAGGACATTTGCCAGCAGCTCGACTTCGCGCAGCCTGGCGTCATGCTGCCGGCCACCGTCGGGAACGGCGCATCGCTCGTCGACATCTTGATACCCGCCTGAGCGAAGGCCGACTGGAGCGAATCGACTTCCTCATCCTCCGCCAGCGAGCCCGTCGTGTACTCGAAGGCGAGCGTCAGCTTGGCGCCGGAGGCGATACCGGCGCCGCAGTCGTTCAACCCGGAGCCCGGCCGGGTGCACGTGTCCGTGCCGCCGGGCACGACCTTCCAGCCGTGCTGCTTCAGCAGGTTGACCGCTTCCATCGGGTTGTACGGGTACGGGTTCTCCGTTTCCTGCCGGGAGACGAAGGCGCTGGAAGGCTGCTGTGGCACCGGGCCGTAGGTCGGGTACGCGTAGCCCTCGAGGAAGGTGCTGATGTAACCGGCCTGGTTGATCAGATGCTCCATCGCCTGACGGATGTAGAGCTGCTTAAAGATGGCGCCCAACTGCGGCGACGAGTAGTTCATGAAGATGTAGTTGATGCCCCAGGCGGGCCAGGACGCCACGGTGTAGCCGGCCCCCTTGACCCGCGACACCTGCGCAGCGTCGTTGAACGGCACGTAGCCGAAGTCGACGCCGCCGATCGACAGCAGCTGGTCGAACTCGGCTGCGTCGCTGGTGTAGCTGTCAATCTTGAGCTCGTGGAGCGAGCCCGTGACCGGCCCCGAGTACTTCATGTTGCGGACGTACGTGGCGTCGCCGGTTCCGTTGGTCGCGTAGCTGGTCAGCTTCCACGGGCCGTCGACGACCTGCCAGAGCTTGTTCGTCGCGTAGGTGGCGGTGTCCGTGTTCTGGGCCAGCAGGAAGTTGTCCACCGCCAGCGCCCCGGAGGTGGTCATGTCGTAGTTGCCGACCGCGCCGGTCGCTGACTCCTTGTCCCAGGCGTGCTGCGGCAGCGGGATGATCAGGGCGAGCTGGTTGTACAGCCACTCCGACGAGTACGTGTGGTTGAAGACGAGCTGGAACTTGGTGCTGCTGAGCTCCTTGAACGAGGACAGATTGTCCGGGAACTCGCCGGGCTCATAGCCCCAGAACTGGGCCTTGTCCGCCTTGAGCAGGTTGATCCAGAACTCGACGTCACGGCTGGTGAGCGGCGCGCCGTCGGACCAGCGGTAGGGCTTGAGGGTGATCGTGGCGGTGGTCGTCCCGCCGGATGAGGTCACGGTTGGTGGGTTGGCGAGGCTCATCGACTCGTTCAGCCCGACGTGGCCCGGGCTCCCGAACCAGTAGAGCGGCTCCCACATCTGGTACTGCGAGTAGGTGACGTTGGCGAACGTGTCATTGTTGATGCTGAGCAGCGGGAAAATGTAATTGAACACGCCATCGGCCTGGGCGAGCGACATCGTGGCCGTTCCCCCCTGAACGCGGTTGCTTGCCGACGATGGCGAACTGGTCGACGAGCAGGCGGCCAGCACCACCGAGCAGGCCACGCTGGCGATCGCGAGCAGCCGGACGCTACCTAGCATTCGCATTATTACTCTCCTATTCCGTCTCGAATGCTGGGCGTCAGGGCTGAAAATAACAGAGCTCAATGGCCGATGCGGGCGAAACCAGGCCGTTCCACTTCTGGTGGCGGTGGCCGCGTGTCCCCTGTGACCAGGGAACATGCACAGTGCGGCAATGGTCTGTGTGGCCAGTGGGACTGGCGTTTAAGTAGAGCAGGAATTGGCCACGCTTTGCGCAAGAAAAGACCCCCGCCCGCCCCAGGCAAGAAAAGACCCCCGCCCGCCCCAGGCAAGAAAAGACCCCCGCCCGCCCCAGGCAAGAAAAGACCCCCGCCCGCCCCAGGCAAGAAAAGACCCCCGCCCGCCCCAGTTTGCTGGGCGAGCGGGGGTCCGGGGGTCTTCGGGGGGCGGAGCCCCCCGAACGTGTCCTACTTCACGAAGTACCAGTCCTGCGGGTAGATGTTCTCCAGCGGGTCGAGCGGGAGGACGCCCTTGAGCTTGCCGTTCACCGCGGCGATCGCGGTGTCGGTCTGCGGCATCCACAGCCCGGGGAGCTGCTTGGAGAGGTAGTTCTGGTAGGTATACAGCGCCGAGAGGCCACCCGAGCCCAGCTTGTTCATCATGGCGTCGGCGGTCGGGTTGGAGTACCCGCCGAGGTTGGACGGCCCGTTCGTGAGGAACAGGATGGATCCGTCCGGCTCGAAGAAGCCGGGGTCGAACAGCCAGGCCTCGCCCACGTAGGACATCTGCCAGCAGCTCGTCTTCGTGCAGCCGGGCGACATGCCGCCGGCCACCGTTGAGAACGGCGCACTATTCTCCGATGAGAACTTGATGCCGGCCTGCAAGAACGCCGACTGGAGCGAGGAGACCTCTTCCTCCTCCGCCAGCGAGCCGGTCGCGTACTCGAAGCCGAACGTCAGCTTCTGCCCCGCGGCGATACCGGCGCCGCACTCGTTCGAAGCGCTGCCCGGCCGCGCGCAGGTGTCCGGGCCGCCAGCCACGACGTTCCAGCCGTGCGCCTTCAGCAGCGCGACCGCCTTCGACGGGTTGTACGGGTACGGGTTCTTCGTCTCCGTCGGGGATACGAAGTTGCTGGACGGCTTCTGTGGCACCGGGCCATAGGTCGGGTACGCGTAGCCCTCGAGGAACGCGCTGATGTAACCGGCCTGGTTGATCAGGTACTGCATCGCCTGGCGGAGGTAGAGCTGCCTGAAGATGGCGCCAGACTGCGGCGACGCGTAGTTCATGAAGACGTAGTTGATGCCCCAGGCGGGCCACGACGCCACGGTGTAACCGTCGCCCTTGACCCGCCCCACCTGGGCGGCGTCGTTGAACGGCACGTAGCCGAAGTCCACGCCGCTGGCCGACAGCAGCTGGTCGAACTCGGCTGCGTCGCTGCTGTAGCTGTCCACCTTGATCGCGTGCAGCGAGCCCGTGGCGGGCCCGGAGAACTTCATGTTGCGTACGTAGGTGGCGTCGCCGGTCAAGGGCGCGTACTGGCTCAGCTTCCACGGGCCGTCGACGACCTGCCAGAGCGGGTTCGTGGCGTACGTCGAGGTGTCCTTGTTCTGCGCCAGCAGGAAGTTGTCCACCGCCAGCGCCCCGGAGGTGGTCACGTCGTTGTTGCCGACCGAACCGCTCGTCGACGTCTTGTCCCAGGCGTGCTGGGGCAGCGGGATGATCAGGGCGAGCTGGTTGTACAGCCACTCCGACGAGTACGTGTGGTTGAAGACAAGCTGGAACTTGGTGCTGGACAGGCTCTTGAACGAGAGGAGGTTGTCCGGGAACTCGCCGGGCTCATACCCCCAGAACTGGGACTTGTCCGCCTTGAGCAGATTAATCCAGAACTCGACGTCACGGCTGGTGAGCGGGGTGCCGTCGGACCACTTGTAGGACTTGAGCTGGATCGTGGCGGTGGTCTTCCCGCCGGACGAGGTCACGGTTGGTGGGTTGGCGAGGCTCATCGACTTGTTCAGCCCGACGTGCCCCGGGCTGCCGAACCAGTACAGCGGCTCCCACATGAGGTACTGCGAGTAGGTGATGTTCGCGAACGTGTCGTTGTCGAAGTTGAGCAACGGGAAGATGTAGTTGAAGATGCCGTCGGTCTGGGTGAGCGACAGCGTGGCCGTCCCCCCCTGGACGCGGTTGCTCCCCCCACTCGATGATGGCGAACTGCTGGACGAGCACGCGGCTAGCACCAGCGAGCAGACCACGCTGGCGATCGCCAGCAGCCGGACCTTACCTCGGATTCGCATTCCCATTAGTCCTATTCCGTGACGAACGCAGGGCATATGGCTTACGCCAGGGCTGAAAGTTTGGGTGTAGGGCTACATAAGCCGATTGGTGAGCATAACAGAACCCAATGGTTGATGTGGGTAAAACAGGGCCATTCCGGTCCTGGTGGGGCCGGCGGGTGCGCCCAGCGTGCCGGGCATCGGACGGGCCAAGCTCTGGTCACGATTTGCGCAAGAAGGCCTGGCGACCGGGCCGGCGCTGTTGGTGCCGAGGCCGCCTCCCCGGGGAGTCCAGGACCGCCGGGATGATCGGGTGTGGTTGTCAGGGTGTGGCCGGAGGGCGTGTTTTCTGTGCATTACGGGCGGTCATCTTGGAATGACTCAAGGCTGGGCCACGGTGGCGGGATATCGTGCACGGGTGGCGTCTACTAGGCAAACAGCCACGGTCAGCGCGCGCCCGGTCGGGCGGGCGTGGTACCGCCGCGGCGGTCCGCTGCTCGCCGTCGGCGTCGCGGCCTTCGGCGTGGCCATAGCGGGGTACATCGTCTTCGCCGTCACCAGTCCGGCCCATCAGTGGATGGACCCCGTTGACCTGCGCGTATACACCGACGGGGGCCTGATAGTCCGGCAGGTCAGGCCGTTCTACCGCGCGTTTCGCGCCGCGCCGCTCTACGACTGGCCCGGGTACGCGCGCCTTCCGTTCACCTACAGCCCGTTCGCCGCGATGGTGTTCACGGCGGGGTCGGTGGTCTCGTTCAAGACGCTGGCCAACATCACGGTCGGGGTCAACATCGCCGCGATGCTCGCTACGGTCTGGATGACGCTCGGCGGCCTCGGCTGCCGCCGCGGGCTCGCCCGGCTTGGCGCGATGCTGCTGCTGGCCGCGCCGCTGCTGTGGACGGAGCCGATACAGCGGACGCTGTTCCTCGGCCAGATCGAGATCGTGCTGATGACCCTGATCATCTGGGACCAGGTCCAGCCGGACCGGCGCTGGTGGAAGGGGGCAGGGATTGGCCTCGGGGCGGGCATCGACCTCATACCGCTGATCTTCATCCCGTACCTGGTGCTGACGCGCAGGTTCCGGCAGGCCGCCGTGGCAGCGGGAACGTTCGCGGCGACGGTCCTGATCGGCTTCGCCGTCCTGCCCGCCGATTCCAGGAAGTACTGGCTGACCGGGCTGTTCGCGCACGGCCAGCGCACCGGCTTCGTCGGCTGGGAGGGCAACCAGTCGCTGCCCGCGCTCATCACCCGGCTGACCGGCAACGTCGTGCGTGCGCAGCCCACGTGGCTGGCGGTCGACGTGGTGATCGCGATCGCCGGGGTGGTGTGCGCGGCGATGATCGACCGGGCGGGCCACCGCATGCTCGGGCTGCTGACCTGCGCGCTGACCGGGCTGCTGTGCTCCCCGATCAGCTGGGACCACCACTGGGTGTGGGTCGTGCCGGGGGTGGTGACCGCCGCGGTCTACGCGGTGCGCGCCAGCGGGGCCCGGCGCTGGGCGCT
>Ga0335074_10011704_pt1 | contig 12270 bp, 10 predicted proteins | sample Lox_Sample_23_FD_206715 | JGI IMG/M metagenome (GOLD analysis project Ga0335074, IMG submission 206715) | Soil microbial communities from Loxahatchee National Wildlife Refuge, Florida, United States - Lox_Sample_2.3 | ecosystem: Environmental > Terrestrial > Soil > Wetlands | place: USA...
GAGCAACTCTCAGCCTTCAGCCGTCAGCGTTCGCGCGAGTGGGATAAGCCTCTGTGCAAATGTGCGGTCGATGGCGATGATTGCATTCAGCACAAGAGCAAACATTCTTTTTTCGCGATCGCTGGGCGTGCCGGACCGATCCTGACGTTGGCGTTGGCCGGCAGCGGCGCGCACCAATCGAACGCGAAGTATCGCGTGTTGCCGCCTGACACCGGCTGCTTAGCTCACAACTGTTGCGCGGTTTGCTTCGTCGTGACCCGAGAATGCGCCGCGACCTCCCCATTCCCGGGCGCTGATCCGGCCTTCTTCAACAGGATTTCGGGAGATGAATCCTGATTCATGGGGCCGGCGCGCGCGCGGCGACCGACAGGCATCTCAACAGATCAAGGAGAATACACGCAATGCCGCAAGACACGCACACTCAGCAAGACACGCACAGTCAGCAAGACACGCGCAGTCAACTGGACCCTCGTCAGCAACAACCGGGAAATAACCCGGGTCAACGCTCAAACCAACCGGAGAAAAAAGGCGAGCACAATAGCGAAAGCCAGCAGAATCAGCCGCCGAAGAAGGACATTCGCAGCGAAGAACGGAAAGAGGAACACCAGAAAACGGGAACTCGCTAAGTACCGGGAACCCACATCGGACGGCGGCGAAACCGCCGTCTTTTGTTTGCCCGGATCAAGATGATTGCAAGACGATAGCAAGATGTGCCTGGTTTGCGTCCTTTTCCCGGAAAGGGTGGCGCTCATGACCGCACGATGCGCGGCCTGGGATTTTGTATGAGGGGCGCACGCAGTGCCCCTGTTTCCGCCCCGGTTGTCGTTTGACCGTGCCCGCACGTCTAACTAGACTTGCAGGCAGGGACTTGCGATGAAGCTCGATGGATTTCAGCGTTTTGCATTCTTCACCTCTGCCATCTTCTGTATCTCCGCGGGTTTGGCTTCGGCCCAGTCTGCAAATGGTTCGTTCTCATCCTCTTCCTCCTCCGCAGGTGTTCCAGTTTATGCCAAGGAAAAAGCTCCGTCGCTGATCGATCCGGCGGGGCCGACCATTTCTCTGATTCCATCAGAGCCGGTTTTTGTGATGGCGGCGGCGTTGAATGCCTGCGGATACGATGAAGGCCTCGAGGAAAGCGATCCGATCCGCAAGCATATCCGCGATGAGATGAACCAGGCGTTCGCCAGGAGCGAGGACGCGCGCACCAAGCGCGACGCTCTATGCCTTTACATTGCGCAACATCGCATGACCGGTTCGGAACGCGACATCTCGCAATACATTTCGCTGGCGCTCTACCTGACGCCTCCTCCCGAGCTGGAGCTCACGGCCGATCTGACCGAAATGCCGCCCGATGCGACGCAGGTCGCGGAGATCGTGCCCATCCTGCGCGGTTTTGTCGCGGCGGTTGACCTGCATGGCATCTGGCTTGCGGCGCACCACACTTACGACGAGGAGATCGACAAGATTCACGATCCGCTTTCGCAGATGATCGTCAACACGAACATCTACCTGAAGATGCCGGCGGCCACCTACAGCGGGAGCAGGTTCATCGTGGTCATCGAACCGCAGCTTTCGCCCAGTGTGGTGAACGCCCGCGTCTACGGCACCGATTACGTGGTTGTGGTTTCACCGGTGAACGGGACGTTGAAATTGAACGACGTGCGTCACACCTACCTGCACTACATGATCGACCCATTGCTTTACGCGCGCTCGAACGCTATCGATCGCGAGCAGCCGATCCTGAAGGAGATTCGCGATGCGCCGCTCGACTTCAGGATGCGCTCCGACACGGTGCCGCTGACGATCGAATGCCTCATCAAGGCGATTGAAGCGCGCACCATGGAGACGGGGATTCAGGAGTACAAGATTCCCGCCAATGTCGATCGCTCGCAGTTGCCCATTTACGAGCATCAACAGGAACTCGTCGCGCAGAAGGCGGAGGCGGCGAGGTTAGCCCAGGTGGAGCACGATATGCGTCAGGGTTACGTGCTGACGCAGTATTTCTACGAGCAGTTGATCCAATTCGAGAAAGATCCCGCCAGCCTGAAAGACACCATCGGCGAGATGGTTTACAGCATGGATGTGGACCAGCAGGTGCATCGCGCTCGCGAGACGGCATTCGACAAGGAAGCCGACGAAGACGTTCTGCAGCACAGCAAGCCGCGCCAGTTAACAGGCATGGAGTTGGCGGAAGCGAAGCTTGCGGCGGGCGACATTGATGCGGCGCGGGCCATGGCGCTGAAGGCTCTGGCCAATCAGCAGGACAGCATAGCCTCGACGGCCGATGCGGCGCACGCGCATTTCATCTTGGCGCGCGTCGACCTGATGAGCTTTCATGCCAACGAAACGAGCGATGAGATTGAGAAGACCGTCGACGACGCAGTCGATCAATTTCAAAAGACACTGGCAACCAGCAAGGAGCAACGCCTGCTTTCCTGGTCGCATATTTATCTGGGGCGGATCCTCGATCTGGAGTGCAAGCGGGACGAGGCTGTGGCCGAATACAAAGAGGCTCTTGACTCGCGCGACGGACAACTGGATACGCGCCTGGCCGCCGAGAGGGGTGAAAAGACGGCCTACGTACAGCGGGGCCGCGAGCACGCCTGCGATGAAGAGAATGCCGGCGACGATCCGGCGGAGCCAGAGCCCGCGAAGGCGGGGTCACCGGCGCAAAGCGGGAAGCCCTCGCCGCAATGATGGTGGCGATAAGCGTCACGCTGACCAAGGGACGCAACATAGAGGCAGCGAGTCTGCGCCATTTGCCGACTCCCGGACTGCGCTCTTGAAGAACCAAGGATGGACGATACACGCGTGGAAGACGATCTGAACGAACTGGAAGCGGTGCTGGAGTACCGGTTTGAGCGGCCAACGTTGCTGGAGTGCGCTCTGACGCATCGTTCGCTGGCCAACGAGCGCGCCCAGGGAATCGCAATCGATGCATCGGCGGAGCCGAATACCATGGGCGGAGACAACGAGCGCCTGGAGTTTCTCGGCGACGCCGTGTTAAGCCTGGTGGTCGCCGAGGCGCTTTTTGCCTTGCACCCCGACTGGCGTGAGGGAGAGTTGACGCGCGTCCGCTCACTGCTGGTGAGCCGCGATCACATGGCGCAGGTTGCCGGGCAGATCGGGCTAGGCAGGTTTGTTCGTTTGAGTCGCGGCGAAGAACGCAGTGGTTTGCGCAGCAAGAAGACTGTACTTTCGAATACGATGGAAGCAGTGATGGGCGCGCTCTTCCTGGATGGCGGTTTGGATCCGGTGCGCGCTTTTGTCACGCGCGAGGTGATGGGACGCGACGCCGAGCGATATGCGCTGGAATTGCGCTCGGGAGACGCGCTGGGCAATTACAAGTCGGCGCTGCAGGAGCGGCTGCAGGCTCTGCGAGTGGGCGCGCCGGTTTACCGGGTGAAGAATGAGAGCGGGCCGGACCACCATAAACGATTTCTGGTGGAAGTTCGTTTGAAAGGCAAAGGAGGCGGGCCGGGAAAGCCGCTAGCCCGCGGCATGGGAAGGACCAAAAAGCATGCCGAGCAGGATGCCGCGCGCCGGGCGCTCGAGCGGCTGCTGACTGCCGGATTGGCAGGCGCGGATGAAGGCGCGGCCGGTTCGGATTTCGATCAAGAGGAAAACGCTACGTTGTGACAGCAACTCCCCCATTGCCGGCGCCAGTTGCCTCAACGCCCGCCGCCCCCTCGTGGCTGGCCCAGCTGCGGCACCATCTGCCAACGGTTCCTGAGGCATTGGCTTCCCTGCTGGTCCTTATTATTGCGACGGTTTTTCTGCACACATTTGTGATTCAGCCGCTGGTGATTCCTTCAGAGAGCATGGAGCATACACTGCTGGTCGGCGATTTTCTTTTGTTTAACAAGCAGATTTACGCTCCTCACGATCGGCTGAGCGGGTGGTTGCTGCCATATCGCCAGGTGGAGCGCGGCGACATTGTCGTATTCCGCCATACACAGGCGCCGTTAATCATCAAGCGAGTGGTGGGTCTGCCCGGCGACCACGTGCGCATCAGCGACGGCCAGGTATTTGTGAACGGGGCTGCGCTGAACGAGCCTTACGCGGCATTCGAGCCGGCGCCGTCCAATCCGTCGCGGGATAATTTTCCCGGCACCATCTACTCCGACCCTGAAGTGGATATTGACTGGTGGCGCCAGATGCAGAGTCTGACGCAAAACGGCGAGCTTGTGGTTCCCGAGGGCGAGTACTTTGTGCTGGGCGACAATCGGAATCACAGCAAGGATTCGCGGTTCTGGGGATTTGTGCCGCGACAGGCGATCGTTGCCCGCCCGCTGATGATTTACTTCTCGCTCAGCCGCCCCTCCGCTACCGATGTGGACCAGACAACGCAGCAGGCGGCGGATGATAGACTCGGACACGAACGAGAATTCGGGGAAAGAATCACAGGGTTCGCGCGCTGGCGCCGGATCTTTCTTGTGGTTCATTAGATTTTTGAGCATGCGATTGCGCACGAACGGGTAATGCACGTGGGGAATGCGCGAAATGTGAATGCCCAGGGAGAGCCTTCAAACGAGCGACAGAATGACGAAAAAAGAGACGCGAAACCCCAAGGATTCCTCTGAAAGCCACCCTGATTCCGCTGGCGCCAAGGTTGAAGAAACGCCGTTTGAAGCCGTTGCCAGCATCTGCTCCGTTCTGGTTGTCGGGCTATTCATTCTCTACTTCCTCGCCCAGAACTTCGTCATCCCCTCGGGATCGATGGAAAACACGCTTCTGGTCGGCGATCACCTGGTAGTCGATCGCATCACGCTGGCTCCGCCGACGAAGTGGATGCCTCTGGTTCACTATCGCGAGCCACGGCGCAACGACATCGTGGTCTTCATCAAGCCCGTTCCCGAGCCGGAGCCAGACGCCGAAGGCAAGCCGCAGTACTTCTTTCTGGTGAAACGCCTGATCGGGATTCCCGGGGATCGCATTCATCTGCATGACGGAATCGTGATTCTCAATGGAGTTGCCCAGGCGCAGCGGTACGCACAACCCACGACAGCGGAGAATTACCAGGCGTTTCTCGACGAATTCCCCTCGATACCGCCGTATCCGCAGCCAGGCGGCGCGACGGAAAGCTGGGCGGTCGATTTTCCCAATCACGTGGTGGACGGCAACCTGGTGGTGCCGCCGGGCATGTATTTCATGATGGGCGACAACCGGCATGACAGCCTCGATTCGCGGTTCTGGGGTTTTGTGCCGAGACAGAACATCGTGGGCCGGCCGCTGTTCAACTACTGGTCGTTCATTACGCCCGAGTCGGAGTATGACCAGACGGGTTTGGGCAACCGTCTCGCGTGGATGGGCCACGTGGTGCTGCATTTCTTCACCGGCACGCGCTGGAGCCGCACCTTCCATCTGACGAAGTGAGAATGACAGCTTTTAGCGATGAGCTGTCAGCTCTGAGCTTCGTGGTGCAGATCGAAGCCTGCCGGTTTCGATCGCCAATCGTCTGCCCGGCGATGGACCATGCGTTCGCATTGGAAAAGCTAAGGGCTAAACGCTAATGGCGAAGAGCTCATCACGGAACGCTGATCGCTGCATCAAACCGGCTAGAATTCAGAAAGACAATGACCAACGGCGAGGAAAGCGGGCAAAAACGCCGCCCATGGCTACGGGCGCTGCTGGCGGCGATTGCGGTCTTGCTGCTGGCGCTTTTCGGGCCGCCGCTTATCAGCATCAATCGATACAAAGGTCAAATCACGAACCTGGTTTCGCGTTCACTGGGGCGGCCGGTGCACCTGTCGTCGGTTGAGGCGCGGCTCTTGCCGTGGCCGGGATTTGTGCTCTACGATCTGAGCGTTGCCGAAGATCCCGCGTACGGCGCCGAGCCGGTTTTGCATGCGAATCAAGTTACGGCGTCCCTGAGGATTCTTCCCCTGCTCGTGGGAAGGCCGGAGATCGCGACCATCAGCGTAGACGAGGCGAGCCTGAACGTGGTGCGCGCGGGTCCGGGACGCTGGAACCTGGATACTCTGTTTCGCACGGCTGCAGCACAAGCCGGTGGGCGAGCCGGTGCGGACAGTGGCGCGCCAGTCCGCTTACCCACGTTTGAGGCCACTGACTCGCGGGTCGACTTCAAGAACGGAGTGGAGAAGCTGCCGTTCTCGCTGGTCGACGCCGATATGACGGTCTGGCAGGAGAATCCGGGCGAATGGCGCATTCGCCTGCGCGGACAGCCGGCACGAACCGACGTCAGCATGTACCTTGAAGACACCGGGGTGGTGCGCATGGAAGCCAGTGTGCGGCGCGCGCCTGCGCTGCGGGAGATGCCGGTGCATCTCGACCTCGATTGGCGGCAGGCGCAGCTCGGCCAGCTTGCCCGCCTCGTAACGGGATCCGATTCTGGCTGGCGCGGCGACCTGACGGGCGAACTGCATCTGGACGGCACAGCCGATGCGGCGCACGTGACGACGCGGCTGCGTGCATCAGGCGTGCACCGCGAGGAGTTTGTTCCCGTTTCGCCGCTCGACTTTGATGCCAATTGCAGCCTGTTGTTCCATTACACCGAGCGCAGTGTCGAGAACGTGCTTTGCGACTCGCCGATCGGCGACGGGCGCGTGCGTCTGACGGGCGACAAGCCGGGGAACGACGCGCCGCCAACGTTTACCGTGGAACTCAATCGCGTTCCGGTGGAGGCTGGCCTGGACGTGTTGCGAACCCTGCGTAGCGGGCTGCAGCCGGATCTTGCAGCGGCCGGCACGGTGAGCGGAAAACTGGAATATGCAGAGCGGAACACGGCAGGTGCACGACCTGCGACGCGTGAGAAGCCGACAGGGCCACACCGCGCCAGAGCCGCCGAGGAAGAGGCTGGTCCGTTGACGGGCGGCCTGACGGTGGAGAATCTCGTGCTCACGGGGGGCGGGCTTAAGCGACCGATCCAGACGGCGAGAATCGGACTTGCGCCAGCGACGTGGGCGGCGACGCGGGTGCAGGCCGGCCAAGGCGAGGCGGCAGTTGCGGGACCGGCCGACGACATCGCGGGAACGGTTGCGATTCCGGCTGGCGGGGCGACTCCGCTCGTGCTGAGCCTGCGTTTTTCGCTCGCCGGCTATCAGATTGGCGCGCACGGACAAGCGAGCATTGTTCGGGCGCGTGAGATCGCGCAGGCTGCCGGTATTCCCGCAACGGCGGCGCTGGCTTCGCTTGCCGGCGATCCCATCGCGGTCGACCTGGTCGCGCAGGGACCGTGGTTACCCGCCGAGGTGATCGCGATGGGGGAAGCGGCTCCCCCGGAAACAGCCGCTGCATCGCAGGCGGACAAATCGCCGGCAGCAGGCACACCCGTGTCTTTGACAACGGACACGCTGACGGGAACGGTGAGCGTGCACAACGCCAACTGGCGGGCGGATTATCTTGCCAACCACCTGCAGATTTCTGAAGCCACGCTGCATCTCGAAGAGGGCTCGCTGCGGTGGGATCCTATGGAGTTCAGCTATGGCCCAGTGAAGGGAACAGCGACGTTGACGCTGGCCGAGGGATGCGGGCAGCAGGAAGGGCCGTTGTGCGTGGCAGAGCTCGAGCCCTCGTTTCATGTTGCATTCGGCGATCTGGACGCGGCGTCAGTGGAGACTGCGCTGCTGGGCGCGCGCGAGCGCGGCACACTGCTGAGCACACTGATCGAACGGCTGCATCCCTCGACGGCCCCGCCGTGGCCGAAGATGCAGGGCACGGTCACAGCAAGCTCGCTCGCGCTGGGTCCGGTGAAGCTGGAGAAGATCAAGGCGGAGCTCGAGATTCTTCCCGACGGGGCCGAAGTGATGGGCCTCAATGCGGGCCTGCTGGGCGGCAGCGTGAGTCTGACCGGCACTCTGCTGAAGCCTGCAACCGACCAGGACAAGCCGGCCTACTCGCTTACTGCCGATTTCGAGAACGTGGACGCGAAGGCGCTGGGCCAGTTGTTGGGTTTGCGGTGGACGGGAAGCAGTGTGAGCGGAAACGGCAAAGTGGACCTGGCGGGTTATACCGATGCTGAGCTTGCTGAATCGGCCAAGGGAAGGCTGCACATCGAGACGCGAATTGGGGCGATTGGCTGGCCGGCGAAGGCACAGACGGAGGGCGAGCCCGGGGCCGATGAAGTACCGGGAGCGCTGGCGCGCTTCGAGCGATTGACCGCCGACGCGGTGATTGCGAATGGGGTGGTGACCCTGGGGCAAAACCAGATCGTGCTGGCGGGCCGCAAGCGGTCGGTTGCGGCCACGGTGACGATCACCGATCCGCCTGAAGTCAGTTTTGAAGCGACGAAGCCGAGCGTGGCAAAGCGGTAGGCGGTCACGCCTGGACCCGCGCTGAGGCGGCATCGCGACGCGCGAAAAGCCTCAATTGACTTAAGTCGGCAATTCAGAAGATTTGGCGCAGGAACGGCCGGTTAGGGGTTCTTGTCATCCCAGGTCCCAAAATCGCGGCTTGGGCACCTCTTGGCGTCGCAGTTGTTCGCTTCATTCGTTGGCTTCGATGCGGCGGCCGTGGGGGTCCTGGACGGGGCGGGTGTTCATCTTGACGATGCTCGTGAAGACGCGGACCTGCTCGCGGCTCACGCTCAGATCCTCTTCAAAGACGAACCAGCGGACACCTTCGGCACAGGGAGGCGTGACCTCGGAGCCGATGTAAGTCCAGTAGCCGGGATCGGCAGGCAGCAACCCCCCGGCGCTCACCATGTCAGTGACGCGAGTTTTTGCGCCCGGAGTCCTGGGGAGATGATCCCAGAGCGTGGCCAACAAGGCATTGGGGTTGCCGCGATCCTGGTTGAGGCGAACGGCCACAATGGCCTCTTTGCCGTCGTCGCTGCGGTGCACGAGGTCCACTTCCATGTCGCTGAGCTTGCCCCTGACCGGGTGTTCGCTCGGACGGTGAAAGTCGAGCTCCTCGAGCTGGTAGCGGACGCCGCCGGCCTCCATCCAACTGCCGGGGTCGACGCGGGCGACGATGCCGCGGCCGGTGTTCTCAAGTGTCATGGGTCCGGCGATGTAGTGAAATTTGAGCGGTGCGAGCGACTTGTCGAGATGCGCTCCGCGCATATCGATCGGCGACTGCTCGTGGCCTTTGGAGCAGGCCTGGTAAGCGGGATCGAGTTTTCCCCACACGAGCGGGCCGGTTCTTCCCTCGTAGCTCCAGTCGGCCGGTTTTTGTGCGATGCAGATGACAGAAAAGCCCAGCAAAAGTGTAGCGATGAAAAAAGCGCGCATGCGTCTCCTTAGGACAAAGACGTAAGTCGTTCCGCATGAATTCTAATGCACGGGGAGGTTTGCCGGAGAGTGCGGTTCGGGCGCCGCCATGAGGAGCGCCGCCCGAACGGTTAACTTGCGGGGCCGCCGGCTCAGGCCGAGGCCGTGGCAGTCATCTGCTGCTCTATCTCCTGTTGCGAAACGTCGCGGACGTGGGTGGCCAGATACCAGCGGTGTCCGAAGGGGTCTCGGATGCCGGCGGTGCGATCGCCGTAGAACTGGTCGGCGACCGGCCGGATGATTTTGGCTCCGGCCGCAGAGGCCTGTTTTGTGGTGGCGTCCACATCAGGGACGTAGACATGGAGGCTGATGGGCGAGCCTCCGTAATGGTTGGGGCCGAAGGCTTCAACTTTTGGCGATTCATCAGCCAGCATGATGACGGAATCGCCGAGCCGAATCTCGGCATGGGTGATGCCGCCGCCGGGTTTTGGCATGCGCATGATTTCTTTTGCGCCCAGGGCGCGCGCATAGAAGTCGAGGGCTTCGTTTGCCCGGCCATTGTCGATGATGAGGTAGGGTGTGACTGAGTGGTATCCGTCGGGAATTGGCTTGGCTTTCGACATTGGGGAAATACCTCCGTTTCTGGGCTTACGGAGGTAGAGCCTACTCTTCCCGGGGAGTGCGGCCATATAGCAAGAATCTGCCGTCCTGTGAATTGCCGGAGATTCCCTGAGCTATTTCAGAGTTGGAGTGTTCTCTTTGTTGCTTTCTCCAGGGTGGCTTTTTCCTGGCGGCCGCCCCACGCACGCTTCTCCCCCTCCGGGTTTCCCCTTCGTTCGCTTTTCGCGAACTCAAGGTCCATGCGGGCTGTTTTCTTGGCTCCCAGAGGGTTCACGAGGCGAGGTTACGGTGTCTTTGTGTGGACAGCGCCGATGCCGGCCTGTTCGGTGAGTTTGGCGGCCTTGCCGGTTGCTTCCCAGGTAAACTCGGGCTCGGTGCGGCCAAAGTGGCCGTAAGCTGCGGTTTTCTGGAAGATGGGCCGGCGCAGATTGAGATACTCGATGATTGCCTTGGGCGTCAGGGCGAAGTTGTTGCGTACGAGTGCAGTGATCTGGGATTCGCTGAGCTTGCCGGTTCCGAAGGTTTCAACGAGGACGCTGACCGGCTCGGCAACGCCGATGGCGTAGGCGAGCTGCACCTCGGCGCGGTTGGCAAGGCCGGCGGCAACGATGTTCTTGGCGATGTGGCGGGCCATGTACGCTGCGGAGCGGTCGACTTTGGTGGGATCCTTGCCGCTGAACGCACCGCCGCCGTGGCGGCCCATTCCTCCGTAGGTGTCGACGATGATCTTGCGGCCGGTGAGGCCAGTGTCGCCCATGGGCCCGCCGATGACGAAGCGGCCGGTGGGATTGATGTGGTACTTGGTGTGCTCATCGAGCCATTTGGCGGGGAGCACGGCCTGGATGACATGCTTCAGCACGTCGGCGTGCAGTTCCTCATTGGTGACGGATTCAGAGTGCTGGCTGGAGATGACGACGGCGTCGATGCGCGCGGGACGGCCGTCTTCGCCGTATTCCACGGTGACCTGACTCTTGCCGTCGGGGCGCAGATAGGGCAGCTTGCCGTTCTTGCGGACGTGGCTGAGCTGGCGGGTGAGCTTATGGGCAAGCGAGATGGGCGCGGGCATCAGCTCCGGGGTTTCGTCGGTGGCGTAGCCGAACATCATGCCCTGATCGCCGGCGCCGCCGGTGTCGACGCCCTGCGCGATGTCGCCCGACTGCTTGTTGATGCTGGAGATGACGGCGCAGGTATTGGAGTCGAAGCCGTAGAGCGCGTTGTCGTAGCCGATGGAGGCGACCACGCCGCGCACCAGAGACTGAAAGTCCACGTAAGCCTTGGTGGTGATTTCGCCGGCGATGACCACGAGACCAGTGGCGGTCAGGGTTTCGGCAGCGACGCGGCTATAGGGATCCTGCTCGAGGCAGGCGTCGAGAATGGCGTCGGAAACCTGGTCTGCAATTTTGTCGGGATGACCTTCGGTCACTGATTCAGAGGTAAATAAGAAACGATCGCTCAACGGAAAACTCCTTGCCCATAGTAGGGGCGGATCACCGGCGTGTTCGCAGGGTGCCAGCTATCTATGGTAACTGGGCAGGGAAGGCGGCGGCAAAGGCTTGCAGTGTACGGGGAGCAAGCGGCGGTCAACGGCGGATACCGGGCCTTGAATGGCCGCGGACAAAGCGGCGTGAACGCGAGCTGATTTAGTGGCTGGAGTGGCTGTGTTGGAGGAGTGAATGAATCGGGGTCCAGAGGGAACGGAAGATGCCGGAAAGACCTCCGAAGGGAAGCAGAGTGCTCCACCAGCCGGCACGGAGGCCGTAATAACGGATGCAGATGAACGTGGCGGCGAGGGCGGCGAGGAGCAGCAAGGCGGCGCCGATCCAGCGTAGGCGCATCTCGGCGGCTTCGCGTCGCAACAGGCGCGCTTTGCCGACGTTGCTGGCAAAGGTTGTCCAGCCGCGGTCGTCGTCCATGGTCTGACCCGAGTCGGTGTAAGCCCGGAGGAAGCGGTCGGTCCAGTCCTGGGGGTCGAGGCCGAGAGCGCCAGCGTAACCGCGCACGATTCCTTTGTTGAGGATTCCACCGGGCAGGAGACGAAAACGCTCCTGTTCCAGCGCGATCAGGTGCCGCTGGGCAATCTTGGTGACCGCCGTGATTTCTTCGAGCGCAATGCCGCGGGATAGGCGTTCTTTGCGCAATTCTTCCCCAAAATTCGCCATCGGAGACCCAACAAGGGCCGGGATTTCCCGGCAAATGTTTACTTCACAATAATCCTGCTTTTGGGCACGGTCAAAGCGATTGCCAGGGCCATTTGTGCGGATGGACTCACTAACGTAACTGGCTGAATGAGTTGGGTTCTACGGGATAAGGACTGCGCCCAAGCTGTTACCCTTAAGGCAACACGGCCGGCTGTATGTTGTGGAGCGGGCCGTGGCAAGGCGATGAACAAACTTGTATTTGCGAATTTGTTGCACCGGCCGGTGCGCTCGGTAATCAGCCTGCTGGCAGTGGCCATTGAAGTGATTATGATTCTGTCGAT
>Ga0335074_10011705_pt1 | contig 12270 bp, 14 predicted proteins | sample Lox_Sample_23_FD_206715 | JGI IMG/M metagenome (GOLD analysis project Ga0335074, IMG submission 206715) | Soil microbial communities from Loxahatchee National Wildlife Refuge, Florida, United States - Lox_Sample_2.3 | ecosystem: Environmental > Terrestrial > Soil > Wetlands | place: USA...
TGCTGTGGCCGCCCTGGTCGGCGCACGGGACGATGTGAACTATGAGGGCCAGGCGGCAATCGAGCTAGAGCAGCTCGCGGACTCCGGCGAGCGCTCTAGTTACCCGGCCGCCATCGGGAGCCGGGACGGACGGCTGATAGTGCGCGGCGCGGACCTAGTCGGGGCAGCAGCGGAGGACCTAGCGGTCCGGGTACCACCGCCGCTGATCGCCGCGCGTTTCCACAACGGTGTGGCTGCTTCGATCGTCGAGGTTTGCGAGCGGCTTCGCGACCAGACTGGGCTCACCGCCGTCGCGCTGTCCGGAGGGGTGTTCCAGAACCAGATGCTGACCGGCCGGGTGATGACCGGGCTTGCCGACTCCGGCTTCCGGTTCATGCTGCACAGCCGCGTGCCCTGCAACGACGGCGGCATCAGCCTCGGCCAAGCAGTAGTTGCCGGGGCCCGCGACTGGCTGGCGGCGGCCTGACGCCGATGCGTTACTCCGGCGCAGGCGGGACGCGCCGCCGCAGCCAGTCATACCAGCCTTGCATTCCGGCACCGGTGGTGACCGACAACTGGAGCAGCGTCGCGTCGGGTGCTGCCCGCCGCAAGGTTGAGGAGTACTGCCGGACATCGAAATCCACGTAGGGCAGCAAGTCGGTCTTGTTGAGCAGCACCAGGTCAGCCTGGCGGAACATGTGCGGATACTTCAGCGGCTTGTCTGCGCCTTCGGTTACGGATGCAAGCACGACCTTCTCGGCCTCGCCGAGGTCGAACAGGGCCGGGCAGACTAGGTTCCCGACGTTCTCGATCACGACAACCGAGCCATTCGGCGGGTCCAGGCCAACCAGGCCCCCGGCGACCATTCCCGCGTCCAGGTGACAGCCAGCGCCGGTGTTGATCTGAACGACCCGGCTGCCGGCCGCCTGGATGCGCTTCGCGTCGAGCATGGTCTCCTGGTCACCTTCGATCACCGAGATCGTGATCTGCGGCGCAAGTTCCATCACGGTCCGCTCGAGCAGAGTCGTCTTGCCCGAGCCTGGTGAGCTCATCAGGTTCACGGCAAGTACGCCGCGGTCGCATAGCCACTGCCGGTTGGCGGCAGCCAGCTCGTCGTTCTTGGCGAGTACCTTTTGCTGCAACCGGATGGTCCGGCCGGGCTCGGCCGAGTCCGCTGTCGTCTGAACGTCGTCATGGCTGGCGTGCCAGCCGTCGTTTCCATCCTCGTGGTGACCATGGTCATGCTTGCCTGCCTGGCCGACCGGGTGCACGTGGCCACCCGACGGCAGCAGCCTGATTTGCGCGTTCGAAGAGCAGCCACATGTTCCGCACATACCTAAGCCACCTGCACAGATGAGATCTTGAGGTCCTGCCCGGACAGCACGGTCACTTCCGCGCTGCCGCACGGGCAGACGGCGAAGGGGCCAGCCGGTTCGAAGTCACTGACGCAGACACGGCAATGACATACTGCGTGCGGCTGGGTGATCTCTAGCCGGGCCCCTTCGAGGCTGGTTCCTTCCGTGACCAAGTCAAAGCAGAACCGCACGGAGTCAGCGACCACGCCGGACAAAGCCCCGATTTCCAGCCTCACGCAGATAACCCGCTGACCTGGCAGCCGCTCGCGGACCGCGTCAACCAGGCTTTCGGTGATGGCCAGTTCGTGCACTGCGTTGTCTTCCTGGCGGAGTCGTCTTCCCGGTGGGCCGTCGTCTTCTAAGCGGGCCCGCTTGTTCCCGGGTCCGATTTCCTGATCAGCAGATCCGCGGCAGCGGGTCGCCGACCAGGAGGTCTACGATCCGGGTACCGCCGAACGCGGTTTTGAGCTGCACGATTCCGGGCGGCCCGGCCGTGACCATGCCGATGACCGCCGCATCAGTGCCTTGTGGGTGCGCCTTCAGGGCGGCTAGCGCGCTATCGGCATCCTCCGGGCTTACGACCGCCACCAGTCGTCCCTCGCAGGCAACGTACATAGGGTCGATGCCGAGCAACTCTGATGCTCCGCGCACTTGCACGCGGACTGGGATGTCGTCCTCGGTGACCACCACGCCGACACCGGCCGCCGCGGCGATCTCGTTGAGGATCGTGGCAACGCCGCCCCTGGTCGCGTCGCGTAGCGCCCGTACCCCGGGGGCCGCTGCCAGCAGCCCCGCGACCAGGCCGTTCAGCGGTGCGGTGTCGGAGGTGATGTCGGCCTCGATGTCCAGTTCGCCGCGAGCCAGCATGATGGTGACGCCATGGTCGCCGATCGGGCCGGAAACCATGATCACATCGCCCGGCCGCGCGTGCGCCACGCCGAGGCTGATGCCATGCTCGATAATCCCGAGGCCGGCAGTGTTGATGTAGCAGCCGTCGGCCTTGCCCTTCTCCACCACCTTGGTGTCGCCGGTCACCACCTGGACACCAGCCCTGATCGCCGCAGCCTGCATGGATGCCGCGATCCTGGCCAGATCAGCGACACCGAACCCCTCTTCGAGAATGAATCCGGCGGACAGGTACAGCGGGACAGCGCCTGCCATTGACAGGTCGTTGACGGTGCCGTTCACCGCGAGATCGCCGATGTCGCCGCCGGGGAAGAAGAGCGGCTTGACTACGTAAGAGTCGGTCGTCATCGCAACCCTGGCACCGTTGACGTGCAGCTGGGCAGCATCCTCCAGTGGCTCGAGCAGGGGGTTGCGGAAAGTGTCGAGGAAGACCGCCTCGATCAGGGTCTGCGTGGCCTTCCCGCCGGCGCCGTGCGACATGGTGATGCGGTCTTCCCTGACCCGCGGGCGAGCCCGCCTGGCACGGTCGATCCGTTCCAGCACGAGTTCCTCGCGAACCGTTCCCGGCAGCGGCTGCGGCGACCCGTGATGCTCGAATTGCGTGGCCTCGCCCACGATCTCGTCGTGCTCGCCCCGTGCTTGCTCATGCTGCGTTCGCTGAAGTGCCTCATGCTCACGCAGGGCTTCCTCGACCCAGCTTGCGCGGGCCGGGCTGTCGTGCGGCGCGGTCATGAGGTGCTCGCTTCCTTGACGCGCTGCCGGGTCAGGCGACCGTAGTTGTAATAGGCGGCGCAAGCGCCTTCTGGCGAGACCATGCAGGTGCCGATCGGGGTCTCTGGCGTGCACGCGGTGCCGAATACCTTGCACTCCCACGGCTTGAGTACGCCTTTTAGCACCTCTCCGCACTGGCATGCCTTAGGATCGGCGACCCGGACTCCGGGAACGGAGAACAGGGTCTCGGCATCGAACTGCGCGTACTCCTGCCGGACCTTCAGCGCCGAGTGGGAGATGAACCCGAGACCGCGCCACTCGAAGTAGGGACGCAGTTCCATGGTCTGCCCGATCGCGCGGAGCGCCACAGCGTTCCCGTCCCAGGGAACGACACGGGAGTACTGGTTCTCGATTGCCGCTGCCCGCCGCGAAAGCTGCAGCATCAGCAAGTAGATCGACTGCAGGATGTCGAGTGGCTCAAAACCAGCCACGACGACGGGCTTGCCGTAATCACGGGCGATGAATTCATACGGTCGGCAGCCGATGACCGTGGACACGTGCCCTGGTCCGATGAACCCGTCGAGCCGCAGGTCAGGCGAATCAAGGATGGCTTTTATCGCAGGGATTATCGTCACGTGATTGCAGAAGATCGAGAAGTTCGCCAGGCCCTCGGCGGCTGCTCGCAGGACTGTCATCGCGGTGGACGGAGCGGTCGTCTCGAACCCGATGGCCATGAATACCACGCGCTTGTCCGGGTTCTGTCGCGCGATCTTGAGCGAGTCCAGCGGCGAGTAAACCATCCGGATGTCGGTACCGCGAGCCTTGGCGTCAAAGAACGATCCGTTACTTCCTGGCACCCGCATCATGTCGCCGAACGAGGTCATGATCACGTCAGGTTCGCTCGCCAGCGCCATGGCGTCGTCTACCCTGCCCATCGGGATCACGCAGACCGGGCAACCGGGACCATGCACCAGGGTTATCTGCTCGGGCAGATAGTCCTCAAGGCCGTGTTTGTAGATCGTGTGGGTGTGGCCGCCGCACACCTCCATCAGCTTGTACTGCCGGCCAGGCTCGCAGAGAGCGGCGATCCTGGCGGCGAGCGCATGCGCCTTGTCGGCGTCGCGGAATTCATCGACGAATTTCATCGCTGCTCCTGTCTGACCGATCCGGCCTGCCTACTCGATCCGAGACTCCGCCAGGGCGGCGAGTTCGTCTTCGTACGCCTGGCCGATGCCCTCCAGGAACTGGAGTGCCGCGGCAGCCTCGGCCTCGTCGATCTTCGACAGCGCGAACCCGACATGGATGAGCACCCAGTCGCCCGGCTCGACCCTCTCATCCGCGAGCAGGCCGACATTAATCACGCGTTTGACTCCGCTCACATCGACCCTGGCCAGATCTGCCTGGTCGGGCAGGAACTCGATCACCTCACCGGGGATGCCAAGGCACATAAGGCCACTCCTTAGTGGTAGACCACTCCCTCGTAGTCAGCTGATGATCATCAGATCTTGCTGCGCGCGCGACGAGGTCGAGTACTACCCCGACCGCTTCATCGACCGCCGCCGCTACCGGCTCGCTCAGTCCGATGCCGTAGTCCACGCTGGCCGGCTCGCAGCCGACGACGAGGACCTCCCGCTCGCGTGCGTCAAGCATGCCGAGCATGCCGAAGACGACATCCGGTTGCATGCCGTGTGCGTTGAAGAGCGGACCCGCGCCGGGCGCAACGTCCTCACCCGCGGCGGCCTGGCTGTCTGCGGCGGTCAGGTCCGGCTCGATCAGGTAGATCGTGCCCGGTGCGCCGCCGCGCGCGGTCGCGTCAACCAGGATCGCGGAGCTGTAGCCGTCGGCCAGGTCGTAAGCCAGGTGCATGCCACTGATTCCGTAGTCGGCTACGCGCACCCAGTCTGGCAGTTCGGCGGCGGTCAGCCTGCTTGCCACCTCGACGCCGAACCCGTCGTCGCCGAGGAAGATGTTGCCCACGCCCGCGATCAGCAGATTGCCGGTCATGGTGCCCGCTCGGCCGGTTCATTGCCAGCCTCGGCGCCAGCCCTGAGCGCGTCCTGACATAGCTCCCAGAGGATGTTGTACATCGTGGTCTGAGCTTCCTGGATGCGATGCACCGACGTCGAGGGCGCGACGAACAAGTAGTCAATGCTGTCCAGCTCCGCCATCTTGCCGCCGGAGTAGCCGGCGATGCCGACGGTCAGCAGTCCGCGCCTGCTCGCCTCGTCGAATGCGCGCAGTAGATTCTCGGAATTGCCGCTGGTAGACAGTCCCACGGCAATGTCGCCTTTGCCTCCGAAGGCTGCGACCTGCCGGGCGAAGACGACGTCAACTCCGATGTCGTTGCTGAGCGCGGTCAGCACGGACGCGTCGCTGGCCAGGCTGAGCGCGGGCAACGGCCGGGCGGTCCCGCCTGGATAGAGGAACAGAGTGGCCAGTTGCTGCGCGTCGGTCGCGCTGCCGCCGTTGCCGAAGGCCATCAGGCGCCCGCCGGCGGCGAACCTGCAGGCCATCTCCTGCGCGCAAGCCATTATCCGGGCGCTGTCCGCATCCCGCACGGTCCGCCGCAAGCCGAGTATCTCCGCTGCCTTGGCGACCGTTGACTGCCGGACCTGGTCGAGCACTGCGGACACGTCTGTGGTGCCGGAGTACAGGAACGGGTAGAGCGACTCGATCGAGCCAGCCGGCGGTGTTGTCTCCGTCATGATCGCACCACCGCTATTGCTTCCTTGGCGTGCACCAGGATCGTGTCGCCCACCGCGGCGGATACCAGAGCCACGCTGACTTCCTCAGTGCCCTGACCGGTATCGACAAGAGCAAGCTGGTCGTCCAGCAAGCGGACGACAATGACCTGGACGGCTGTGTCCGAGCACGTGATGCATACCTCACCCTGGCACGAGGTAAGGCCGTGCCCGGTAGCGCCGTGGCCGGACACTGTCATGCGACCACCCCAGGCGCCAGAACACCGGGCTGCTCGAAGAACACGTGCACTAGCTCCCAGAGCACGTGATACGCAGTCACTTGGAGTTCCTTGACAATGCGCGGATCCGCTGAGCGGATGACCAGCAAGTGATCGATAGCCGGGCTTGCGGCGATGGTGCCGCCGTCTCCGCCGGCCAGCGCGATCGTGAGCATCCCGAGTTCATGGGCGGTAAGCAGGCCGGACAGGACGCTGGCACAGTTGCCGTCGGTGGAGATGCCGAGCGCGATATCGGCCGGACTCGCCAGGTAGCGCAACTGGTGGCTGAAGATCGCGGCCATTCCGCTGCGAGCTGCGATGCCGGTCACCGTCGCCACGTCGGAAGTCAGCGAGATAGCCGGCAGGGCGCGCTTCCCGACGATGACCGGATGTACGAATTCGACAGCCACATGCTGCGCGTCTGTGCTCGACCCGCCGATACCGAAGACGACAAGCTTCCCCCCTTGGTGGAACCTGACCGCCATCTGATGACAGGCTGCGGCGACGGCGGCTGCCTGTCCGGCGAAATCCAGTATCGGCTGCTCTCTGCGGTCGAAGAGGCTGCTGACGTGAGGACCCGCGCGATCGGGTGCACTGGCGAGACCAGGCGCACCCGAAGGGGGAAGCGCACTGGCGAAAGCCGGAGCAGTCGCCGGATCCCTGGCCGTGGTTAGATCCGGTGCGGGCGCAGGATCCGATGCAGGCGCGGCGAGCGCGAGCGATGCGGGGTCCTGCGGTTTCGTCATCCCGCTGGCTCCCGTCCGGCAGCCTTGCCCAGGTCTAGCTCAACCTCTACGTCGACTGGATCGGATACCTTGAGCGCGCCGAGGAAACCTGAGTATGGCTTGATGCCGAAGTCTGTCTGCCGCACGGTTGTGGTTGCCCGGTAGCGTTCGGGCGCAGTCTGACTCACCTGCAGCTGCTGCGGCCTGGACTGGCCTGCGAGGCTGAGTGTGCCGGTAATGGTACCGCCGGTCCGGTCGGCACTGGCTTCGAAGTCCGTAGCCGCGAATGTCAGCTCCGGATGGCGGTCAGCTGACATCACCTTACGGGCGGTGATTGCGATCTCGCGCTTGTCCCTGTCGCTGAGCGGCCGGATACCGCCCGACCCGTCACGCACGACCAGCGCGCCGATGTCGACCTTGACCGCCAAGCTCACCGGACTCTGGTCATCGGCCAGCACCAGTTCGCCAGTCCACCTGGGTGCCTCGATGGTCAGGTCATGCCCTGCCTGCGCGGCTAGGCCGTCACGATGGGTTCGTAAGGTAATCCGGCCCGCGGCCGGCCCGATGGTGTGCCGTCCTGGTTGCATCGGCATAGCTGAACCGTAGGACACAAGTGGGGGGACGTCTAGTGAGCCGGTTGGACAGCTATGACCATTCTGGGCAATTGCTGCGAGATGTCAGTGGACCAGGCCACCGCGAACCGGCCAGTGCGAATGGGCGAGTGCGAATCGTCCAGCGGGAATCGGCAGTGCGGATCAGGGGAGGGGGACCTCGCCGAACAGTTCCTGAATCCGGCGCAGATCACGCATCCGGGGCTCGGTGGCGCCGCCGACCCAGCGGCTGACTGTCTTCACCGAAACGCCAAGCTGACGGGCTGCGGCTTCTTGCGTGAGCCCTTCCCGGCGCAGCGCGCTTGACATCCACTCCGCGAAAGTCTCCGGGTGCGCGGAACGCGCTTCCGCTCCGGCCGGGCGGCCGGAGACTGTCTGTTCCGTCGCGCGCGATGGTTCGTGCACTGCGTGCAGCGGGGTCGGCGCCCGCCCGGCTGCGCCCGGCCGGACAGATGTGGCTGGCAAGCCAGCGAGCGACGGGCCGGCCGCGCCGGGCATTGTGTAACTGGCGGGCGGGCCGGGAGTCACTGGTGACTGGATGGCAGTGTCGGAGTGCAGCACGTCGACCTCTACGTGCTCAGGAAAGATGCGGAACGCAACCTGGATTGAACCGGTCGGGCCGGCGGCGTCCAGCAGCGCACGGAAGACCGTCTCGCCTACTTCTCTGGTGCCTTCTTCCGTCAGCGGCGACTCGGCCAGGCACCGCCGGACGAAGTCCCTGATGTCGGGAATGGACGAGGGCCGTGCCGGGAACACCTGCGACAGCACGACAACAGGAACTACCTCAATCGGGGTCCCCGCGGGTCCATAACTGGGCTCCGCCACCGCTACGTCTCCCTCTGGCCGCCACCCCTTGGTGCGGCACCCGGGGTTGCCACCAATCTACGTGGTGGGAACCGGGAACGGAAAGCCTGTGCGCAATCTGACCGAGGCCCTGGCGCCGCCGTCTGGGCATTCCCGGCCTGTCTGCTCTGGTGGCAAAAGTGTCTCAGCCGCCTGCGGTAATTGGCCAGGTTTGACCGAGCTGACATCCGGCAAGCAGACATTTCTGTCCAGTCAACTGACTCTTCCGTCTTGTCGCCGGTTAACGCCGGGTCTAGCATTGCGACCGTCCGCGCTTCACTGAAGGCGAGGTGCGTCGTGAGCCATTGCAGCCGCGCACTGCCGTTTGGTGCACTGCCGTTCGCTGCACGCGCACTCGCCACGCAAGCGCCGTCGCCATTCACCCGGCTGTTAGGCTCGCGCGCAGACCGAAGCCGCGGGGGCGGACCGGATTGCCGGGGACCGGGGCAGCACCCCTTATCTGGTGCTTGCACAGCTCGTCGTCATCGTCTCTGCACCCAATCGTCTTTGCACCCACCGGGTTCAGCCCGGCCTGCATCCAGCCGTCCCGGAAGCAAGGAGGTGGCCTCGTCATGACCACTGACACGCAGACTGACTCAGCGTCGGCTGGCTCACCGGCCGATGCCAGCGAGCCAGTAGTTCACATCCTGTGGATGAACGGCGGACTTGGCTGCGACGGGGACTCCGTCGCCCTGACAGCCGCGACTCAACCGAGCATCGAGGAGATCGCGCTCGGCGCGCTGCCCGGACTGCCCAAGATCGCTGTGCACTGGCCGCTGATCGACTTCGAGTGCGGCCCGGAAACCGGCGCGGACAACTTCATCGAGTGGTGGCACAAGGCTGACCGGGGCGAGCTGGACCCGTTCGTCCTCGTAGTCGAAGGCTCCATTCCCAACGAGGCGATTAAGCCCGAGGGCTACTGGTGTGGCTTCGGCAATAACCCGGCGACCGGGCAGCCGATGACCACGAACGAGTGGCTGGACCGGCTGGCGCCCAAAGCGACCGGGATCCTCGCCGTCGGCACCTGCGCAACCTACGGCGGCATCCATGCGATGGCCGGCAATCCGACGGGCGCGATGGGCGTGCCGGACTATCTGGGCTGGGACTGGCGGTCGAAGGCAGGGCTCCCGATCGTCTGTGTGCCCGGCTGCCCGATCCACCCCGACAACCTGTCCGAGACCATTCTCTACTTGCTCTACCAACTGGCTGGTGCAGCGCCGATGATCCCGCTGGACGAGGCGCTCAGGCCGACCTGGCTGTTCGGCGCGACGGTGCACGAGGGTTGCGACCGCGCTGGCTATTACGAGCAGGGTGACTTCGCTGGTGAGTACGGCTCGCCGAAGTGCCTGGTCAAGCTCGGCTGCTGGGGCCCGGTCGTCAAGTGCAACGTGCCCAAGCGCGGCTGGATCAACGGCGTAGGCGGGTGCCCCAACGTCGGCGGCATCTGCATTGCCTGCACTATGCCGGGCTTCCCGGACAAGTTCATGCCCTTCATGGACGAGCCTCCCGGCGCCCGTGTGTCAACCGCAGCCAGCAGCCTGTACGGAACCGTCATCCGCGCACTGCGCGGCTTCACCGCGAGGACGGCTGACGAAGAGCCCAAGTGGCGTAAGAAGGGCGACGAGCTCCTGACTGGTTACAAGCAGACCTGGTGACTCACGGCGCACCGCACTGCCGGGCCGCGGGCCTGGCTGGCGACTCCGCACGCGGAAGAAGGAACTAGCTATGACTGCGGTTGAGGACAACACAGGCGTCGTCGAGATGGCCTGGGACCCGATCACCAGAATCGTCGGCAGCCTCGGCATCTACACGAAGATCGACTTCAGCCAGAAGAAGGTGGTCGAGTGCCATAGCACCTCGTCGATCTTCCGCGGCTACAGCATCTTCATGAAGGGCAAGGACCCCAGGGACGCGCACTTCATCACGAGCCGTATCTGCGGCATCTGCGGCGACAACCACGCCACCTGCTCGGTTTACAACCAGAACATGGCCTACGGCGTCCGCCCGCCGCACCTGGGTGAATGGATCATCAACCTCGGCGAGGCGGCCGAGTACATGTTCGACCACAACATCTTCCAGGAGAACCTGGTCGGCGTTGACTTCTGCGAACGGATGGTCGGCGAGACCAATCCAGGGGTCCTCGAGCTGGCCAACCGGACCGAGGCGCCGCACGCCGCCGACCACGGCTATAAATACATCGGCGACATCATGCGCTCGCTTAACCCGCTCGAGGGTGAGTTCTACCGCGAGGCGCTGCAGGTATCCCGCTCGACCAGGGAGATGTTCTGCCTGATGGAGGGCCGGCATGTGCACCCCTCCACGCTGTACCCGGGCGGCGTCGGCACGACGCCGACCGTGCAGCTGTTCACCGATTACCTGACCCGGCTGATGCGCTACGTGGAGTTCATGAAGCGCGTCGTTCCGATGCACAACGACCTGTTCGACTTCTTCTACGACGCACTCCCCGGCTATGAAGAAGTCGGCCGCCGCCGCGCCGACATGGTCTGCTGGGGCAGCCTGAACGACCCCGAGCACTGCGACTTCCGGTACGACCACATGACCAACTGGGGCCGGAAAATGTTCGTCAGCCCCGGCGTGATCAGGGACGGCCAGCTGCTGACCAACGACCTGGTCGAGATCAACCTCGGTATCCGGATCCTGCTCGGCAGCTCCTACTACGAGGACTGGGAAGACCAGGAAATGTTCGTGACCCGCGACCCCCTGGGTAACCCGGTGGACCGCAGGCACCCGTGGAACCAGCACACGATCCCGCGGCCGGCCAAGCGCGATTTTGACGAAAAGTACAGCTGGGTCATGTCGCCACGCTGGTTCGACGGACAAAACTACCTGGCCGCGGACACCGGTGGCGGCCCGATCGCCCGGCTGTGGGCTACCGCGCTCGGCGGCCTGGTCGACTTCGGCTACGTCAAGTCGACTGGCCACAGCGTGCTCATCAACCTGCCCCGTACCGTCACCAAGCCCGAAGTCACCTTTGAGTGGACGATCCCGACCGACAAAACCGGTGCGCCACTATCGAACGCGATCGAGCGCGACAGGGCCCGCACCTATTTCCAGGCATACGCCGCGGCGTGCGCGCTGCACTTCATGGAGCAGGCACTGGCTGAGTTGCGCGCCGGGCACACCAAGACCTGGGAGCCGTTTAACGTGCCGGACGAGGCCAACAGCTGCGGTTTCACCGAGGCCGTCCGGGGCGTCCTGTCGCATCACATGGTGATCCGCGGCGGCAAGATCGCCAACTATCATCCGTACCCGCCCACGCCGTGGAATGCCAGCGTCCGTGACAGCTACGGCACGCCGGGCCCGTACGAGGACGCAGTCCAGAACACTCCGATCTTCGAGGAGAACCCGCCAGAGAAGTTCAAGGGCATCGACATCATGCGCGCCGTCAGAAGCTTCGACCCGTGCCTGCCCTGCGGCGTGCACATGTATCTGGGCAACGGGCGGCACCTGGAGAAGGTGCATTCGCCGATGGCGGCCATCCTGGCGACCTGATAGGGCCTGGACTGGCCCGGGGGCTCTCGTCCGCGGGCCAGTCCGGCTCGCTGGCAGACGGAGGCGAGGCGTATGACCGGCGTGCAGTCAGTCGGCGCACGGGTAGAGGAACTGCTCAGCGCGATGCGCACAGGCGGCTTCGGCGGCGCGGCGCCAGCCGCGGAGGAGTTGGTCAGCCTGCTGGTCGGCCTGTACGGCGATGGCCTGTCGCAGATCGTCACCGTGCTCAACGCGCAGGGCCCGGCCGGTGCCGAGATGGTCGCGAAGCTCGCCGACGACCCGCTGGTGGAAAACCTGCTGCTGTTGCACGGCTTGCACCCGCTTGACGTCGATGCCAGGATCCAGCGAGCCCTAGACCGGGTACGGCCGTACCTGGGCTCGCACGCAGGAGGCGTGCAATACCTCGGCGTCACCGATGGCGTGGCCCGGCTGCGCCTCGAGGGCAGCTGCCACGGCTGCCCGTCCTCAACGGTCACGGTTCAGCTGGCCATCACGACGGCCGTCCAAGACGCGGCGCCGGAGGTCGGAGAAGTTGTGGTGGACGGCATGACCGCCCCGCCCGAGCCGGCCCTACTGCAGATCGGCAAGCGGCCGCCCGACGACCGCGTTCAGGGCGGGAACGGCAGTTCCTGGGTACAGCTGCCGAATATAGGCCCGCCGAGTTCCAG
>Ga0335074_10011706_pt1 | contig 12269 bp, 9 predicted proteins | sample Lox_Sample_23_FD_206715 | JGI IMG/M metagenome (GOLD analysis project Ga0335074, IMG submission 206715) | Soil microbial communities from Loxahatchee National Wildlife Refuge, Florida, United States - Lox_Sample_2.3 | ecosystem: Environmental > Terrestrial > Soil > Wetlands | place: USA: Florida...
AAATGTCGAGCCGCCGGGATATAGATGCAGTAGCGCAAGCTCTCAGCTTCGAGGGAGCGTCCCGGTCCGTTTCTCCGAGTGCCGTTTATGCCGATTAAGAAAGTCCGCTCCCACATTTCGATCAACGAGCGGCTCCTGTTCGAGCGCAGTTCTCCCGGCAAGCTGGCCTACCAGCTTCCGGAGCTGGATGTTCCCGCGGTCGATCCCGCTGCGGCGCTGGGCAAACAGAACGTCCGCGAAGAGATCCCCGGTTTCCCCGAAGTCAGCGAAGTGGAAGCCATTCGCCACTTCACGCGCCTTTCCACCTGGAACTACGCCATCGACCACGGCATGTATCCGCTGGGTTCCTGCACCATGAAATACAATCCGCGGGTGAACGAACTGGTCGCGCGCACGGAAGGCTTGGCTTGGGCGCACCCTTACCAGCCTGAATCGCTTTCTCAAGGCGCACTGCAGGTGATGGCCGATCTTGAATCCGCGCTGCTCGAAATCACCGGCATGGATGCGGTCACCTTGCAGCCGGCGGCCGGCGCGCACGGCGAACTTACCGGCATCCTGCTGATCCGCGCGCTGCTTCAAAAACTGGGCAATCCGCGCAAGAAGATCCTGATTCCCGATTCCGCGCACGGCACCAATCCCGCCACGGCGGCGATCGCCGGCTACGTCGTAGAAAACATCCGTTCCAACGAACAAGGCCTGCTCGATCTTTCCGTACTCGAACGGGTGGTCAATGAAGATGTGGCCGGCCTGATGGTCACCAATCCCAACACGCTGGGCGTGTTCGAGTCCTCCATTATTCCGGCAGCGGAACTGCTGCACCGCAAAGGCGCGCTGTTGTACATGGATGGCGCCAACATGAACGCGCTGGTGGGCATCGCGCGTCCTGGCGATTTCGGCGTGGACGTCATGCACCTGAATCTGCACAAGACGTTTTCCACCCCGCATGGCGGCGGCGGACCCGGCGGCGGTCCAGTAGCCGTGAAGAGCCATCTGGAACCGTTTCTGCCGGTCCCGCGGCTGAAGCGCACGACGGATGGCTGGACTTTCAATTACGACCGTCCGCTCTCCATCGGCAAAGTGAAAGCTTTCTACGGAAACTTCGGCGTGCTGGTGCGCGCACTGGCTTACATCCTGGCGCATGGCGGCAACGGACTACGCGCCGCTACGGTGGACGCAGTCCTGAACGCCAACTACATCCGCAAGCAGCTCGATCCGTACTTCGATCTACCTTACACCTTACCCAACATGCACGAAGTGGTCTTCAGTGACGACCGGCAAGCCAGGCACGGCGTGCGCACCGGCGATATCGCCAAGCGCCTGATCGATTACGGTTTTCATCCTTATACGGTGAGCTTCCCGCTGATCGTACGGGGCGCCATGATGATTGAGCCGACCGAGACGGAGGGCAAAATCGAGCTCGATCTCTTCATCGACGCCATGAGATCGATTGCCGGCGAAATTGAAACCGAGCCGGAGACAGTGAAGAGCGCGCCGCATTCGACGCGCACCAGCCGCGTGGATGAAGTGAAGGCCGCCCGCAAACCTGTTCTGAAATGGACGCCCGCTAAATAAGTAGTATTCTAGACTCTAGATGACTAGAGTTGAGCTCGCCTTTACCCTGCGCACCGCGCTTGACGATCAGGCCATGAATAACCTGGCACGAGTGTATTCGATTTACGGGATTCAGAAGATCAGCGTCGCGCCCGGCAAGCAGAATCTCACTGTAGAATACGATGCCACGCGTCTGCGTCCCGCCGAAGTGCAGGCCGCACTGGCCCGCGCGGGACTGCCGCTGGCGTCTGAAGATAAGGGTTAAATAATTGACCGGCGGTACGGGAGCTTGTTCCTTGGAACCTGTCCCGCACCGCCGGTTCGCGCCACTTCAACTGGTGTTTTGAAGTGCAACAATACTGCCACTTCTACCCGCAAAGAATTAAAAAGACTTAACCGTCCGGGATGTCGTCGTTCGGAATCCTTTACACGGGCAGACCGGGCAGAAATTACGCGGCTACCGGACAGACCACATAAAACGATGGTCTGTCCCCCGCACTACGCGTCCCGGACTTCGATGGCATGATGCCGGACATCCACGCCCTTCACCAGGAAGACCACGTCCTCGGCGATGTTGGTGGCGTGATCGGCGATGCGCTCCAGGTTGCGCGCCACGAACATCAAATCGATGGCGGCCGGCACCGTGGTGGGCTCGCTTTGCATGTAGGCCACCAGTTCCTGGTAGACCGAATCGCGCAAGGAGTCGACCTCGTCGTCCGCGGTAAGGACGCTGGTGGCTTCATCGGCATCGCCTTTCACGAATGCATCCAGGCAGCGCAAGAGCATGGATTCGACCAGTTGCGCCATGCGTGGAATATCGATCAGCGGTTTTACCTGCGGCTGATTCACCAGCGAAATCGCCCGCTGCGCGATATTCACGGCCAGGTCTCCCATGCGCTCCAGGTCGGTGTTGATCTTCATGGCCGCGGTCAGAAAGCGCAGATCTTTGGCCATCGGCTGACGTAAAGCGAACATGCGCGTGGTCAGGTTATCTACTTCAATCTCCATCTGGTTGATGCGAGCTTCGTCACGCATCACTTGCCGCGCCAACTCCGGTTCGCGATCCACCAGCGCACGCACGCTGCGATGAATGGCCGACTCGACGTAGCCGCCCATCTGCAGCACCTTTTCGTGCAGTTCGTCGAGTTCAACGGAAAACTGTCGCAATGATCCCTCCCTATTCCCTTCCGGCGCCGCTTCTATCCGAATCTGCCCGTGATGTAATCTTCAGTTTCCTGCTTGGCGGGATTCTTAAAGATAATCTCAGTTGTATTGTACTCAATCAGCTTTCCCAATAAAAAGAAGCCGGTGCGGTCCGCCACGCGCGCCGCCTGCTGCATGTTATGGGTCACGATCACGATGGTGCACTGGTCTTTCAAGGTGAACAGCAAATCTTCGATCTTGGCGGTGGCGATGGGATCGAGCGCCGAGCAAGGCTCATCGAGCAGCAGGACCTCGGGATCCACCGCCAAGGCCCGCGCGATGCATAAGCGCTGCTGCTGGCCGCCCGAAAGCGCGTACGCGGACTTTTGCAGCTTGTCCTTCACCTCGTCGAACAGCGCCGCGCGCTTTAGACTATGCTCTACCGCATCTTTCAGCGCACCGCGAAATCCATTGACCTTCAAACCGTAGGCCACGTTATCGAAAATGGATTTGGGAAACGGATTGGATTTTTGAAATACCATTCCCACGCGGCGGCGCAGAGCGGTCACATCCACCTTCAAAACATCTTCATCATCGAGCAGAACCTGTCCTTCCACGCGGGTATTGCGGATGGTTTCGCTGATGCGGTTCAGCGTGCGTAGAAACGTGGATTTCCCACAGCCGGATGGCCCGATGAGCGCCGTGATCTTGTTGGCGGGCACTTCCAGCGAGATATCGTGCAAGGCCTTATAGGCGCCATAAAAGAAATTAAGATTCACGGCCTTGAGCTTGTCTTGCCGGCCCCCTGGCTTGCCGGCGGCCTGCCCGGGAGACGGTACGTTCGGGGCGCTCATGGTGGTTGGTTCTTTAGGGCTCATTTTTGAACTGCGATTCCCCGCGACAGAATCAAGCGGGCGGCAACATTAGCGAAGAGTACAAGCAGCAGAAGTACCATGCCGGCGGCCCATGCCTGGCGGTGCCAATCGTCATAGGGAGACATGGCGCGCGTATAGATCATATAAGGTAGTGACGCGGTGGGCTGGGTCAGGCTGGTATTCCAATATTGATTATTCAGGCTGGTAAATAATAATGGGGCGGTCTCACCGGCGATGCGCGCCACGCCCAGGATCATTCCGGTAGCGATTCCGCGATGGGCCGCGGGCACCACCACCGTGGCGATGGTCTTCCATTTGCTCGCGCCCAAGGCCAGAGCGCCTTCACGCAAAGTTTGCGGCACGGAAGTCATGAACTGCTCGGTGCTACGGGCGGTGATCGGGATCAGGATCATGGCCAGCGCAAATCCGCCAGCCAGCGCGGAATAAGTGTGCATTCTGACAACCAACACCGACCATGCGAAAATGCCGATCACAATCGAGGGTACGCCGTTCAACAAATCGGCTGTGTAGCGCACCAGAAACGCAAACGTCTTTCCGCCGAATTCCGCTAAGTAAACACCAGCCATAAACCCGACCGGCAGTCCGATCAGCGTAGCCAGCACTACGATCTCGCAACTACCTACGATGGCATTGGCCATACCGCCGCCCGTTTCACCCGGCGATTTCGGCAGTTGCGTAAAAAAGTTCCAATCCACCGACCGCCACCCATTGTAAACCAGAAGGCCGAGGATCAGGAACAGGATCGAAACCGCCACCACCGCGCACACACCCGTCAGGCTGAGCATGAGGGAACTCAAGATTTTTCGCCAGCGATTGCGGAAGCTCATGGATGCGCGCTCCCGCGGCGGGTGGTGGCGATGATCAGCAGGCGCGCCAAGGCGTTGATCACGATGGTGAGAAGGAACAGCACTAAGCCCAGCGCCACCAGAGCTTGCGGGTAAAGCTCTCCGGTAGCTTCGGTGAACTCGTTGGCAATGACTGCGGCAATGGTATAGCCGGGCGAGAACAGTGAAGCGTGCAGGCTCGGATCGTTTCCGATCACCATGGTCACGGCCATGGTTTCTCCCAATGCGCGCGCCAAGCCCAGGAAAACGGAACCGAAAATTCCCAGCCGCGCGTACGGCACCACAGCCTGCCAAGTGGATTCCCAGCGCGTGGCGCCCAGCGCCAGCGCCGCCTCGCGCTGCTCCGTGGGCACCTCCAGCAGCGCTTCGCGCGAAATCGAGATGATGAACGGCAGGGTCATGATGGCCAGAATCACCGCGGCCGTCAAGTAGCCGAAGCCGAAGATCGGGCCGCTGAAAAGCGCTGTAAAGCCGAGCGTCTTTTTCAGAAATGGCTCCACGTAATCGCGCATCAGGGGGACCAAGGTAAACACCGCCAGCACGCCGTAGATCACGCTGGGCACGGCCGCCAGCAGTTCAATGAAGAACGTAAACGCGCTGGAGGTGCCCGGCGGAGCCAGTTCGGAAAGAAAAATGGCTGCGCCCACGCCCAACGGCACCGCGATCAGCAGCGACAGGATAGAGGTGATGACCGTGCCATAAATAAACGGCAGCGCGCCGAACTGTCCTTCTACGGGATTCCACTGCGAGCTGGTCAGAAAACCGAATCCGAACTTATGCCGGGGGACAGCGGAAGTGCTCCACAACTGGTAAATCAGCCAGCCGGTCAACAGCAGGATGGTCGCGGCAAACGCCAGCGTGATGAGCCGCGCCACCTCGTCTCCGTTGGTCAGACGCCGCAGCCACGTCTGTCCCGGGCCGGAGCGAGGCGCGCGCAATGCCGCCGAAGTTGGCATAACTACTTAATCAGCGCGATCTGCTTTTCTTCCCGGGCGACGACTTCTTTCGGGAGAGGGGCATAACCGAGAGAGGGCGCGTCTTTTTGTCCGGTCGTCAGCATCCAATGGAGAAACTCGACAATCGCTTTCTTCTTTGCTGGATCGTCTATCTTCGACGGTATCAATAAATAGGTGAAAGTGGCAATCGGATACGCCTTCTGGCCGTCGGCGTTGGTGATGGAAACCCGGAAGTCCGCCGGCATATTCTTCGCAGCCGCCGCCGCAGCGTCCGTCACGCTCTCCAGATCCGCCTTTAGAAACACACCGGCCTTGTTCCGGAGATAACCGTACGGCATTTTGTTCTGCAGGGCGTAGATCAATTCGACGTAGCCGATAGAATACGGAGTTTGCTTTACGTCGCCGGCCACGCCTTCGTTGCCTTTGCCGCCCAATCCGACCGGCCAACTCACTGAAGTGTTCGATCCTACTTTGGATTTCCACTCGGGGCTCACCTTGGAAAGATAATCGGTGAACACGAAGGTTGTTCCGCTGCCATCCGAACGATGCACGACGATAATATCCTGATCGGGAAGCTTCACGCCCGGATTGTACTTCACCAGCTCGCCGTCGTTCCACTTCTTGATCTTGCCCAAATAGATTCCGGCCACGGCCTCGGGCGTGAATTTCAAATCCTGACTGATGCCCGGCAGATTATAAGTCAGCACGATACCGCCCAACACGGTGGGAAAGTGCAACGGCTTGATCTTCATGGCGGCGATCTGCTCGTTTTTCATGGGCATGTCCGATGCGCCAAAATCCACCGTGCCTTTGGTCAATTGCTGGATTCCCGCCCCGGAGCCGACCGACTGATAATTGATTTGGGCGTCCGTATCGACCTTGCCAAACTCCTCGAACCATCTGCCGTAGATCGGATACGGAAATGTGGCGCCGGCCGCGTTTATAGTCATCTTCGCCCTTCCTACCACCAGGAGGGACGCACCCGCGAGAAGAATACTCAGCCACAACCTGCTCTTTTTCATTGAAATCCCTTCCTTACGATTATCTAATGATTGAAAACTCGGGACGGGCCTTCGAGACCCGTCCCATTCTGGTTCAAAACAAGCAGTGCCTTAGTAATGCGGGGCTTGGCCGGGCAGCGTGTAACGCAAGTCGACCCAGACCATGGTGTCGTGCGCATTGGCCGGCGCACCGACGGCCAGATACCACGGATTGCGCGTTTCGTAGGAAAGCTGCGTGATCAAGCTCAACGCCCCGTAGTTCGGGTTTTTCCAGAACGTCTGGATGAGGCCGATGGTGCCTTCCTGGATGGTCTTGTTCTGGCCGTTGGAGGATTTCGGATAACCGTAGCCGACGAAGGCGTCCTTGTTGCCGGGGTCTTCACTCACGGCTTGGCCGATAAAGTCTTCCCCGTAGTACGCGTAAATCAGGGTGTCGTGCTTAGTGTATTCGAAACCGGGAAGGACCGAGGCGGCGTGCAGCGGTAAAGGTGCGCCCTCTCCGGTGACGATCAAATCCGGCGCTTCCCCAAAGAGATACCGGCCTTCGCCATCGCTGAGGAACGAGTTGACAATCACGTGTAAGCCTTTTACCAGTTCCAGGTTGACATTGGCCTCGCCGCCGCCTCCCTGCGTGGTGTAGCTGGTGCTGGTAAGGGGATTATAGGTTTTGAACGAACTGAACACTCCGCCGACCTCCATGTGCAGCAGATTGCCGTTCACCACCGGATCGAAGGCCACCTTTGCCTGCACGTCCGGATGCAGGTTCGGCACCGTGAAACTCGACGCTCCCAGATCGAGCTGGTTGTTGGTGTAGGCCGTGGACAACAGGGTGGGCAGAACAATCGAACCGCCGCCGCCCGAACCGCCGCCATACTGTTCGGCTTGTTCCAGGGCGAATGCCATAGTTACGGCGTCGCTGGCATGATACACGAACCGGAACTGTGGAGCGCGGGTCCAAGTCAGGCCCACTTGGTAATTCGTGTCCATATCCTGGCTATAGAAGATGTCGCCCGGTATCGGGGAGATCCCCTTGCGGCCCGGCGTCATCAGGCTCCAGGATTGCCCGCCCAGCACTTCCCATTTGCCGTTCCGCAGATCTACATAGTAGAGCCGCATACGAAAGGTGATGGCGTTGGACGTGACACTGGCGTTGGTGGACTGGTTGCCCAAAAAGTCAGACTCCCAGTAGCCCAGCACATGCGTGCCGTGAACCGTCGCGTCGACCCGTGCGCCGATACGGCTGTTCTGCGCGCTGAAGCGGACTTCGCTCAACTTCCCCAATCCCGTGGACGCATTATTGTACGGGATGCTACCGAAGTTGGTGCCGATGCCGCTGCCACCGTCTGCCGAGCGGAAGACGGCGGTCGCATCCATAAACCCTATGGGGGTGATGGTGGCGCTCCCTACGTGCAGTTGCAGCGGCGACGGGGGCGGCTCGCCCGGCGTCTGCAGCGAAGGTGTTAGCGCGGCGGCAAGTCCAGGGTGAATCACCGGCGTGGCGTCGCCCGCGGGAATGATGGCCGTGGTGCTGGCCACTTCGCCCAGACTGGGCGTCTTCGGCTGAACGGCCTCTTCAGAGGCTTTCCTGGCTTCCTCCTTCGGCTGGCTGGCTTGATCCAAGATCTTCTTCTGTTCGTCCAGCGTCTTTTTAAGCTGGTCGATCTGCTCCTGTTGCGCCGCCAGTTGAGCCTTCAGGCGCTCGATCTCCGGATTGGGGGTAGCGGGTTCCTGGGCGCGCGCGGGTCCTGTAACCGCGCAAATAAGGAGCAGGACTCCGCTGAACGTCGCAAGTACTCTTCTCTTCATTGAAGCTCCTTGTGATTTCGAATTGCAGCCGATGGCGCCCCCAAGACACAGGGACACTCTGCAAGGCAGGCGAATAGTCTGTGCAGTTTCGGCCAATTCAGGGTAACGAGGCGCGATTATGGGTTGATGACGGAATGATTAAGTTCCGGTTACGGTTCGGGTGGCCGGGACGCCGCGTTTTTGCTCCGAGAGCCAATGGTCCTAGTACGAACCTGGCGGCTAGGCATAGCAAAAAACTCTACTTTTTCACTCCACAAAAGCTTGACAAAATACCTATAGTTGAGTGATTCTATCTGAAATAGGCCTAACGAAAAAGAGTTGGCCGGAGATTAGAAAACTAGCAATTTTTATGCAGTGATGAACGCCTTGGGGCGCGAAAAGCGGTATCTTGCGCAGGTTAAAAGTCTATCATTTTTATAGAGTTATCGGAGAAAAGCAGAATGACGAAAGCCGCTAAAGCCGGAATCGAGATACTGGTTCTGTTCACGATGTGGAGTGTTCTGCCGCCTGAAGCGCGTGGCCAGCAAGCGGCTACGGCCGGCAACCCCGCGACTACCAACGCCGAGGTCCAATCGTCCGCGGGCGGATATGCCGTGGACCAAAACGGTCAGCCGCCCACCCCCATCTCCACGGTTCCGCTGCTCTATCCCAGGTTAAGCGGAATCTGGGCCGGAACTACTCCGTCGCCTTCGCTCTCGGAAAAATTCAACGAAAAGCTGCCCAAGTGGCTGCGCTTCTCCGGCGAGTTCCGCGAGCGTTATGAAGGCTACAGCGGCGGCAGTTTCAAACACGGCAACACCAACGACGACGATGTGCAGCGTATCCGCCTGGGCATGGATGTTACGCCGGCCAGCTGGGTACAAGCTTATGTCGAGTGGCAGGACGCCCGCGTCTTCGGCATTACACCGGCCCTGCCGCCGTATGAGAGCACCGCGCAGATGCGGCAAGGTTATATCAAGTTCGGCTCCGCGGAAGGTCCTGGCTTTAGTCTGCAGGTCGGCCGCTTCGATATGACCTACGGCAACAACCGCCTTATCGGCGACTCCTGGTGGACCAATGTGTCCCGCAGCTTCGATGGCGTACGCGCCGCCTATCAACTGGGCAGGTTCCGCGTGGATGCTTTCGCCACCTCGGTGGTCATCATCCGCCAAGGCGTCTTCGATCATAACCTCTCGGGCAACGACTTGTATGGCCTGTATGCCACCGCCAAGAACGTCGTTCCGCATGCCACGTTCGACGTCTATGAATTCTGGAATCTGCGTCCCACCTTCGCGCTGGAAAACCTGAAATCCGGCCACCTGGACGAGTGGACCACCGGTTTCCGCTGGGTTGGCGCTTTGCCCGACAGCTTCGACTACCGCACCGAAATGGCGTATCAGCTCGGAACGCTGTCAGTAGATCAGATTCGGGCCTGGATGGGTCACTGGGTTATCGGCCGCACCTTCCAAACCGTTCCGCTACGCCCGCGCCTGTTTGTGGAGTTCGACTACGGTTCGGGCAGCAAAGACGACAAGGACGGCTACGACAACACGTTCGATCCGATCTATCCCAGTACGCACGATAAACTGGGCTTGGCCGACCAGTTTGGCTGGCGCAATATCCAGGATCTCCGGTTCGGCCAGGAGTGGCACGTCGCCCGCAAATGGACGGCGGCCACCAGCTTCCACGATTTCTGGCTGGCTAACGCGCACGACGCCTTATATCCCACGCGCGGCTCTTTCATCCTGAACGATCCGAGCGGTGTCGACGGCAGGCATGTGGCGGAGGAACTGGATATCCAGGCAATTTACACGCCCTCGCGCCAGACACAAGTGGATTTCGGCTTGGGGCACGTGATTCCGGCGGAGTTTCTGCAGAAGATGACGCAGGGCGTGGCGTACACGTATCCTTACATGATGATTGAATACGTGTTCTAGCTGGTGGGGCAGGCTGCGAGCCTGTCCATACCACGCCTACTTCACCACGGCCTTCGCGACTGCCTGATTATCGTAATCATCCTCCACGCGCACCGCCAGCGTATGCTCGCCGGGGGCGATCCGATCGAGCGTCAGGTCGTAATTCAACTGGCGCGAATCGGAAAGCCCGGTCACCGGCGCAACCAGCGTCCAATCGCAGCCATCCAGCGAGTATTCGGCCTTCTTGATGTTACTCAGCGCGTCGGCCGCGTTCCAGGTGGCGTGCAATTTCCCGCCTGAGACCGTAGCCGCCAGCCGGGCGATTTCCGGCGGCGTGTTATCGATCAAAAAAGGATCGCTCACCATGGAAGCCGAGAGTGCTTCCGCGGGCGGATTATCGGGCAGGTCGGAGGCCGTCACGCGCAGCCGGTATTCGCCATCCGGAAACGAGGTCGAATCCCAACTCCAGTACTTGTCGCGTAACTTATCCTTCAGCAGCCTCCAGTTATTTTCATGCACGCCGCGAATTTCGACGGTGAATATCAGCCGGTCGCCATTATCGTCCGAAGCAGCCCAGCGCGCGCCGATGGAACCCTTGGTGTATTGCATCGCGGGACTGCCGGATTCGAGTGGCGCTGAAATTGAGCTGGGCGCGGACTTGCCGATGGGCGGCAGCGTTAAGATCTGTGGCGCTGTGGAAGGCGTAGTAGGCGCGGGAAATTTGTAGTTAGGAGGGGTACTTTCAATTGCCTCGACGCGCGGCGCCACGTTGCGCTGCAGGTACGCCACGCTCACCGATTCGAGCTCCGGCGATTGCGCGCCATCCGCGGTCAACGCAGCTTTCCACTGGACGAAACGCGCGGCGGGCGCGGCGATCCGTTCCCCATCAGGGCTGCTGATGGCAGCCGACCAGGGGCTCCAATTGTCGTCCGGACGGTCGAGATTCCCGCTGCGCGCGGTGATCGCTACATGCCCGCCATTCAGCCGCGCTTCAAAACTCAAGCGGCCCCACTGCGAGAAAATCCCGGCATCGAAAACGTTGCTCTCAATGGATCCCGCATGCGCCGGATGCGGACCCAACCGGTAGACCTTACCCACATTGGCGGTAGCCGCGTAAAGCGAGCCATCCGCGCCGGTCTCGAAGGCCGTGATCTGGGCGGAAGGCGCAGTCACCAGCGCGGTATACAAAACATCGGACTCGATGCGGTAGATGCAGCCGCGATTGCCGGAGCCGAGCAACGGCCGGCCTTCGCTGTCGAACGCGATGGCATAAATGACATCCTGCGGATGGCTCCAGACGCGTTCCGGATTGCCGGATGGGTCGATGCGATATACATCCGATCCGGTCACCGATACGGCGCTGCCCGACGGAGCCATGGAGACAGGCGGCGGCGCGGAGGTGTGCGTCTGGTTGCCAATGCCGACGGGCGCCGCGGGTGGCGTAGCGGCCGGCGGAGCCGGTGTGGACGTAGCGCCCAGCTTGCTGCCCAATCCAGCCGCGTAAATGGAGCCATCCGGCGCCACTCCCAGCGCCGTGACTTCGCTCTTGCCCATCTGATACAAAACGAATCCAACGCCCGCAGGCGAGATGCGCACGACCAATCCGCCGGGGTCGGTCCCCACGATGACGTTGCCGGAGCGGTCGAGCGCCATGGAACGCACGTGCGTCTCATCGGTGCGATACCAAACGCTGCCGTGCCCATCCGGCGTTACCTTGTCGACCGCGCCCGGATCGCCCGTGGCCACTAACAAGTCGCCTGACTTATCGAAGGCCAGCGCCCAAATGTATTTGGCCTTGGGATTGTAGAATACTTCGCACTTACCATCTGGAGTTACCCGATACACTTTGCCGTCGGGCGACGTAGCGGCGTAGACCCGGTTGCGGCCGTCCACCGCCAGCGCCTGTATCTGCAAACCATCGAGCGACGCGATGGTCTTCTTATCACCTTGCGGCGAAAGCTGGTATAACTTCGCCTCGGGACCGCCGCCGGTATATAAGTTGCCGTGCGCATCGCGCGCCATGGCCCACAAGTAACTGGAAGAAGTATCGTAAACTTCCTGGAATTCGGGGGAAAGGGTAAGCAGGCCGTCGCTGCGCAAGGCCAGGTTCTTGAGGACGCCCTTATCGAAATCGGCGTAATCGCTTTGCGTCCAAACCCGCGTCTCGCCCGCATTG
>Ga0335074_10011707_pt1 | contig 12269 bp, 15 predicted proteins | sample Lox_Sample_23_FD_206715 | JGI IMG/M metagenome (GOLD analysis project Ga0335074, IMG submission 206715) | Soil microbial communities from Loxahatchee National Wildlife Refuge, Florida, United States - Lox_Sample_2.3 | ecosystem: Environmental > Terrestrial > Soil > Wetlands | place: USA...
CGGCTCCCACCCCGGCAGCATCGAGCAGCAAGGGGCACCGGGTAGGCGCAGATCCTCGCGTAGGTGCGCCCGAAGGCTTCCGCGGTGCCCGCCCGGATTCGGCGCTCGGCGTCGTCGAACGCTGTCATGAGTCATCAATCCGGCCCTGGCCGCGCCTTGCTAGCGCAAGCCGATCTGTGGGCGAACTCGGTCATAGCGGGCAAGCCTACGCCACGACCGCATGTCAGCCAGCACACCGAAGGCCACGATCATTGCTGCCAGCGACTGAGCCTTGAGTCGCACGTCGTGTTGCTTGTGACGCCGGCGTCTCTGAGCAAGGCGCGCCGGTTCTCCGAATGCTGTGCGCGTCCGCGCCTGTGATGAAACTTGAGGACCCCAGCAGGCGCGCGGCAGCGCCGGCGTAGCCGGCTTGGCCGGCGGCCGGTGAGTGCGGGAGTGGTCCGGTCAGGCAGCCGTGGCTGCGGCGGGCGGGGTGGGTGTAGCGGGGGGCGGGCTGCCGTCACCGGGCGGGATCAGGGTGACCTGGCAGCCGAGCCGGGCCAGAGCCTGCTGGTGGTCGCGGATGAGGTGCTCGCGGTTGCGGTGGTCGCGCTGCTCGTAGTAGTCCTCGCCGGCGTCGGCGTAGTCCTGGCCGGTCGTCATGACGGCCCAGGCGATGCAGATGAGGGTGTGGCCGACGGCGACCGCGGCTTTTTTCTCGTTGCCGCGGCCGAACCGGCGGGCCAGGCGGCGGAACCGGGCGCCGGGGCGGGTGCGGCTGCGGGCGGTGGTCCAGGCCGATTCGATCATGGCGGTGCGCAGGTGCTGGTTGCCCTTGCGGGCGGCGGCCTTTTTCCGCTTGCCGGCTGACTCGTTGTCGCCCGGCGCCAGGCCGGTCCAGGCAGCGAGCCGGGCGCTGGCAGGGAACCGGGCCATGTCCCCGCCGGTCTCGGCGACGATGACCTGGGCGGTGCGCTGCCCGATCCCGGGGATGGTGATCAGCCGGGCGATCAGCGCCGCGAACGGCTCGGCGGCCGCGGCGACCAGCTGGTCCAGCTCGGCGATCCGGGTGCCCGGGTGGTCGTAGGCGTCCAGGTGCAGCCGGCACATCTGGGCGTGGGCGGTGGTGAACCGCCCGTCGCAGGCCATCTCCAGCTCGGGGATCTTCTTCCGCATCACCCCCCGGGCCAGCCCGGCCAGCACCGCCGGGTCCCGCTGCCCGCCGGTCAGTGCCTCGATCATGTCCCGCGCCGAGGCGGTGGTCAGGCTGGAGGCCACCGAGTCGATCTTCAGCCCGCCGTCTTCGAGCACCTTGGACAGCCGCTGCAGCTCGCTGGTGCGCTGCTCGATCAGCTTCTTGCGGTAGCGCGTCCGCTGCCGTAATGAAGCGATTCCGGCGGCCGGGATGAACGAGGCCCGCAGCAGCCCGAACTCGTGCAACTCGGCGATCCACTGGCAGTCAGCGATGTCGCGCTTGCGGCCGGGCACGTTGCGCATGTGCGCGGCATTGCACACGCACACCTCGATCCCCGCCTGCGCAAGCGCGTGATACACCGGCCACCGGATAACGGGAGTGCTTTCCATCGCCACATCGGTCACGCCCAGCTCCGCCAGCCAGGCCGCCATCTTCTGCAGCTGCCGCCAGAAGGTCCGGAAGCTCTTCACGGTCACCTGCCGCTGGCCAGGCCCGTCGCCGGGCAGCCGGACCGCCACCCAGATGATCTTCTTGTGCACGTCGATCCAGGCGACGCGCGGGTGGGCGATTCCATCGCCTGCCTCCTTGCACCCCCCTCATACTGGATACGGGTGTGCCGCCCGCGGAGCCCGCTGACAAGATCAAGATCCTGTGATACGCGCTCGCAGCAGCAATCCGGGGTACCTACCGGGCAGGCTCCAGCGTCCATCTCTTAGACAGGCACGCAGCGCCAAGGGGCAACGACGTCAGCGGGCGGCGCAGCCTCAAGTTTCAGCCATCCGCGGGCGTCACGTCAGTGACATGAAGTCTCTTAGCGGCTACTGCTGGTCATGCCTGGTAGTGCCCGGTGTCCATCTTCGCTCTCTGGGACTGGAAGTATGCGGCGACAGCCTGCGGGTCGAGGTTGTCCAGTGGCCTCAGGTAAGGCTCAAGATCATCGATGCGCACCAGTTCCGGAAGGCCTGACCACTGCAGGTGACGGGTGACGACAGAGACGAGCACGCCGTCGTCCTCGAACTGAAGTGCCTTGTACTCTCCGTGCGTCCCTGTCGGTACTGCCCTCCGCGCGCCGCGCACGGTGATATCGGCAGTACCCAGGGCCGCAGGGTCGAGGATGATCTCTCGATTTAGGTCGTCATAGGCGCGCGGGTCATCTTCGCTGGCGCGCTCGATCACCCATTCCAGAGCATCTTCGATGGTCCGCTCATCGTCAGGATCGTCACGGTGAAAGTCGGAGATGACCTCAATGTAGGGTGTCGAGCCGTCCGTAATCAGGCCGTACTCTAGGGCCATCGTTCGGTAAACCGGGCGCCCGACGACGCCCGCTGTGGCGCCGCCGAGAGTGCCCGATCCGTGCCTCTGCCCGATGGAGATGGGCTCCGGGTGCCTGGACCCTGGCACGAGACCGAACGGGCGGACGCCGGACCTTCTGATCTGGTGCGCTCCCGCGCGCGTCGCCATCATCGACAGCTGGACGGCTGCCTGGATCCGCCGGTCAGTCATCTAGTACCGCCATCCATCAGGGCTGAGAAGCTGCAAGCCGACGATATAGGACGATTCGATGCCCAGCTCTCGTGAGCTCTAGGCGACCTCGGCGACTACGAGGGCCTGGCCATCTACGGAGGTCTCGACTTAGCCCGTCCTCCGGCAACCGGCAGCTCCGTCGACTCTCGGCCGGGTGACCCGTGGTAGCCGGACGCACTTTGCAGCTCCCAGTCAACTGTCATGGCGACGAATTCGGCCATGGGTCGCGGCGAGCAGGTCTGGGCACCGCGTTGGACGACCTTGCGGCCGACCGCACTAACGATCTGACCGCTAAGTCGCCGCCGTTCTCGGCCGCAGCGAGCAGGGCAAGGTCGAGGCCCGCGAGCCGGATGGCCGACCAAACTACGGCAGCCAAATCGGCCACGAGCTCGCCATTGATGTCTTCTGCGGCGAGCTCCAGGTCGGTCTTCTCAGACACTACGAATGGACCGAGCATCCTGTCGCGGAGGCCGCGCGACCAGCGCACGGCGGCCAGGCTGCGGGTGACGCGGCTGTACTCGCGCCAGAGCTTCGCGTCGCGCGTGTCGCCGGCTTGGTAGTAGTCGGCAAGGATCTGGAACGGCGTGCGGCTGCCGGTGCGGCTGGTCTTGAGGTCGCCTCGGGCCATTTCCTCGGCGGGTGTCCAATCGGCGTTCTTTACGATGTACGCGCCGGCGGCCGCAGCAGAGACGTTGGGGTCAATGCGGACGGCGTGTACCTGATCCGGAGCACGCAATCCGAAGCGCTGGCAGCTGGCGGCAAGCCGAGTGTGGATGTGGCCGTGCAGAGCGGCAATCGCGGTGGCGTCGAGATCCTGGTCGTGGATAAGCAGGACGTGGTGATGCGGGTGCCAGCCGTTCTCATCACCCCAAGTGACTTCGAAGGCGATGATATGGCCGGCGATCCCGAGCTTGCACTTGAGGCGCTGCCAGGCGGCACCCTGAGTGACGTGCTTCCATGCATCGCGCTGGGCGTCGACGAGCCGGGAGAGTGGATCGGCGACGTCGTGCGGGACCGTGATCGTGACCAGGCTGGCAGCACGCCCGCTCACCTCCCAGCCCGACAACGCCTCGCGGAGTTCTTCGGCTCGGCGGTAGTGGATCTTGGCGGAGCAGACGGGGCACAGCCAGACGTTGCCGCAGGTTTCGAGGCCGCAGTAATAGGCGGAGCCGTCCTTGGTCCGGATCTCGACCCGGTCGCCGATAGGGGCGGCGCCACAGTTGCGCTGGCGCTGAGGTGTGTCAGGGTCAGCGGCCGCGAGTGCCCGCAGGTTCATCCTCGCTCCGCGCCGCCGCCCGGCCGGATCGTCGCAGGCCACCAGCGGGTGGTTCGAAACTTTGCGTCTATACCGAGACAGTGCGTTCGCAGGAGCAACAGCTATGGCAGGAGGAGAGATGGATGATCGGCGGCCTACTGCGCTTCGCGCCCGGCCGCCTCGGGGCGCGCACACTTCGCGCGCCCAGGCACTGCGGGATCCGGTGGTGGGTCGTGTCGTGGTTGCCATCCGTGACTCCGAAGACGAGTTGGACGCCGAGTCCCGCGCGGGCGGCAGGTCTCGGTGTGCTGTCGTGGGCCGGGATGGCAACCGGCAGCGCACTGGTGGCGCGATGCGTAAGCCGTGGCCGGCTGGGATCGAAAACGGAAGCGCCGGCTTATCTCGTCATCTGGCGTTAAGGACGATGGCGGACGTGGGGGCCGGGCTGCGCGGCTGAGGGTATGACCGTGCCCCTCACCGTCAAGGAGCTTCGCCCGCTGCGCGGCAGCTGCGCGGCGCCTTCGGCGTCCTTGACGGCGAGCCTCTGGCACGGCATCGGCAGATGGATCGGCAGGCAAGAGAGCCTGCCTCAGTCCGACGCCGCGCAGCCCTTCAGGGTGCGGTGGGACGGCAGGCACCGGTCCGAACGGCTGTACCTTCTCTGCACCTTCGGAGGTCCGGGACATCCGAGATACTTTGAGAACCAGCGGAGTGCGGATGTCCAGCTCAGTGGCGAATTCGGGGGATCGCGGCAGTTGGCGGAAACCCAGCCAGCACTCCCCGGCCTACAGGCCGACTCGTCCGCCGCCTTCGCTCTGACCTGCCACTTCTTAGCCATTAGTGGCTCCGGACGGGGCTCCTTCCGTTTCTCCGCGAGAACCAGCGGCAGGGCCCGGACACCTTGCAGGGGAACGGCCGTGAGCCCCGGAACTCAGGGTGCGAACCGGCAGCCGTCCCAGTAGGCCTCGACGCGAGGTCGACGCCGACCTCGCATCGCGATTTCGAGAACGTCGGGAGACTGGCCAGCCAGAGCCCGGAACCATATCTGCAGGCCGGCCTCCGTGGATGGCACGGCGTGGAATCCGGTCAGCCGAGGCGGAGGTTCGGTGGCCGCGTGCATGTACGCCGGCGTCCCGGCGCAGCACAACCCCGGGCGTGCTGCCCAGACCCACAGCCGGCCACCTTGACTGCGGACGAATTCGCTCGCCTCGGCGCTGACATCGGCGCGCATAGCTTCCTCCGGGTCAACGTTTCCTCGCGGCAAGCCGACGCTGGCGGCTGCACGCTGCTAAACCTCTGGGTCGAAGGTGTCGTGCGCGGGCCGAGAGCTCTTGGTCGCCCGGTCAGCGTAAACACGCTTCTAGGGCGCTGGCAATGTCGGCGGCCGGGACTACCTGCGCGTTTCATCGTCTGGACCAGCCGGCTGAGATCATAAGGCGGTGAGCAACTGGAACGGCGAGGTTCGGCGGGCTGCTGCGGATGACATGGGCGCGGTAGCCGCTCTCGCGGCCGGCCTGGCGCAGTCATTCACGTTTTCTGCTGACAGCTTCCGGCAGACCTATGAAACTCTGCTTGCCACGGACGACGTGAGGCTGCTGCTGGCCGTGCGCGGGCCCGAACGGCTGGGTTACCTGCTTGGCTTCCGGCACCTCACGTTCTATGCCAACGGACCTGTGGCGTGGGTTGAGGAGGTCGCGGTCCGCCCTCAAGATCGCGGCTGCGGGGTAGGCCGCGCCATGATGAACGCGTTCGAGGATTGGGCAGGTCATCAGAACTGCGCCCTCGTTGCGCTGGCGACGCGGCGAGCAGCTCCGTTCTACTCCGCTCTGGGCTACGAAGAGAACGCTGTGTATTTTCGCAAGCTGCTTTCAAGCTGATGCGACCAACCGTAGCTCAACTCGCGGCGAGAGCGGCCGACTGAACGGGGCTCGTGAGGCGGTGAAGCCGCGGTTTGCCTGCTGTTCAGGTCGCTGGGTCGTCGGGCAGGCGGACGCCGAAGCCCTTGACCGCGAGCTTGAGCAGGACCTGTCCTGGTGCTTGCAGCTCAGTGACCTTGGCGGCGCTGAGTTCCTCGAGTTCGGCGAGCCGGGCTGCGTAGGCCTCGGCGCCGGTGCGCCGCGCCCGACTCAGAGCGATCGCGTTAGCCCACACCTTCTGGCGCGCCTCCCGCAGGAAACGCCTGGTGCCGCTTTGATTGAACGGCTTAAGCAGCCGGTCCAGCCGCGAGCCGGGTCCGTAGCTGCTGGCAAGTTCCTCGCCCTCAGCCGACACCCGGGAGGCGAGGATGTCGTCGATCGTCTTGTGGTCCGCTTCGCGCCTGCCGATCAGCTCGGTATCGTCAAATTCCTCGTCGGTGATAACGGCCAGCAGGGCCTGCGGCAGGTCGTAATTGATGTGCGCGTTCATGCCGAGCAGCAGCTGATTCAAGACAGGCAGCCCGCGCCGTGCGCCGAACGCGACAGCCCAGGGCCGCGAGGTCGGCTCTCCCGCCTGAAACTGTTCGAGCGCCTCGAGATACAGGTCGGCGAACGCAATGTCCCAGCGCTCGGTCCACTGCGGGTCGGCAAAGCCGCCGGGACGCTTAATCTGCTCGGCGACCGCCATCGTGGTCCGCAGGTAGGTGGCGTGGAAGATCCGCTTTGGATCACCGGCTTCCATCGGCCCGAGGAGTTCCGTCATACGCGCGATCAACGTGTCGATCATGCGGCAATTATGACGGTTCCGGCACCGGACTAAGCCCTTCGTTTCGCGGAGCCGTCCGGCATGCCATCGGTGTCCTATCAGCCGGGGAATTCCAGAACTGCCGAGTCCGCCGTCGCACCGCGGCTGTCCTGGTCGCCCGCGATGACGAGCGTGGGCGCGGCAACTTGGCGCAAAGCACCGGCGGGCGTGGCCACGAAGGTGGCGACGACGAGCCCGACGGCCCGCGGGTCCACGCCGCTGGCCCGGATTCCTCGGGTGACCCGGCTGGCAGCGCGGATCCGGAGGCTACGGCGGCCAGTATCCGGCGGTGCCCGTCGGTCCGGTCGCTCTCGGCGTCGAGCGCATCAAGGCCCTGTCCGCCCACGACCGCATGCGCCGGGCGGGCGCCACGAGCGAGCAAGCGCAGCACGAGCTTGCCGCCCATGGAGTAGCCGCCCAGGTCGTAGTCATCGAACTGCAGGTGCCCGATGAGCGCGAGCATGTCGTCGGCGAGGATGTCGGGCGGGTAGCAGGCGGGATCGTGCGGTCGCCCGCTGTCGCCGTGCCCGCGCAGGTCGGCCAGTATGACCCGGTAGCCGTGCCCGGCTAGCGCAGGGACCAGGCCCTGATCGGTCAATAGGCACCGCTGCCCATGAGTCCGTGCAGCATGACGAAGGGCCGCCCGGCACCCGCCTACCGCCAGGCCAGCTCAAGGCCATCCAGGCACCGGAACCGGCATGCCGCCTACTGGGCCGGAAATACCTCGTCGGTGATCTATCAGCGCGGAGTGCGGTCTCGCAGGAACTGACCGACCGCTTCGGTGGCAGCGGGAAGATGCTCAGGGTCCTTCCACGGCTCGAGCAGCTCAGCGCTTGGCGCGAGTGCGGCGATCTCGCGGCCGGTCTCGTTCGGATGGTACTCATCAACTCCGGGGAGCACGAGCATCGGCGTGCGGAACGACCGCACCTGGTCCCGGGTCACGCTCACGGCGAAGTCGGGGGCCCACATTGTGGTGGCGAACGCCTCGATCTGTTCGCTGGCGAGATCGTCGCGCTTGCCCATGAGCTGCTCGCGCCACTCCCTCCAGATGTTGTCAAAGAGTTCCCGGTTGCTCGCGGTGATCCCGACCGGCTGCTCGAGGACGGCCGCGACGACTCGTTCCGGTGCGAGTGCGCACAGCTTCAGAATGAACGGGCCGCCGATGCAGCAGCCGAACACCAGGAACCGGTCGATGCCGAGATGATCCATGACCGCGAGCTGGTCTGCCGCGTAGGCACCCCACGGGTCGCCGGTCTCAAGCGGGCCGGTGGACTGGCCGGCGTTGCGCTGGTCCATAGCAATCATCTGGTACTGCCCGGCGTACGCGGTCAGCGGGTTGATCGCCGCCATCTCCCACAGCGGAACGCTCGAGCGCATCCCGCCTGGCGCCAGCGTCAACACCGGAAACCCCGCCCCCTGGCTGGTGTACCAGATCTTCGCCTCGCCGCTGTCGACGTACGGCACACGGGTCTCCTCTCGCTACTCCGTTTCCGTGACCCAGCCTATGGTCGGCCGCTCGCTACCATTGAAATCGGCATCGCGGCGCATGTCCGCCATGAACTCGCCGGCCTGCGCTATGGGCTGCCCGAGCGCGGCGGAAAGCCTGCCCATGTACTGGGTCTCGGTCAGCAGGCCGGTAAGGCCAGTTCCTCAGGATCCACGCTGGCCAGCGCCTTGGTGAATTCCGCGGCGGTCATGCCCAGCCGTTCCTGCCATCTCTCCCGGACTTCATGGAGGTGGCCGACCTGCGTGAGCACTCCGCCGACGTCGAACGCCACGGCCCGTACCGCCATTTCCTCAGTCTCCCACCGAGCTGCTCCCTGGGAAGGAGCACGGCGCGGCATAGTGCTTTGCAGCAGTGGCCTGTCTTCGGTGAAGATCTGCACACGGCAGGAAGCACGGAAGTGCCTGGGTTGGGTCGCGGCAGGCAGCGATGATCATTGCTGCGCGTCGGCCGATGGTCCTGCAAGTGCCATCTGGGATGCGTGCTGCAGTCGCTGCCCAGCGGTGGACGCCTGAGTGGTGGGACCGCGACGCAGAGCAGCCTGGCGTGCCCTGGGTATGGCTACGCAAGCCGATGGTGACCGTAGGCGGCAGCCCGGTTTTGCGCGGAGCTCGCTCTTGTCAGCGAACTGGCGCTGACAGCCTGGCATGGGCTGTGGGTGTCGGCTTTCGACAACAAGCTGTACCGGGAGTGGTTCCCTGCGCCTGCGTTCCGGACAATCGCTGCCGCGGGTGCGCCGCATTGGGCTGCGGATATCTTCGACGCGGTGAAAGACGTGAACGGCGGCAGACTGGCGGGGTTCTTTGATGTATTTGCATGGCGGGAGCCGGACGAGGTCTTGTTCTGCGAGGTGAAGGTCGGCCGGGACCGTATCCAGGCGAATCAGCGCCACTTTCTCGGCAATGCCCTGCGGTTTCGCCCGCTTGGCGAGTTCATGATCATCGAGATGCCTCGACCTTCCGGGAAGGCTCCGGCCGTCAGACTGCCGGGGCGGCCGCTGCCCTGAGAATGGTGACAACCAACCGTCCTGCGGTCGTCGGCGGCGAGTTGCTGGTATCTCCCATCGGAGTCGCGCACTTTGTAGGATGCCTGCACAAGGGCGGGGATCCCGACTTCAGCAGATGGGCAGCGCTCGACCTGCCCCGAGCCTGGGACCGTCTGGCGAACGGCGAGATGCTGCCGGCAACGGGCGGGAAGCGACCCGGCCTAGTCGCCAGATCTAGCTGCAAGGGCTGCGTCAAACACGGCCCGTGGTAACACTCTCCGGAAACGCACGTCGCGGCATCGAGTGCGAGTTCGGCGCCTGCTGAAGCCGCTGGCGCTACCTTGGGAAACGCGAGGGACGCCGCGTTCGAGCGCCGCTGGGGCCATCTCGACCGTGACGGACAGGGATTGCCCCGCACGGCCAGCTAAGAAACCGCACGGACGTGGCTGCGGCTCGGTGGTGCCTCGGCGGCCTCAGGCGCGCCGTGATCAACCGCACCCGCCGATGACGCGGAGCGTTCCGCCGCCGGAGGAGTTGCTCATTGGCGCGACTTGCGGAACTGCTCGGCGGCGTCGCGGACCATGCTCTCGATGTCCTCGCGGATCTGCTGGCCACGCTCAGGCGTGAGCGCGTAGGTGGGGTGCGACGCAGGCGGCTGACTTCCGCGCCTGCCCTCGCCGCCCGCGAGCCATCGTAGGTATGCCAACGCAAACCGGCGCTCCTCGTTCGTGGCGAAACGCAAGTCGTCTGGCTTGGAGCTCTCAACGCTCATGCTGCCGCTCCTTGCTGCCGATGGTCGTCCCGATCCTAGACGGCTGTCGAGGAGGCGGTGAAGGGCTGGCGAGCAGGGCAGCGGCGCGGCATCAGCCAAGCCGTGCCGGTGCGATCTGCCGGTCTGCTCCGCGCGGTTCTGATCCCGGAGCTGGCGGGGCCGGACCGCGTGCTGGGAGCGCGAGCCATGCCTTCGGCCCGGCTCTCGGTAGCCAGACAACCCGCCATGCCAGCCCGCTCACTCAGGCTGATTAGCTACCTTCGAGCAGCCTCCGCCAAGGTCATCGGAGTGACCATCGACGCACGCCGACTACGGCAAGACCGAAGGTTCGCGCTGAGCGCTGCCGATGCATGAACATACGGTCGGGCCCATGCCCGGGCGGTCGCGGTCCGGATTGCACACGGTGCTGGGAGTTGGCTGGTAACCGCGGGCCGAGCCGCGGGTCGGTGCGGCTTGCGGACCCTATCCTGGCCGCGTTCATAAGGGGATGTTCTGGTTGGATGGGAGCAGAACGCATCCAGATCCGGTGGTCGCGTGTGACGGGGCATGCCAGCATGGGCCGCATGCCGAACGACCACTCTCCCGGCGCTGGGATTTCCACCAGGCTTGTCTCGCAGTCGGCTATGTCTGCAGACCCTTCGAGGCTCAACGACTACGATAGCTTTGCCGAGGCGTACACGGCCGAAAACGAAACCAGCCTCCTCGGCGGCTACTACAACCGGCCCGCGATCCTGGACCTCGCTGGGGAAGTGGCCGGGCGGCGGATCCTCGATGTTGGCTGCGGCGATGGCCCCCTGATGGAGGCGCTGCGCGACCGGGGCGCCATCGTGACCGGCATCGACAAAAGCGCCGGAATGCTGGCACTGGCCCTGCGGCGGCTCGGCGACGGCGCGGACCTGCAGGTAGCCGAACTGGGCAGGCCGCTACCCTTCGCCGACGACACGTTCGACGACGTCACCGCGTCCCTGGTACTGCACTACCTGCAGGACTGGGGCCCGGCGCTAGCCGAACTGCGGCGCGTGCTCAAGCCCGGCGGACGGCTGATCGCATCGGTCGACCATCCCTTCGCCATCGCCCTCATGCACCGCGAAGAGGGCCGCGAAGCCGATTACTTCGCGACCCGCAACTGGACCGAAGAGTGGACCATGGGCGAGCAGACCGCGCTGCTGAGTTTCTGGCACCGGCCGCTGCACGCGATGACCGACGCCTTCACCGCCGCAGGCTTCCGGATAGCGGTCATCAGCGAGCCAGCGATCTCCCCCGATACCCCCCGCGAGCTGCTCTCCGACAACAACGCGGACAGGCGGCGTTTCCTGTGCTTCCTGTTCTTCGTCCTGCACGCCGATTAGCCACCGCAGTCACGGACCACATCGGAGCCGCACGGCGGAAGGCCAGGGAAGGCCCGCCAACGTCCCAGCGGACCAGGCGTCTGGCCGTACCTGGACGACCTGTGTGGAGCAGCATAAACGCATCATCTAGCGCCACCTCCAAGCCAGAATCGGCATTGGGAGCTGCTCACTGTAGGTCACGAGCTGATGCAAGCCGTGGGACACTGGCCCCGGTCAGCGAGGCCTTCACCAGGGCAGTGCGGGCCTTTGCCGGCGGCCGGCAGATCCCGTGGGCAGACTTCGCCAAGGGCCAGCGCAAGGACGACGTCGCCCGCGAGTACCTGGCGGCGTTCGAGGCGGCCGGCCGCACGGAGGGGGTGCTGTTCATCGGCCGCGCGCAGGAGAAGGTTCCGCTGTTCCGTACCCGTAAGCGCCGCCGGGCCGACGGCAGTTCCTACCCGTGGATCGCCGCGGAGACCGGCGTGGTGAACCAGTACTACTGCTACTGCGTCGATGCGGACTTCGGCCCGTTCTTCCTGAAGTTCTGCTCTTATTTCCCGTTCAACACCAAGCTGTGCATCAACGGCAGCGAGTGGGCCAAGCGGCAGGCCGCCAGGGCCGGGATCGGCTTTGAGTCGCTGGACAACGGGTTTGCCGCCGTCGATCACCCGGCCGCCCTGCAGGCCATCTGCGACGCCCTGGGTCCGGCGCAGATCGACGCGCTGCTGGGCAAGTGGCTGGCCCGGCTGCCGCGCCCGTTCAGCCCGGCCGACCGCGCCGCCGGGTACCGGTATGACATTTCGATCCTGCAGGCGGAATTCTCCCTGACCCAGATGCTGGACAAGCCCGTGTCCGGCCGGATGTTCTTCGAGCAGGTCATCCGCGACAACCTCGACCTGGGCCGGCCCGACCGGGTCAGCCTGATCTTTGGCCGGTCCATCTACCCCGGCCGCACGAACCATACCCCCGGCATCTTCGCCGCCCGCGTCGTGACCGACGGGGTCAC
>Ga0335074_10011709_pt1 | contig 12268 bp, 10 predicted proteins | sample Lox_Sample_23_FD_206715 | JGI IMG/M metagenome (GOLD analysis project Ga0335074, IMG submission 206715) | Soil microbial communities from Loxahatchee National Wildlife Refuge, Florida, United States - Lox_Sample_2.3 | ecosystem: Environmental > Terrestrial > Soil > Wetlands | place: USA...
CCGCCGACCGTCCGCCGCGCGATGTCCGCCGAGTTGCTGGCGACGTGCTCGGGTTCGGGCCGCTTGTGCTGATTTCGTCTGGGCAGGTGGCGCGTTCCGGGCATTTCACCGGGGCCTACAGCATCGCTGGCTTCCTGTTGTCGTTCGGGGTCTGGGGCCGGGGACATCGTTGGCTACCTGATGCGGTTGCCGTAGCATCGCGGAGCCACCGATGCTGTCGGCCTCGGGCCCGGCTACGGCATCGGTGGCTCCGCGATGCTGTTACGGGGCTGCCCGGGCGCCCGGGGCGGGGGAGATTGCCGGGCGAGTGCCGGTTTTGTGCGTGGATGGGCGGGCTGATCCGGCCGCCGTCCCCTGCACTCGGGTGAGCGGGCGTTCGCTGTCGGCGGGGTGTTGTTAAATGAAACGGTGGTGGCCATTAGCGAGGCCGAGCTTCTTAAGGTAGCTGGACCGCGTTCGTTTGAACGCGGCACGGGTTATGTGGAAGCCGTTCGCGGGCTGAAAGTTGCAGGAGCCAAGGTAACGGCGTCCGTACGGGGCACGGACGACTACATCGTGGTCCTGACCTTGCCGGAAAACGGCGGCGTGACCGGGGTTTGCGATTGTCCTCACGGCAGGGAGGGGTTTTTCTGCAAGCACTGCGTCGCCGTCGGGCTGGCCTTTCTGCGGCACGCTCCGGACGAGGACGAGCCCGACAACCTGGTGACCTGGCTGGCCTCGCTCAGTCATGATGAGCTGTTCGATCTCGTCATCGACCGGGTGGTGGAGGACGCCGACTGGCGGCAGCAGCTTGACTTGCGGGCGGCCGCGGCCTGGGCTGACGACGACGCCTTGCTTGAGCAGATGACGTCGCTGCTTAACATCGCCGGGTTCGGTGAGTACGGGTATGTCGAGGAAGGAGAGTCGCGGCGTTACGCCAGCCGGGTGGTTAAGGCGCAGCGCGTCATTGATGAGCTGACCGCGGCTGACAACGCGAACCTGGCCGCTGCGCTGGCCGAGTACGCGATCGAGGTGATCGCGGATCACTATGCCTACGCGGTCGATCCGGCCGGCGTGATCGGGGACGCGGTCGTGGATCTGATGGACAGTCATCTCGCGGCCTGTCTCGACTCCAACCTGGAGCCAGATGGCCTGGCCAAGTTCATCGCAAGGAGGATGCTCAGCGGCGGAGACATGCCAAGGCCGAACCTTGTCGCCTACCGGGCGGCGCTCGGGGTGAAAGGCGCGGCTAAGCTGCGCGAACTGCTGACGGCTGGCGCGGCTACGTCCTTGGCTGGCCGGGCCGCGCTCGAGGAATTCCTGCGGTTCGCTGGTGACGTCGACGCACTGGTCGCGTCGATGGCGGCAGACCTGCCGCCGTCAGGCGACGGGCATCTGAAGATCGCCGAAGAGCTTCAGCGGGCCGGTCGGCCGGACGAGGCACTTGCCTGGGCCGAGCGCGGCCTGCGCGAGGCGGCGTCCGTGCCGCCGCTGCTCGCCGACTACGTCGCCGACCGGTACACGGCCAAGGGCCGGCTAGCAGACGCGCTCACCGTCAGGCGCGACGAGTTCGCGGTCCTGCGCAGCGAGCATGTTTACGACCAGCTAAGGACCGCTGCCGAGCAGGCCGGTGCGTGGGGCGAGACCAGGCCGTGGGCGCTTGACCTGCTGCGTGCCGACGCCCGGGCACTGCGCCCGCAGCACGGGCTCAAGTTCGCGGCCGAGCCGGTACTGATCGATGTCCTCGCCAGCGAGGGCGATGTCGACGCGGCCTGGGCTGAGGCGCCAGGAGTTGCCAGCGAGAGGCAGTGGCGTCGGCTGGCCGACCTGGCCGCGCCGATCAGGCCAGCCGACGCGCTTGCCGTCTACCTGAGGCAACTCAAGCTCCTCAGGCAGGAAACCGGCGACCGGGCTTACGAGCGGATCGCTGACCTGCTGGTCAGCGCCAGGGACTGCCACCGCCGGCTCGGCAAGGAGACGGAGTTCGACAGCTACCTCCGCTACCTGCGGCTCGAGCAGAAGCGCAAGCGCAAGCTGATCGCCATCCTCGACGCGCGCGGCCTGCGGCCAAGTCAGGGCCTCGCGCCGTCGACGGTCTAGCCGACCAGGGTCTTGACCGAAGCCGTCAGCTCGGCGAGGCCTTTCTTGGCGTCAGCGAAGAACATTGATGTCTTCGGGTTGGTGTAAAGCTCGTTGTCGATGCCGGCATAACCGTGACCCATGGAGCGCTTGATCACGATGATCGACTTCGCCTGGTCCACGTCGAGGATCGGCATTCCTGAAATCGCCGTGCCAGGGCGCCGTGCGGCCGGGTTGGTCACGTCGTTGGCTCCGATCACCAGGGCCACGTCGGTGCGAGCGAATTCCGGGTTGATGTCGTCCATTTCCTTCAGCAGCGGGTAGGGCACGTTGGCCTCGGCTAGCAGCACGTTCATGTGACCTGGCATGCGGCCGGCGACGGGGTGAATCGCGTAGCTGACTTCGACGCCACGCGACTCGAGCAGGTCGGCGAGTGCCGCGACCTCATGTTGCGCCTGCGCCGCGGCGAGACCATAGCCGGGGACGATGATTACCTTAGAGGCGTAAGCGAGTTGGATGGCCGCGTCGTCGGCCGCGATCGACTGGACGCCCGCTCCGCCCGGCCCGGCGATCGCCGCGACGGCGTCACCCGAGCCGAAGCCGCCGAGCATGATGTTGGGGATCGACCGGTTCATCGCGTCGGCCATCAGCTTGGTCAGGATGCCGCCTGACGCGCCGACGAGCGCCCCAGCGATGATCAGGCCGGTGTTGTGAATCACGAACCCCGCCATCGCCACCGCGGTGCCCGTAAAGGCGTTCAGCAGCGAGATGACCACCGGCATGTCGGCGCCGCCGATCGGCATGACCATCGAGACGCCGAAGATCAGCGAGGCGGCGATCACGACGCCAAGCGAGGCCAGGCCGGGAGATGCGATCAGGAGGCCGCCGAAGGCGAGCGTCACGGCGGCGAGCAGCAGGTTCACGATCCGCTGGCCGGGGAACGTGACTGGCGCCGAGGTGATCACGCCCTGAAGCTTGCCTGCCGCGATGATCGAGCCGGAGAAGGTGACGGAGCCGATGATCACGTCGAGCAGGGTCGTGACCGAGGTCGCGGCGGCGACATGGGCGCCGAGCGTCGAATAGTCGCGAATGCCGACGAGGGCAGCCGCCCCGCCGCCGACCGCGTTGAACACGCTGACAAGCTGCGGCATGGCGGTCATCTTGACCGTCCTGGCCGTGTACAGGCCGAGACCGCCGCCGACCAGGATTCCGGCGAGCAGCACGATCCAGCCGGTCGTCGTGATCCGGCCGTCGTGGATGACGATGGCTACTGTCGCGGCGACCGCGGCGACCATTCCGCCGGTCGAGATCTGATTGCCGCGCCTGGCCGTCGCCGGATTGTTCATCAGGTGCAGGCCGAGGATGAAGCATGAGGCGGCCAGGAGGTAAATGATCTGGATGACGTGGCCGAAAGTGCCGCTCACTTGGTGGTCCCGCCGTTCTGGCTGGCATCGATCGCCGCTGGCTGCGCGCTGGCTGCGGGAACGGCTCGGCGCTTGAACATCTTCAGCATGCGGCCAGTGACCACGTAGCCGCCGACCACGTTCATCGCGGCGAACGCGGCGGCCACGAAGGCAAGAATGTAGCCGACGAGGTCATGGGCAGTCGCGGCGATCAGGATCGCCCCGGCGATCACGATGCCGTGAATGGAGTTGGCCGCCGACATCAAGGGCGTATGCAGCGTCGCAGGGACCTTGCTGATGACCTCGAAACCCACCCAGAGGCTCAGGACGAAGATGATGAAGTCGGTCAGGAGCATCTAACGTTTCCTCCAGGTCACTCGGCGTTCGCCGGTCATCCGGCCGTCGCCGTTACTCGGCATTCGCCGTTATCCGGCCTTGGTGAGGGCCGGATGGATCACTGCGCCGTCACGGGTGATCACGACACCCGCGACCAGTTCGTCGTCCAAATCCACGGTGAACGATCCGTCTTTGATCAGGTAGGTCAGCAGCGAGCTGATGTTGCGTGCGTACATCGATGATGCGGCAGCGGCCATCGATGACGGCAGGTTGTCCGCCCCGATGATGGTGACGCCGTTGTCTGTCACGACCGTATCCCCTGGGGCCGAGCCTTCGACGTTGCCGCCCAGCGGGCTGGCGCCCATGTCAACGAGCACGGAGCCAGGGGTCATTGCCTTGATCGCCGAGCTCGTGACCAGCATCGGCGGCCTGCGCCCAGGCACCTGGGCGGTGGTGATGACGACGTCGTGCCTGGCAATGTGCTCGGCGAGCTCGGCCTGCTGCGCTGCCCGCTCGGCATCGGTGAGCGCGCGGGCATAGCCGCCGGTTCCGGCTGCCTCCTTCACGGAGTCCAGCTCGATGAACGCGCCCCCGAGGGACTCGACCTCGGTCTTTGTTTCCGGGCGTACGTCGTAGGCGCTGACGACGGCGCCGAGCCTGCGGGCTGTGCCGATCGCCTGAAGTCCGGCGACGCCAGTGCCGAGCACAAGGACCTTGGCCGGCCTCGCCGTTCCTGCGGCGGTGATCAGCAGCGGAAAGAACCTTCCGAAGGCGGCGGCGGCGATGATGGCGGCCTTGTACCCGGCGATGTTGGCCTGGGAAGTAAGTGCGTCCATGGGCTGCGCGCGGGAGAGCGTGCGCGGGATCAGGTCAAGGCTGACCGCCGTGACCCCCGTAGCGGCCAGGCGCTTGACGAAGTCAGGATCAGTCAGGGGCGAGAACAGGCCGAAGACGGCCTGCCCTGCGCGGAACTGTGCGAGGCGCTCGGCGTCCGGGCGGACGACCATGAGAACGGCGTCGGCTGCGGGGATCTGATCCGCGGCCACGACGGCAGCCCCGGCCTCGGTGTAGGCCTCGTCAGGGAAGAAGGCGCCTGCCCCGGCGCCGCGCTCTACCAGCACTTCATGGCCCGCCGATCTCAGCTTGACCACCGCTTCAGGGACGAGCGCCACCCGGCGCTCGGCTGGCCAGGTCTCTTTGACCACGGCAACCTTCATAGAGGCGACCTCACTCTGGCGGTTCATGCGACGCCGCACCCGGGTCAGAACCCGACTGCGCGCCAGCGCGGCTAGCTAGCCACAGTTTCCCAAGTATGGACCATACCGCCTCAGAATCTGTCAGCAGCTTGACGCCCTACGTTGGGAGGAGGGCTGGGCCGGGGCCGGAACGGGGCCGGGCCGTGCGTTTGGGAGAGTGGGTGGATGAGCGAGTCTGAGGATAGGGCGGAAGACTTGCCCGATGAACTGGCTGTGCGACTGCGTGACGCTCAGCGACTGCTGGCCAGGCTGCGAGCGCCTGCCGAGGTACGAATCAGGTTGAATCTCCGGTTGGCGGCAATTTGCAACTCGCTGAAAATGCCGGACTCAAGCAAAGCCGGCTGCGTGCTCAGGCTGGATCAGCTCATCGCCGATGCCGAGCGGGCAGCGGCCAATTCGCGCGGAGAGGTTTGACGAGGCGGCCGGCGGGTACGCGAAGCGGCTATAAAATAGATGCGGTAGGCGCTGGCACGGATTTGAATTCGCATGGCGACTGGTCCACTTTTATTACTGAATGGCACCCACTTTCAGTAACGACACGCCTCGTTTATCGCAGAGATGATTGTGCGGCGCCGCTGCATCGCCTAATTTCAGGCAGGTCAGAGGTCGCGGCGTCCGGCCGCAAAGGATGTCCGGACCCGGACTTCCCGTTGGGGGACCAGCAGGAGTGAGGAAATGAACAAGCGTGACCTGATCGATGCGATTTCGGGCCGGTTGGGGGATAAAAAAACCGCAACTGAAGCCGTCAACGCCGTTCTCGATACTATCCAGCATGCGGTCGCCAAAGGCGACAAGGTGGCAATTACAGGGTTCGGGGTCTTCGAAAAGACCGACCGGCCGGCCCGTACGGCCCGTAATCCAGCTACCGGCGCCTCCATCAAGGTCCCCAAGTCCTCTGTGCCCAAGTTCCGGGCCGGCGCCGACTTCAAGGCCCTGGTGAACGGCGACAAAAAGAAGGCGACGGCAGGCAGGAAGTAGCCGGCGTCGAGCGCGGCGGGACGGTTTAGCGAAGGTTCCGCCGCGCTCGTTGCCGGCACTGCTCAGGTACTAGCGCAGTCCCGGTTTCTTCGCCAGGGCGGTCTGCAGCATCCGGTCGATGACCTCGCTGAACGGCAATCCGGTCGCCTCCCACATCTTCTGGAAGTACGACGTCGGGGACATGCCGGGGAACGTGTTGATCTCGTTCAGCAGGATCGTTCCGTCTGCCTGGTAGAAGAAGTCGACCCTGGCCAGGCCTTCGCCGGACACCGCGGTAAAGGCGGCAGCGGCCAGGTCTCTGATCTTGTCGATGTCGCCCTCAGGAACCGGGGCAGGGATGAGCATGCCGCTTGAGGCGTCCAGGTACTTCGCTTCGAAGTCGTAGAACTCTTCTCCGCCATCGAGTCGCAGTTCGCCAGGCAGGCTGGTGTCCGGAGGTGCGCCGTCGCGCCCTTCGAGCACCGCGACCTCGATTTCCCTGGCAGTGATCGCTTTCTCCACGATGACCTTCGGGTCGAACCGCCTCGCTTCTGCGATGGCCCTGGCGAGGTCGGCCGCGTCATCGGCTTTGGAAGTGCCGATGCTCGAGCCGCCCCTGGCCGGCTTGACGAACAAAGGCCAGCCAAGCGCACCAAGCCGCTCAGCGATCCGAGCCTGCTCGCCGGTCTGCGGTGAGGCGGGCGGCCAGTCACGCTCTTGCAGGACCACGTGGGCTCCGACCGGCAGGCCTCTGGCGGCGAAAATCAGCTTCATGTACTCCTTGTCCATGCTGACCGCGCTGGCCAGCACGCCCGCGCCGACATAAGGAATACCCACGAGCTCAAGCAGCCCCTGAATGGTGCCGTCCTCGCCGAACGGTCCGTGTAGCACGGGGAGCACCACGTCGACGTCGCCAAGCACATGCGGGATGTGCCCTGGTGCGCTGGCCACGACCGCGGAGTCGCCCTGATACGACCAGGGCACCACGTGCGCGTCGGGCTTGGCTACCGAGTCGACGCTGGGCAGCTCGCCCTCGGTGATCGCCAGCCTGGCAGGGTCATCCGCCACCTCAAGCCAGCTGCCGTCCGTCGTAATCCCGATCGGCACGACTTCATACTTGGTCCGGTCGATCGCGCGGAGCACGTTACCGCCGCCGAGGCAGGAGATCGGATGCTCGGGTCCCTTACCGCCGAAAACTACCGCGACCCGGATCTTGCGGCTGCCGTCCACAGTGCCTCCTGCTGCCCGACCGGCTTCCCTCGTTAGCCAGGCAGCCTACCTTCTGCCCAGCGAGTCAAGCGCGGCCATCGCATCGGCGAGCAGGTCTTCCGCGTCTTCCAGGCCGATCGAGAACCGCACAGATCCAGGGTCGATTCCTGCCGACCTCAGAGCCGCCTGATCCATCTGGCGATGGGTGGTGGAGGCGACGTGGCTTACCTTGGTGCAGGTGCCGCCGAGGGAAGCGGCGATCCTGGCCAGCCGCAGACGGTCGGCGAACGCCATTCCAGCATCTGCGCCGCCGTAAGGCGCGACGGTGACGATCGCGCCGAACCTGGTGCCTTCAGGTCCGGCATCAAATTGCCTCCTGGCCAGCTCATGCCCGGAATGCGCGGTCAGGCCGGGGTAGTAGACCGTGCTCACGGCCGGGTGCCTGGCCAGGCCGGCGGCCACGACCTGCGCGGTCGCGCTTTGCCTGCGCACGCGCAGCGGCAGGGTCTCCAGACCGCGCCGCAGCGTGTAAGCGTCATCGGGCGCCAGCGAACCGCCGAGGTCGATCCTGAACCTGCGCAACTGCGCGATGACCTCAGGATGCCCGGTGACCACGCCTCCCGTGACGTCGGAATGGCCGCAGAAATACTTGGTCGCTGAATGGAGCACCAGATCGGCACCCTGCTCAAGCGGGCGGCAGATGACCGGCGGCGCCAGTGTCGAGTCGATCACGAGCAGCGCGCCCGCGCTGTGCGCCAGCCGCGCCAGGCCGGCGATGTCGGCGACAGCTACGGTCGGGTTGGCGAGCGTTTCCGCGTAAAGGATCGAGGTGCCAGGTCTCAGAGCCGCCTGGACCTGGCCGAGGTCGGTGATGTCGACGAAGTCGGTGTGCACGCCGAATTTGGCGGCCACGTTGCGCAGCAGGCTGTAGGTGCCGCCGTACACCGCCGATGATGCGACCACGTGCGCTCCGGCCCCGGTGAAGGCCCAGAAGATCGTGGAGATCGCGGCCATTCCAGACGAGAACGCCTGCGAGGTTGCCTGGTAGCTGAGATTGATGCCTTCGAGTGCGGCGACCGCGGTGCAGAACGCGTCGACGGTCGGGTTGTCGATCCGGCTGTAGCTGAACCCTGGTGCGGTATCGCTGAGCACCGCGGCGAACTCGGAGCTTGTCCTGAACGCGAACGTCGAGGTCCGGTAGATCGGGTTCGCCACTGGCTCCTGCGGGACCGCTGGCGGGGGCGGCAAGTGAGCGGCCCTGGTGTTCTCGCCCGGCCGGCGCTGCCGGTCAGGGCCGGCCGGGCCCCCTTGGCGCGGACCTTCGATCGCGAGCAGCCGGCCGGTCGGCCCGGCAACGGGTACCTGGCCGGGACCGGCACCCGCCAAGCCGTCTGGCGCCGTGGTCACCGAATAGTCGGCCATGAGCCTGGGGTCGGGTGGCGGCAACGGGTCGGTCGCCGGGCTCGGATCGTAGATCGAACTGCTGGCCTCGGCAGGCAGCGGGAGCCCGCGACCAGGAGCGCGGGGCTCCGGTGGGGCGTAGGGGGAAGTCGGGGCCAGCGAGGACGGCGGGAAGGCCTGACCGGGCATGACCTGAGGGGTCATCGGCAGGGGCTGTGGCGGGGCAAAAGACTGCTCGCTGGCCTGGGAAGGCAGGCCGGGCAGGGAGGAGTGGCCAGGCAGAGGGTGGCCAGGCAGAGGGTGGCCGGGCAGAGGGTGGCCGGGCAGAGGGTGGCCGGGCAGAGGGTGGCCGGGCAGAGAAGGATGGCCGGGAGCGGCCGGCCGAGCAACGGCGGCAGGCAGTCCGTACGGATCGGGCAGGCTCGGCTGGGCGGCAGTGGCCGGCTGGGCGGCAGTGGCCGGCGGGGCGGAGGGGCCGGCGGAAGCGAGCGGGCCACCATAGGGGGGCGGACCGGCAGGGGCGGGCGGCCTGGGAGGGGCGGGCGGGCCGGCAGCGCCGGGCGAGCCGGCGGGGCCGGGCGAGTTGCCGGGGCCGGGCAAGTTGGCGGGGCCGGGCGAGTTGGCGGGGCCGGGCGAGTTGGCGGGGCCGGGCTGGTCGGCGGGATAACGCTGGGAGGGCTGGGGGGAGTACCTGGGATCGCTGCGGGGGTCGACTCGCCTTTGGTGGCCGGCCGGTGCCTGGCCCTGGTACCTCGCCTCTGGCGGGCCTGCGTAACGCGGGTCGTCGGTTTGGCGGGGCGGCTGGCTTGAATACCTGGGGTCAAGCCTCAGCCTCGCTGACGGGGGTCCCGAGGACGGGGGAGCAGCGGACGGAGGCAGGGCTGGCGGTGGCGGGCTTGGTGGTGCTTGCTGACCGGAAGAATGAAGGGTTGGCGGCATTGCGCCAGGCGGCTGTGAGCTTGCGGGCGGCCGCTGGCTGTACCTCGGGTCTGAGCGGCGGCTGGCGGGCGGTGGCTCGGCGTATCGCGAGTTGCCGCGGCCCTGGCCGGAATCGCCTCGGCGGCCCGTGGCGACCGGGCGGCCGAGCGGACGCACGGGAACGGAAGGAGGCTCGTCCAGCGGCCATCCCTCGGCCGGCCAGCCGGCCTGACGAGAGCCGTCCTGCCGGCCTGTCTCGTAGGCAGGTTCATCGTCGCTGACGTCACCGAATCCACCGGTGTCGTAGGAACCTGTGTCGTAGCCGTCGTCGTCCGGCCGGGCCGGGTAGGAGTATGACCTGGTGGCATCGGACGCGTCGTCGTAAGACCAGCCCCCGGTGTCGTAAGGGCGGCCTTGCGGCTCGCCGCCCCTCGCGGCTCCTGTCTGGGGCGCTCGCCCGCGTGTCTGGCTCATTGACCTGGCCTCTCCGTTACGGGCGTCGGCATCCTGGCGTCTTGACCTGGCATTGTCGCGTGAGTCTGCCGTAGGCCTTGGCCACTTCTCAGATGCCATAGCGTTCCGGTTTCGCCGACCGGCTCGCGAGCATCAGCGCGGCCTGGCCCACGTCGAGCCCGTCGTACACCACGGCGGCGACCACTTCGGTGATCGGCATTTCGACCGAGTGAGCGTGCGCGACCTCGAGCACGGGCTTGGATGACTTCACGCCCTCGGCCACCTGCGTGGTGGTGGCCAGGATCTCGGCCAGCGGAATGCCGCGACCGAGTTTCTCGCCGAACGTACGGTTACGAGACAAGGGAGATGAGCAGGTGGTCACCAGGTCGCCCATGCCGGCCAGGCCGGCGAACGTGTGCTGGTCAGCCCCGAGCGCGGCACCCAGCCTGGCGATCTCCGCTAGCCCTCGCGTGATCAGCGTGGCCCTGGTGTTGTCTCCGAGGCCCATTCCGACCGCTATTCCTACCGCGAGCGCGATCACGTTCTTGACCGCGCCGCCCAATTCGCAGCCAATTACATCGGGGTTGGTGTAAGGCCTGAAGTAGGCAGTGTGGCAGGCTTTCTGGAGGTTTTCCGCGGTCTGCTGGTCGGCACAGGCCACGACGGTAGCGGCGTACTGGCGCTGGGCGATCTCGTGGGCAAGGTTAGGTCCCGTGATCACCGCGATCTGTTCCGGCGGCCAGCCGGAGACCTCGGCGATGACCTCGGTCATGCGCTTGCCCGTGTCAAGCTCGATGCCTTTCATCAGGCTGACGAGAATCGCGCCAGGCTGGATCAGGCCCGACCAGCCTGACAGGTTCTGCCTCAGCGTCTGCGAGGGAACCGCGAGGACGACAAGGTCAGCGCCGGCCAGCGCCTCATGCGGGTCGGCCGTTGCCCGCAGCGAATCAGGCAACCGGTATTCGGGCAGGTAGTCGAGGTTGAACCTGGTCGAGTTGATGGTGTCCGCGACCTCAAGCCTGCGGCACCAGAGCACTGTCTGGGTTCCGGCATCACAAAGAACCTGGGCGAACGTGGTCCCCCAGCTTCCGGCCCCCATGACGGCGGCCGTCACGGGCCGGGTACCTCTTGCTGCTCTTGCTCGTCCTGCTCTTCCTGGCCTTCGGCCAGCTTGCGGAGGTCGGAACGGAGCTGGCGCCTGGCTTTCGCCGGGTGGTAAGGCTCCGCGGGCGGTACTTCGTTCCTGAGCTTAGCCACGAGTTCGGTGATCGCGACCATGATCTTGTCCGTCGCGGCTCGCATCGTCTTCGTGTCGATCGGCTGGCCGTCGAACTCTGACAGGTCGACCGGGGGACCAGCGAGGATCCTGACCGTCTTGCGCGGGATCACGCGGAGCTTGAAGGTGCCGTATGGCAGCACGTTCTGCGCGCCCCAGTGCGCGACTGGGACGACGGGCGCACCCGTGGCCAGGGCAAGCCTGGCCACGCCAGTCTTGGCTACCATGGGCCAGAGGTCAGGATCGCGGGTCACCGTGGACTCCGGGTAGAACAGCACGCACGCGCCGTTCCTGACGCCCTGCTCCGCATCCTTCAGCACCAGGGCGGCGTCGGCCTGGCCGCGGTAGACGGGAAGCTGCCCGAGCTTGACCAGGATCGGGCCAAGTACCTTGATCTTGAACAGGCTGGACTTGGCGAGGAACGTCGGGTACCGGCCGGCCTGGTCGCAGAACAGGGCGATCGCGAGGACGTCAGCGTAGGAGAGGTGATTGGCGGCGACGATAACTCCGCCTTCGCGCGGGATGTTCTCCTGGCCTTGCCAGTCGTGCTTCATCAAGGCGCGGATAGTCGGCCGGAGTATTACCTTGGACACCCCGCGCCATGCATTGGAGTAGCTACCGTCGGCACGTCTGCTCATCTATGCACTCTCCCGCACCCCATGGTGCCAGTCTTCCCGCTATCGCGACCCCAAGTCGAGCCAAGATCGGATGCTATGGCAGTTGATACCCCGCTGGCCTGGTCGGTGGTTATACCCGTCAAGGTACTCGCGCAGGCCAAGTCGCGGCTGGCTGACCTCGCGGACGGCGGCCGGCGGGCGCTCGCGCTCGCGATGGCGGTCGACACCGTCGCCGCGGCCGTGGCCTGCCGGCTCGTCGGGGCGGTCGTGGTCGTCACCGATGACCTGGCGGTGACCGACGAGGTTTCCTTGCTCGGGGCTTCGGTCATCGCGGACACCCCAGGAGCTGGCCTGAACCAGGCCCTAACCGCCGGGGCGTCCTAC
>Ga0335074_10011710_pt1 | contig 12268 bp, 13 predicted proteins | sample Lox_Sample_23_FD_206715 | JGI IMG/M metagenome (GOLD analysis project Ga0335074, IMG submission 206715) | Soil microbial communities from Loxahatchee National Wildlife Refuge, Florida, United States - Lox_Sample_2.3 | ecosystem: Environmental > Terrestrial > Soil > Wetlands | place: USA...
GACCGCGCCGCAGAGCGGCAGCGACCCTGGCCAGACGCCAACCCGCAGCCCCGCGCCTAAATTCATGCGGAACCGCGACCGGCCACGCCGAAGAAGGCTGATAACAGCAAGAAGCGCTCGGGTCGGCAAAGATCGTGGGGACTTTGACCCCCGTTTTCCCCGGCAAACTCCCCACAGCATCCGGGACAGATTGATAACAGCAAGAAGCGGCGGTGGATGGCCGATGCGTCCTGGCTGTCAGACGGCCAGTGTCGCGCGGCCGGCCTTCACGGGCGGCTTGCCGGAGGTGAGCAGGCCGAGGACGGCGCGCTCGGCGCGGCCGTGGGTGGCGGCGTCGCCGAATTCCTGGCCCTTGCCGAGGTCAGCGAGGGCGGAAGCGATCGTGACGCCTTCCTCATACCGCGCGATGATCCGCGGGTCGATGTAGGAGGCGCGCGCCACGGCCGGGGTGTTGCCGAGGTAGCTGGCCACCTCCTTGACGACCCGGGTGATGGCGCGTTTGCGGGCGGCCGGCGACTCGGCGGCGCGGACCGAGACGGCCAGCCCCACGGCGGCGAGCACGGTCGCGTGCCAGGTGCGGAAGTCCTTGGCGGTGTAGTCGTCTCCGGAGATCTCGCGCAGGTAGTCGTTGATGTCCCCGGCGGTGACGTTGTGCCAGCGCTTGCCGCTGCGGTAGACGAGCAGGTCCTCCAGGTCCGGGCCGGACCGTCGCAGCTTCAGGCTGCGGACGACGGCGAAAACGTCGGGGTCGACGATGGCCTGTTCCTGCTGCTTGCCGCTCTTCCCGATGTAATCGAAGGTGATCTCGCCGCTCTTGCTGCACGTCACGTGCTCGCGGCGGATGGTGGCCAGCCCGTACGAGCCGTTCTCGGCCGCGTACTCGTCGCCGCCCGGGCGGAAGAACCCCAGGTCGATCAGCCGGATGGCGGCCGCGAGCACGCGCTCCCTGGACAGCGTCCCGCGGCCGTCCAGATGACGGTCGACCACCGCCCGGATCTTCGGCAGCGTCCGGCCGAACTCGAGCATGCGGTCGAACTTCTCCCGGTCGCGCAGCTCGCGCCACCGGTCGTGGTACCGGTACTGGCGGCGGCCCGCCGCGTCCGTGCCGACCGCCTGGATGTGGCCATCCGGATCGGGGCAGATCCACACGTCTTCCCACGCTGGAGGGATGACGAGCGCCTTGACGCGGGACAGCGTCGCGGCGTCGGTCACCGGCGCGCCACGAGGTCCTAGGTAACGGAAACCGCGCCCGTGCCGCCGCCGCGAGATTCCAGGGCCGGTGATCTCGCTCCGCACCAGCCCGTTATCGCGCACCAGCCTTGCTTTCCCGCCAGCCGGCCGTTCATGCGCGGCTCACGAAGGCGTGCCGGCCGCTTTCTCGATGTGCTCCTTGTAGGCTTCCGCCGTCTCCCGCAGGTGCGTCGCGACGGTGTCGGCCGTCTGCTCCGCGTGGGTCTTCCTGACCGTCGGCGCGGGCCAGCGGGCTGTCAGCTCCAGCCGGGTTCCTTCGGAAACCGGCGTGAGCGCGACCAGCATCTCGGTGTCCGGATGCCCGATGCGCTGCGTGACCGCGCGCCGCCCTTCGGTCAGTTCCTTGACCACGTCGACGATCGCGGTGAACCGGTCATCATCGTGGCGGTGCACGGTGTACTGCAATTCCCCGACCGACCGCTGCGGCGTGCCCGGCACGGTCCCCGCCCAGACGACCGTCTCCGGGTCGATGAGGCGACTGGAATCCGGCGCCCACACCGTCTCCCAGACGGCGCCAGGCTCGGCGCTGATCACCGCGCTGGCGGAGGCCTGCCCCGTCTTCTTCGGCAGCTCGAAGCCGGCGCACACGTCCCGCATCTCCGCGGACATGGCGTCCGGCGGCCAGGGCATCCGGCCCTCGGCGATCGCCTGGAGGCGATCCGCCCAGTCCGTGATCGTGCGCCGCCAGTACTTCTGGTAGCTGCCCCTGTCGATCCTCGGAACGACCTCGCTGACCGCCGTGCTCAGCGTGCAGCCGCCCGCCCGGGGCCGCACCGACAGCGTCAGCGTCTCCTTCCTAGACGGTGCCGACCGTACCTGCCAGCGGACCAGCTGGCCGGGAACCTCCTCCCGTACGTCGACCACGGCGCAGTGCACGTCGTGCTTGCCGGAGACGATCATGCAGCACAGCCGGTCCGTTCCGGGAACCGTCGCGGGGACCGCGAACGCGAACCGGTGGCCGGGCATGGCCGCCAGCGCCGCTGGCGACGCCGCCAGGGCCCACACGCGCTCGGGATCGGCGTCAACCTCCCGCTCGCGGGTCACCCGCACGGTTGCTTCCCACATCACGACTCCGTTCCGGCACCGCCGCAGATCACGCCAGCGATCTATTGTAAGAAGCGTGTTCGCGCGCCAGCAGGCCATGGATGACCCTGACAAGCCGGCCATCATCATGGCATCGACAGGCGACACCGTCACCTTCGGCGGGTTCGAGGCCCGCAGCAACCAGATAGCGCACCTGCTGCGGGATGCCGGACTGCAGCGGGGAGACCACATCGCGGTCTTCATGGAGAACAGCCCGCAGCTGCTCGAGATCGCGGGCGCCGCCGAACGGACCGGCCTGTACTACTCCGTGATCAACACCTACCTCGGCGTCGACGAGGTGGCCTACGTGGTGGCCAACTCGCAGGCGAAGGTGCTGTTCAGCTCGGCCGCCAGGCGAGAGGTGGCGGAGGCCGCGGCCGCGAAGTGCCCGGGGCTTGACCGCATGCTGATGACCGGACCTGGCCCGCTGCCCGCCGGCTGGGAACCCTACGACGCGGTGGTCGCCGGGTACCCCGACGGCCCGGTTCCCGACGAGGCGCTCGGCGCGGCCATGCTGTACTCGTCGGGCACGACCGGCTATCCGAAGGGCGTGCTGCGCGCGCTGCCGGAGGGCGGTCCGGACCAGCCGCTGCCGGTGATGGCGTTCGTGCAGGGGTTGTTCGGGTTCCGCGCGGGCATGACCTACCTCAATCCGGCGCCGCTGTACCACTCGGCGCCCGGCGCGAGCGTGGCGGCGTCGCTGCGCATGGGGTGCACGACCGTCGTGATGGAGCATTTCGACGCCGAGCAGTGGCTGGCTCTTGTCGAGCGCTACCGGGTGACCCACTGCCAGATGGTGCCGGTGATGTTCAACCGGCTGATCCGCCTCCCTGACGACGTGCGGGCACGGTACGACACCTCGTCGCTCGAGTGCATCGTGCACGCGGCCGCACCGTGTCCCGTCCATGTCAAGCGGGCGATGATCGACTGGCTCGGCCCGATCATCACCGAGTACTACGGGGCCACGGAGGCGAACGGCTTCACGTTCTGCACCAGCGCCGAATGGGTCGCGCATCCCGGCACGGTCGGCCGTGCCGTCCTCGGGGAGCTGCTCATCCTGGACCCCGAGGGCAACGAGTGCCCGGCCGGGACGGACGGGACCGTCTGGTTCCGCGGCGCGACCGCGTTCGAGTACTTCCAGGATTCGGTGAAAACCGCGGAGAGCCGGTCCGCCGACGGCGCGGCCAGCACGGTGGGGGACATCGGCCACGTCGACGCGGACGGATTCCTGTACCTGACCGACCGGCAGAGTTACATGATCATCTCCGGCGGGGTCAACATCTATCCGCAGGAGACCGAGAACGTCCTGGCGACTCATCCAGCGGTCCTGGACGTGGCGGTCATCGGCGTACCGAACGAGGACCTCGGCGAGGAGGTCAAGGCGGTGGTGCAGCTCGCCGACCCGGCCGCCGGCGGTCCCGCCCTCGCGCAGGAACTGATCGCCTACTGCAGGGACAGGCTCGCCCACTTCAAGTGCCCGCGGACCGTCGACTTCGTGGCGGAGCTTCCCCGGTCCGAAACGGGCAAGCTGTACAAGCGCATGCTGCGGGATGCCTACTGGGCCGGCCACCAGTCCCCGATCGTCTAGCGGATTGCGCTGATAACAGCAAGAAGCGCGGGACGCGCCGATCTCGACCGGTGGCGCACCGAAGCGTAGCGTCGAGGGGTGACTCTTACCACCGACAACGCGGTGCTGCTCCTCATCGACCTGCAGCAGAAGCTCGTGCCCGTCATCGCCGACGGGGACACGATGGTGGCCAGGTCCGTGCGGCTGGCCGAGGCGGCGCAGCTCCTCGGCGTGCCGGTGCGCGCCACCGAGCAGTATCCGGCGGGCCTGGGCCCGACCGTCGCGGCGCTGGCGGCCTACCCGCAGGAGACGCTGGCGAAGACCACGTTCTCCGCGGCGGGGGATCCGGGGTTCGCCGCGCTGCTGCCCGCCGGCACGAGGGAGGTCGTGATCGCGGGATGCGAGGCGCACGTCTGCGTGCTGCAGACCGCGCTCGACCTGGTCGATTCCGGGTATCGCGTGGCCGTAGCCGCCGACGCGGCCAGCTCGCGCGACCCGGCTGACGCGGCGGCCGGGATGGCGCGCGCCCGGCAGCACGGTGTCGACATCGTGACCTCGGAGATGGTGCTCTTCGAATGGCTCCGCGACTCGCGTAACCCCAGGTTCCGCGACGTGCAGAAGCTGCTCAGGTGAGCTGCTGCTACGCGTAGGTCCGCACGACGCGCAGCGCGGCGGCGCCGTGCGGACCGGTGGCGCGCAGGCCCGACGCCGCGGGGTCAAGGCGCTGAGCGGCCACCCGGCAGAACGCCCCGGCCGGCCCGCTGATCTCCGATTCGGCGTCATCAGGCCCGAAGGTCCAGGTGGTCGCCCCGTCCGGCGCCGTCAGCGAGCAGCGCACGGCGGCAGGCGCCTCGCCGGCCAGCGACAGTGCATACGGCAGCGTTCGGTGCGCTAGCCAGGCGATGTTCCGCAGGCGGCTGGTGTCGGGGAAGTCGATTCCGAACGGGCCCGTGATGTCTAGTCCGTGCGCCCAGTACTCCGCCAGCCGGGTCGTCGCCAGGGTGGCTGGCTTCACCGGCCCGGCCACCCACGGCAGCGGCGTCTGCGGATCGGCGTCGCGCAGCGCCGCCACCGCGGCGTCGCGGGCCCGCCGCCACCGGAGGAAGACCTCCGCGGGCGCGGCCCGCTCGGCGTCCACCATCCGGGCCGCCCACTCGTCGACCGTGCCGTCCCGGGCGGCGCCTTCCCTGGGCCCGGCCCCGCCCGCGCTGGCCACCACGCCTTCGTCTCCCTGCGCCAGGTGCAGCACCACGTCGGCGACGGACCAGCCGTCGGCCCACGAGTCCGCCAGCCACTGCGCCTCGGTCAGCAAGCTGAGGATGCTGTCCAGCCGCACCGCTTCCGCGACAAGATCGTCAACGACCGAATCCGCCACCGCCGCCCTCCTCGCCGTCCGGGCTCTCCGGGGAACTAGAAACGACTCATATCACGCAGGACGGGGCGGCGGAAGGACTGGCGTGTTCTGGCCGGCGGCCAGCTGCCATGGGCCGCCGCGGCGAACCAGGACGTAAAGGGCCATCTCGGAGAACGGCCCGCTGAGGTCGACCGGTCGCTCGCAGATCGCGTGCAGCTCGTCGTACCCTGCACGGCGGCGGGCCGCGACGACCCGGCGCCACCGGAATTCTGACGGTCGCCCTATAGTGACTGCCATGTCAATTGCTGCGCCTGTACCAGACGCACCGGTGGCCTCGGTTGCTGACGCCATAGCCCGGATGGAGGCAATTGACGCGGCGCTTCCCGGCACAGACGGGGTCGCGTGCTTCAATCGCATGTACCTGGCTGTGACCCAGCAGGTGAACAGCCAGATCAGCGCGGGTTTTTTCGCTGACCCGGTGTTCATGACCCAGCTGGATGTCACGTTCGCGAACCTGTACTTCGCGGCGGCCGGCACACTGGGCGACCTGGCGGCCGTGCCGTCGGCGTGGCTGCCGCTCGCGGAGCGGCGGGACATGGCGGGCATCGAGCCGATCCAGTTCGCACTGGCCGGAATGAACGCCCATATCAACCATGACCTGCCGCTGGCGGTGGTCAGCACATGCGAGGCGCTGGCCACGACACCCGACGCCGACCCGCATTTCGCCGATTACCAGAAGGTCGACGAGCTGCTCGACGGGGCCGAACAGTCCGTCAGGGAGTCGTTCGAGACCGCCGCCGAACTGGCCGTCGACCGTCACCTGGCCGCGGTAGCCGACCTCCTCGGCAACTGGACGATCAACGACGCCCGCGACCTGGCCTGGACCAACTGCCTGCTGCTGTGGGCGGTGCGCGACGACCCGATCGCGCGCGGGCTCTTCCTCGACACGCTTGCCGCCTCAACGGCGCTGGCCAGCCGCCTGCTGCTGGTGGCCGTCTAAGCCTGCCGCTCAGTACGGGGACGGCTGGTTGAAGATGATGGCCAGGCTGACGATCTTGCCGCCGCGGATGCTGAAGTAGCTGGTCATGACCAGCTCGCCGGGCAGGTTCGCCTTGTCGTAGGTGCCGTCGAAGCGGGCCCGCACGAGGATGTCGCCATAGTGGTCGATGACCTCGCGGACCTCCATCGTCACGTGATCGCCGGCGAACTCCTTGGCGAAGAAGGCCCTCATCGCCTCGGTTCCCCAGATCTCCCTGCGGTTGTCGTTGACGTAGGCGTCGGGGGTGAAGGTGGCTACGATCCGGTCGGTGTCGAGCGCGTTCACGGCGGCGATGTACTCGGCGACGATGGCGGGCAGTTCGGTGCTCACGGCTGGTCCTCCTCAGGATCTCAGCGGCCGGCCGTTCCGGCCGCTGAGACCCACCCTCGGCGATGCCCCGGCGGGAGGGTCAACAGCCAGCTGGCGCCTTGACTCTCCCCCTGGTGGAGGGCTCAGACTGGCCAGGTGCCCGGCTCCCTGAGCTCCCTCACCATCGGCGACTTCTCCCGCGCCACCCACCTGAGCATCAAGACGCTGCGCTACTACCACAGGGTCCAGCTGCTGGAACCGGCCCAGATCGACCCGGACACCGGGTACCGGCGCTACACCACCGATCAGATCCCGGTGGCGCAGGTCATCCGCCGGTTCCGCGACCTCGAGATGCCGATCGAGCAGATCCAGGCGGTGCTGCGCGCCCCGGACCTGACAGCCCGCAACCGGCTCATCGCCGACCACCTGTCGCAGCTCGAGCAGGACCTGGCCAGGACACAGCAGGCGGTGGCATCGCTGCGGGACCTGCTCGCCGACCCGTCCGCCGCCGCGCCGGTCAGCCACCGGCGGGTCGACGCGACGATGGCCGCGGCGGTCAGCGACACCGTCGGCGTCGGCGACCTGCTGCCGTGGTTCCTCGGGGCCCTGGGGGAGCTGTACGCGACCCTGGACGCGCGCGGCGTCGCCGCCTCGGGACCCGCCGGGGGCATCTACGCCACCGCGCTGTTCGCCGAGGAACGCGGCGAAGCGACCGTCTTCGTGCCCGTCGCGGCGGACGTTCAGCGCCTGGGACGCGTCGCCCCGTTCACCGTCCCGGCCGCCGAACTCGCCGTCATCACGCACGCCGGCTCGCACGCCGACGTGGACCGCGCCTACGGCGCGCTGGCCACGTACGTAAGCAGCCACGCCCTCCAGGTCGACGGGCCCATCAGGGAGTACTACCTTGTCGGCCGGCGCGACACGGCCGACGAGGCCGCGTGGCGGACCGAGATCTGCTGGCCCATTTTCAGCACAGGGGCACCACTAGATCGTTCCGGATGAAAGTCAGCAGCACCCCGGCGGACGGGAGGCTAGCCTGGCGGCGGGAAGGGGGAGCGATGGAGGGTGCGCGCAGCGAGAGCTTTACCCATGGCTCGCAGCTGGACAATTACGGCCGGTTCATGCTGCGGCAGCTGTTCGAGCCGTGGGCAGCCGAGTTGCTCGCCCGGGCGCCGGTCCGGCCCGGGGATCACGTGCTCGACGTGGCCAGCGGGCTGGCGCCGGTCGCGCGGCTGGCGGCCAAGGCGGCGGGTCCCGGCGGCCGGGTGGTGGCCAGCGACATCAGCGGCCCGATGCTTGCCGCGGCGGCGGCCAGGCCGGTCCCGGCGGACCCGGGGTGGGCGCCGGTCGAGTACCTCGAGTGCCCGGCGGATGCGATCGCCGCCGACGATGACAGCTTCGACGTGGTGCTGTGCCAGCAGGGGATCCAGTTCTTCGGCGACCGCGCGGCCGCGGTACGCGAGATGCGCAGGACGGCCAGGCCGGGCGGCGTGGTGGTGGTGGAAGTGTGGGCGGCGGGGTATCCGCTCGGGCTGTTCGGGCCGGTGAACGAGACGCTGCGCGCGGCGGGGCTGGCCGAGCCGTTCCCGCGGGCCTACGAGACGGCCGGCTACCAGGTGAGCGACGCCGAGCTCATGGAGCTGTTCCTGGCGGCGGGGCTGCGCGACGTCAGCGTCGAGGCGGTGCCCCTGGACGCGGTCTGGGACTCGGCCGATGAGGTCACCGCGGCGTTGTTCGGCACGCCGTTCGGGCCGCTGGTCGCCGCGCTGCCCGCCGGCCGGCAGCGGCAGGTGCGCGATGACCTCGCGCGCCGGCTGGGCGCGTCCGCGGACGGCGTGACCGTCCGCACCGTGAGCAACGTCGCTCGCGGCGTCACATAACGCCCGCGGGCGGCCGGGGTCAGCCCGGCAGGTCCTCCGGGCGCTTGGCGGCCAGGTGGCCGTGCAGCAGACCGGTGGACTGGCCGACCTCGATCAGGTAGCCGTCCGGGTCCCGCATGTAGCAGCGGATCTCGGCCCCGCGGTCGATGGGCGGCGTCACGAACTCCGCCCCCTTCGCCTTCCACTCCTCGTAGCAGGCCTGGATGTCAGCGACCCGCAGGTTCAGGAAGATCGACGTGGTGTCGCCTGGCTCGTAGTCGGCCACCGTGATGCCCGGCTTGTCGGGGGTCGGCGGGCCGCCGGGATTCATGATGATCCACGAATTGGACAGCTTGACCATGCACGGGTTTTCCTCGATGACCACGGTGCCGCCGAGGACCCGCGAGTAGAAGTCCCGGGACCTGGCGACCTTGCGGACGGTGATGAACAGCGTCGCCAGGAAGCCCTCGGTGGGGATGGGGAGGTTGGCGTAGTCGATGTAAGGCGTCGGCTCAGTCATGGCTGCCTCAGGTCACGATTGCAGCCAGGCCAGCAGGTCGGCGTTGATGGTCTCCGCCTGCGTTGTGGGCATGCCGTGCGGGAAGCCGTGGTAGGTCTTCAGCGTCCCGTTCTTGACCAGCTTCGCCGTCAGCGGCCCCGAATCGGCGTAAGGAACGATCTGGTCGTCGTCACCGTGCATGACGAGCACGGGCACGTTGATCTTCTTGAGGTCTTCGGTGAAGTCGGTCTGCGAGAACGCGACGATGCCGTCGTAGTGGGCCTTCGCGCCGCCCATCATGCCCTGGCGCCACCAGTTCTCGATGATCGCCTCCACCGGCTGCACGCCCGGCCGGTTGAAACCGTAGAACGGTCCCGACGGCAGGTCACGGTAGAAGACGGACCGGTTGGCCGCGAGCTGCGCCTGCAGGCCGTCGAAGACTTCCTTGGGCGTCCCGCCGGGGTTGGCGTCGGTCTTGACCATCAGCGGCGGCACCGAGCTGATCAGCACGGCCCTGGCCACCCGGCTTTCGCCGTGCCGCCCGATGTAGCGCGCCACCTCGCCGCCGCCGGTGGAGTGGCCGACGTGGATCGCGTTCTGGAGGTCGAGATGCGAGGTCACCGCGGCAAGGTCGTCGGCGTAATGGTCCATGTCGTGGCCGTCGCTCGTCTGGGTGGACCGGCCGTGGCCGCGCCGGTCATGGGCGATGACGCGGTAGCCGTGGGCGAGGAAGAACAGCATCTGGGTGTCCCAGTCATCGGCCGACAGCGGCCAGCCGTGGCTGAACACGATGGGCTGACCGGTTCCCCAGTCCTTGTAGAAGATTTCCGTGCCGTCAGTGGTCGTGATCGTGCCCACCTGGTACTCCTCTCCCTGGATCCCTGGATGAACGTCACCGCGGTCTAGGGCCCCCCGGCGAGACCCATGGTAAGCACGGGCGTTTTCGCGACGCCGGCCTGGGGCTACCGGTAGTGGCGGTCGATCTCGTTCGCGTAGCGGCGGCCGAGGGTGTCGCCGTTCTCCGCGATCCAGTCGGTGACCTTGACCTGCCCGGTCGGCGGCTGACCGGAGTCGGCGAGGCCGTCGGCCATGGCGTGGTACTCCTCACTGGTCAGCAACCTGTCGCGCAGCACGACGCCGAGCGCCTGGGCCACCGGCGGCAGCAGCCAGCCGGGCGCCGGCAGGATGACCGCCCGGCTGCCGGTCGCGGCGCGGATCGCCAGGACCATCTCCCGGAACGTGAGCCACTGCGGCCCGACGGCGTCGACGGTCACGCTGGTGGCACGGCCGCCCAGGTCCGTCATGAGCCTGGCCAGGTCGTCGACGTGGATGGGCCGTATCCGGTAGCTGCCGTCACCGCCGATGGCGAAGACCGGCAGGTGGCGCAGCAGCCACGCGATGTTGTTGAGCAGCACGCCGTCCCCGCCGAACAGGATGGCGGGCCGCGCGATCGCGTACGGGATGCCGGCCGCCATGAGGTCGCGTTCGACCTTGGCCTTGCCGCGGAAGTACGGGTACGGGGACGCGGCGTCGGCGTGGGTGATCGAGACGTGCACGATCCGCTGGACGCCGGCCCGCGAGGCGGCCTCGAACAGGACGCGGCTGTTGGCGACCGCGGTCTCGTGCGTGACGCCGCCACGGGGGAACCGGACCCAGTAGGTGTTGTAGAGGGTGTGCGCGCCGCGCAGGTTGCGCTGCAGCGCGTCGGGGTCGGTGAAGTCCAGCGGGCGCGCGTCGATGGGGGTGCCTGCCGGGGCGCGGCCAGGATGGCCGGTCAGCGTGCGCACCTGATGGCCGGCCGCGAGCAGCTCACGGGCGATCGCTGCCCCCGAGTAGCCGAACGCGCCGGTCACCACGTCGGTCTGCGGGCTCTCTGGCATCGTGCCTCGCTTCCGGTCGCTGGTCCTCGTCACCGGTCCCGCTACCCGCCGGCGAGCAACTCCACCACGGGGGCGAACTGCTCGCAGAAGGCGGCGTTCACGCTGACGTAGGAGACGCCGATCTCTTCCCGGCGGCGCAGCAGTTCATCGGCCATCTGCCGCGGGCTGCCGCGCAGGATGAGCAGCGAGTCCCGCTCCACGAGCGTGGCGAGGTCGGCCTGCAGGAACCGCCGTACCCAGGGCGGCGCCTCGTTCCCGACCACGAAGATCGGCGACTCGAACTCGATCGACCCGGCCCGTTGCCCGGCCGCCGCCCTGACTTCGGCGGCGAGCCGCGCCGCCTCGTCCCGGCTGGTGAGCGGGCCGATGGCCAGGGTGACGATGTCGGCCTTGGCCGCGGCCAGCGCGCGGGCCCGTGGTCCGCCCGCCGCCATCAGCACCGGGGTGCGCGGGCCGCCGTCGAGTTCGCGCAGCGCGTCGATGGTCCGCCCGACTCGCGCCAGGCGTTCGGCGCCGGTCGTCGGCGGCTGGCCGGCCAGCCGGACGGCCTGCTCGACCACCTCGGGCCGCCCCGTCCCGATGCCGAACTCGAAACGCCCGCCGCTCAGCACCGACAGCGAGTGCGCGTCCCAGGCGGCCAGCCCCGGCGGCCGCAGCGCGCTCGCGAGCACGAAGGTGCCGACCCGCAGCGAGGTGGTCGCCCCGGCCGCCAGCGCCAGCGCCGGCAGCGGCGACAGCAACTGCATGCCGTCGGGCATCATCAGGGTGGCGTAGCCGAGCTCTTCGGCCCGCCTGGCCGTCGCCAGCCACTGCGGACCATCCTGCGGGGTCGCCTGCACCGCGAAGCGAAACGGCCTGTCGCTCATACGTCGAAGGCTAATCCAGGCGGCGGCCGGGTTACCCGGCTGACCTCACGCGAGCAGCCACGCCAGCGCGTCGGGCAGCGTCAGATTCCACCAGAACGGGTCGTGCCCGCCCGGCCACTCGTGATGGCTGTACGGCACCCCCGCCCGCCGCAGCCGCGTCGCCCACTCCAGCGTCGATCGCCGGAACCCCTCCTCGAGGGTCCCCGCCGCGAGGTAGTGCCGCACGTCGCGGGACGCCCCCGCGACCCGCCGCGGCACGACCCCCGCGCTGAACGCCGCCACCCCGCCGAACACCTCCGGCCGCCGCTGCGCGGCCCCGATCGCCCACGCCGCCCCGTTGGAGAACCCGCCCGCCAGCCAGCGGCGCGACGGTCCCGGCGGGTCGACCGGCAGCGATGCCGCCGCCCAGGGGATGACCTCGTCGATCACGAACGACAGGTGCGCGGCGAACCGCCGCGGCCGGTGCCGCGGCAGGTACTCCTGCGCGCGCAGGTCCGACCGGTCCGCGTAGCCGCCGGCGCTGTGCACCCCGACGAGCACCACCGGCGGCACCGCACCGGA
>Ga0335074_10011711_pt1 | contig 12268 bp, 11 predicted proteins | sample Lox_Sample_23_FD_206715 | JGI IMG/M metagenome (GOLD analysis project Ga0335074, IMG submission 206715) | Soil microbial communities from Loxahatchee National Wildlife Refuge, Florida, United States - Lox_Sample_2.3 | ecosystem: Environmental > Terrestrial > Soil > Wetlands | place: USA...
GTGCGTGGCCCCGGTGGCCGCGATCATGGGTCCCGAAATCTCGCCCGTAAACGCGCCTTCCTTGGCCCAGGCGATATTCTGCGCACCCACCCGGATGGCGCTGCCCTTAACGGCATCGGCGGCCGCGGAAAGACTCGTGAAAGGAGGACAGATCACGATCTCGCAATGCTCCGAATTCGCGGTCAACGGCCGGAATTTCTCGAAGAATGCGATGGTATCGGCGGGCGTCTTGTACATCTTCCAATTGCCCGCCATGATGGGTTTTCTCATAAGATTTGCGGTAAAAAGCTGGTGCCGTGCGTCAGGCACGCGCCGAAGTTGGCGGCCACCGTCTGCCCGATGTCGGAGAGCGTGGCGCGCAGCCCCAGGTCGGCGCCGCGGCGCACTTTGCGTCCCGATGCCAGCAGCGGCACGTACTCGCGGGTGTGGTCAGTGCCCGGCACGGTCGGGTCGCACCCGTGGTCGGCGGTGAACACCGCCAGGTCGTCTTCCGCCAGCGCGCCTTCCAGTTGGGGCAGCCAGGCGTCGAACTGCTCCAGCGCGGTTCCATAGCCTTCCATGTCGTTGCGATGGCCGTATTGCTGGTCGAAGTCCACCAGGTTCACGAAAATCAGCCCCTGCGGTGTCTCGTCCAGCGCCGCCAGCGTCTTCTCCATGCCATCGCAGTTATCTTTGGTCTTGTCGGAATGGAGGATGCCGCGCCCCAGAAACACGTCGAAAATCTTGCCCACGCTGTGTACCGTCACCCCGCGCGCTTCCAGTTGATCCAGCAGCATGCCCCTGGGCGGCGGCACGGCGTAATCGTGGCGGTTGGCGGTGCGGGTGAAGTTGCCCGGCGTCCCCAGAAACGGCCGCGCGATCACCCGGCCCACTTCATAGGGGCCGCGCAGAATCTCGCGCGCCGTCTCGCAGATCTTGTACAGCTCCCACAGCGGAATCACTTCCTCATGCGCCGCCACCTGGAAGACGCTGTCGGCGGAAGTGTAAACGATCGGCGAGCCGGTGCGCATGTGCTCCGCCCCCAACTCCTTGATGATTTCGGTGCCCGAGGCGGCCTCGTTGCCCAGCGAGCGCCGGCCGGTGCGCCGCTCGAACGCGTCCATGATCTCCGCCGGAAACCCGTGCGGATAGAGCGGAAAGGGCTTGTCCAGGTGAATGCCCACCATCTCCCAATGCCCCGTGGTGGTGTCTTTGCCAGGAGACGCCAGCGTGCAGCGCCCATAAGCCGCTTCCGGCGCAGTGGCCGGCGCAATCCCATCGAGCGGCTTGATGTTGCCCAGGCCCAGCCGCGCCAGGTTGGGCAAACGCAGCCCGCGCAGCCGCGCGATGTTACCCAAAGTGTCCGCGCCCGGCGGATCCCCGAACGCAGCCGCATCCGGCATCGCCCCGATCCCCACGCTGTCCAGAACTATCCAAATCACGCGGCGGAACATGCAATCTGAGAGTAACATGTGGCGCCTTGCGGAAGGCCTCTACGCCGCGCTCAAAATCCGCTCGATGCGCCGCAGTTCCTCCTCCGAAAACCGCCGGTTCTCGAGAGCCGCCACATCGTCCTCGATCTGCTTCACCCGGCTGGCGCCGATCAGCACGCTGGTCACGGCCTCGTGGCGCAGGGTCCACACCAGCGCCATCTGGGCCAGGCTCTGGCCGCGCTCCGCCGCCACCTTCTGCAACTCGCGGGCCTGCCGCAGGCGCGGTTCCTCCAGTTGCTCCGGACGCAGGTAGCCGTATGGCTTGCCGGCGCGCGAATCGGCCGGAATGCCCTCCAGGTAGCGGTCGCTCAACATGCCCTGGGCCAGCGGCGAGAACACAATTCCGCCCACTCCCTCGTTCGCCAGCACCTCCAGAAGGCCTTGCTCGGGCGCGCGCACGAACATTGAGTACTTGAACTGGTGGATGACGCAGGGTGTCCCCAGCCCGCGCAGAATGGCGACGGCCGCGCTGGTCTGCTCCGGATTGTAATTCGAAATCCCGGCGTAGAGCGCCTTGCCGCTGCGCACCGCCTGGTCCAGTGCGCCCATGGTCTCTTCCACCGGCGTCTCCGGGTCGGGCCGGTGCGAATAGAAGATGTCCACGTAGTCCAGGCCCATCCGGCCGAGGCTCTGGTCCAGGCTGGCCAGCAGGTACTTGCGCGACCCCCAATTGCCATACGGCCCGGCCCACATGTCGTAGCCCGCCTTGGTGGAGACGATCAGTTCGTCGCGCCAGGCCGCGAAATCGTCCTTCAGCAGGCGGCCGAAAGTCTGTTCCGCCGATCCGTACGGCGGCCCGTAATTGTTGGCCAGGTCGAAATGCGTGATTCCCAGGTCGAAGGCGCGCCGCAGCATGGCGCGGCAGTTTTCGAGCGTGTCCACGCCGCCGAAGTTGTGCCACAACCCCAGCGAGACGGCAGGCAGCCGCAGGCCGCTCCTACCTGAGCGCGGATAGGGCATCGCGTCGTACCGCGCGGGATTCGGTGTGTACAAGGTGAAGGTCGCTCCCTCACCATCCTACCAGCGGCGCCGCTATGATCGAACCAATGACGATCCGCTCCGCCAGGCCCGAGGCGGCCGACCTCGATACCATCGTCTGCCACCGGCGCGCCATCTACCAGGAAGCCGGCTTTGACGACCCATGCGCGCTGGATGCCATGAGCGCCGCGTACCGGGTGTGGCTCAGCCCGAAAATGGAAACCGGTGAGTACCTGGCGTGGTTCGCGCTCGCACCTGACTCTTCCATCGCCGCGGGCCTGGGCCTCTGGTTGATGGATTCTCCTCCCAACCTCTTCGCGGCCGGCCGCTGGCGTGGCAACATCGTGAACGTCTATACCGAGCCGGACCACCGCCGCGGCGGCCTGGCGCGCGCCCTCATGCAGGTAGCCATGGATTGGTGCGCGGCCCACGAGGTCGACATGATCGTCCTGCATTCCACGCCCGCCGGACGCCCGCTTTACGAATCGCTCGGTTTCACGCCTGGCAGCGAAATGCGGCGGATCCGCCGGATCGTATCATCGAAGAGATGACCATTCGCTCCGCCACTCCGGATGCCGCCGACCTGGATGCCATCGTCCACCACCGCCGCGCCATGTTTCGGGACATGGGCTACAGCGACGAGCACGCCCTCGATGCCATGAGAGCCGATTTCCGTCCCTGGTTGCAGCGCAAGATGCAAGCCGGCGAGTACCTGGCGTGGTTTGCCTTGGCGCCCGGTGCCGCCGTCGCCGCTGGCGTGGGCCTCTGGCTGATGGATTGGCCCCCTCACATGGTGGCGTCCGGGCGCTGGCGCGGCAACATCCTGAACGTCTATTGCGAGCCGGCCCATCGCCGCCGCGGTATGGCTCGCGCCCTGATGGAGGTGGCCTTGGCGTGGTGCGCGGCCAATCAAGTGGGCGCCGTCATCCTGCACGCCAGCCCCCACGGCCGCGCGCTGTACGAATCGCTCGGATTCACCGCCACCAACGAAATGCGGCTGATCCGGCCGCTGGCGTGAGTCTTCGGACCGGCGGGTGGCCGCGGCTCAGCACGCGGCCCGCACGCGGTTTCCGAAGTGACCGCCTTTGCGGCACCCGTGCGGCTCGCTGCCGATCCCCAAGCATCGGGCGCCGTTTCGCCGCAGCGTATCCCGCATCGCTTGCCGGACAGGCCGGCCCCGAGAGCCGAGCCGTCAGGGAGCGGTCTGCCCGGCTGTCGCGATGCTATGGTGGAAGGCGATGTCGCGAATGCTCGAGGAAATCCGCCAGCAGCCCGAGACGCTGGCACGCACGCTGGCGCGGGAAATGGCCAGCGCCCGGAGCTTCAAGAAACTGGTCGAAAAGCGCCGGCCCAAGCTGATCGTGCTGGTGGCGCGCGGAACGTCGGATAACGCCGCGCTGTTCGGGCGCTACCTGCTGGAGATCACCACCGGGATTCCGGTTTCGCTGGCAGCCCCTTCCATCACCACAATCTACCGGGCGGCCGTGGATTACCGCGAGGCGCTGGTGGTGGCGATTTCGCAATCCGGCGAATCCACCGACATCAACGTGGTGCTGGAGCGCGCGCGTGCGCAGGGCGCCATGACCCTCGGAATCACCAACGAAAGCGGCAGCAGCCTGGCCAAACTGGCCGAGCACGTCTTCCTGGTGCGTGCGGGGAAAGAGCGCAGCGTGGCGGCCACCAAAACGTACACCGGCCAGATGCTGATCCTCTACCTGCTGGCGCATGCCCTCGGCGGGGCGATCCGCATCCCCGACCTGGAACGGCTGCCTGAAGCGGTGGAGGCCACCCTCGCGCTGGAGCCGGAAATCGCGGCGCTTTCGGAGCGCTACCGCTTCATGCGCTACGCCGTGGTGGTGGGCCGCGGATTCAACTACGCCAATGCCTTCGAATTCGCGCTGAAGCTGATGGAGACCTGCTACGTGGTGGCGGAGCGCTTTTCCTCGGCCGATTTCCTGCACGGCCCCATCGCCCTGGTGGAACCGAGCTTCCCCGTGTTCGCCTTCGCGCCTGCGGGCGCCACCTGGCCGTCCATCGGCGAGACACTCGAAAAGCTGTACCGCCTGCACGCCGAAATCGCCGTGATCACCGATCCGCGCAACCCTCAGGCGGGAACGCACGCCACACGGGTGATCCGCCTGCCCATACGCCTGAAAGAGGAGCTCACCCCCATCCCGTACGTGATCCCGGCGCAACTGCTGGCGGCCTGCCTGGCGTCGCAGAAAGGCCTCAACCCGGACCAGCCGCGCACGCTCAGCAAGGTTACGCTGACGCTGTAAAGGGAGGGCCGGTGGCTACGCCGAGCTGCTGCGTAGAATCTCATCGGCCACGTTGGTTGCGGCGCGCATCTCCGGGACATCGTGAACGCGCACAAGGTGGGCGCCGGCGAGCACGCTGGCCGCTACCGCCGCAGCGGTGGCGAAGCGCGTTTCTTCGGGGTTTTCGTGAGCCAGGAAGTGCTTGCGCGACGGTCCCACCAGGATGGGCAGATCGAAGCGCGCCAGTTCGCCCAGCCGGCCGATGATCAGCGAATTCTGCTCCTTGCGTTTGCCGAAGCCCAGGCCGGGATCGATCACCAGGCGGCTTTTGTCGATGCCCACGCCGCGTACGCGGTTGATGGCCGCATCCAGTTCCTGGGCGATCACCGCCATGGGGTCGGCCATGGGCCCCATGCGCGCCCAGGTTTCGGGGCGCCCGCGCATGTGGTTGATGATCAGGCCGCCATCGTGATTGGAAACCACGCGGGCCAGTTGCGGCTCGAAGGTCAGGCCGGAGGGGTCGTTGATGATCTCGGCGCCCAGTTCGAGCGCCCGCTCAGCTACCTCGGCTTTGTAGGTGTCGACGGAAATCGGCACGCCCAGGCGGCCCTTGAGCCGTTTGAGAACCGGGATCAGCCGGCGCATCTCCTCAGCGGCCGAGATGCGCGTGGAGCCGGGCCGAGTGGATTCGGCGCCGATATCCACAATGTCGGCGCTCTGCTCTTCCAGTTCCACCGCGCGCGCGAAGGCGCGGTCGGGATCGGCGTACTTGCCGCCGTCGGAGAAGGAATCCGGCGTGACGTTGAGCACGCCCATCAGAACCGTTCGTTCGCCGAGCTGGATCTCGCGGTTTTTCAACTTCCAGATATGGCGCTTTCTCACCGTCCTACTAATTTCGCACTTTTCTGTCCGGAGTGGGCGGCGGGCAGCGCCTGCGCAACTTTCTGGTCGTCACTGAGGGGGCGCAGCGCGGCTATTCCTGGCTGCGAATCTCCCGCAACCGGGCCTGTAAAACCGGCGGCAAGCACCGCTCGACTTCCCTCGTCACCAGCCCGACCGAATCCATATCCCGAACGTGCACCCGGTCGATATCGCGGTTGTTACTGAGCTTCATGTGGACCAGATCGGAGACCGGGATCACGGCCACTTCGACTCCGTGGATCGACAGGTGCTGCGGGCGCAGCGGCGGATTCGGTGTGGACTGACTGGCCTTGACCTTTTCGCCTGTGAAGATCAGGTGAGGGGCGTTGCGGGCCTCACGGCAAAAGCTGAAGCCATGGCGCGCAGCCACCTGCTTGATCCGCTCCAGGTCGCGGCGATGCACCATGATGTCCAGATCTTTGGTAAGTCGCACCGCGGATGGCTCGACCCGGTTGACCTGAATCATCACCGCACCACCGCCGATCAGTTCATAGGAGATGTTCTCCGCGGCCAGCGGCCCGGCGATTTTTTCGAGCGTTCCTACGAGGGCAAACAGACGTTCTTCAAACAAGCTGTTGATGCACCCACCCTTCTCAGCCGTATCGTTCAAAAATTGTTCGAAGGACCGCACGATGGGAGCGGCCGCGGGGCGGCCGGAGATCGTTCGGACGAATCCCCGGCCGGGCCGCGGCGAAGGTTTACGCTGTCTTCACGGCGTGGAACTCCCAGCCTTTTCGGAAGACGGGCTTGAGGAGTTTGTTGGCTTCGGTGTTGTTGGTGATGCGCATCTTTTCGGAATCGTACTCCAGCTTGCCCTCGTTGCGGAGGGCGATCACCCCCAGCAGCATCCATTCGACGAAGGGCGAGGCCACATCGAAATTGGAGCAGGCCGGGTCGCCGCCTTTGCAGGCGCGGATGAAATCGCGCATGTGGCCGGGCGAACGGGTCAGCAGCGGCGGCGGCATGCGGTAATCCTTCATCTTCTCGACGGGGATTAAGCGGGTCATTTCGCCATAAGTGCCGGTGGTCATCATGCCTTTGTCGCCCACGAAGAGGCTGCCATCGGGCTTCGGGTAGCGCAGCGGTTGGGTGGCGTTCTTGAGGGCCTCGAACTGGGCCCAGTTGAAGACCCGGCCGGGGGACACGAACTCATCCCCCGAAGCCGCGCCGCGGCCGCCCATCCGGCCGCCACCCTGCGCCATGGCTCCGCCCGGAGCGCGGCCAGCCCCGCCGGGAGGCATTCCCGGGCCGCCCGCGCCGCGTCCCCGGCCGCCTCGGCCGAAAGCGCCTGGGAGGCTAGGCGGGTCGCCGAGCCATTCGCCCTCCGGAACGCCGGCGATCTTGGGGGTCTCTTTGAGGCCGTCGTACCAGAAGACTTTGAGCGCCGGCATGTCGCCGTAGGGGGCAAAGTCGTAGCGGATCACCGAAGCCTTCGGGAACATGAAGGGGCTGGTGCCTTCCTTCTTTACGCACTCGACGCTGATGATCTTGCGCTGCGACAGGTGCAGCGCCATGTTGGGCGCGCCCAGAATGTGGCAGGCCATGTCGCCCAGGGCGCCGCAGCCGAAATCGTAAAAGCCGCGCCAGTTGAAGGGCTGGTAGAAGAATCCGCCGTTCTGGTCGGGCTCGGTTTTGCCGTCCGCGGTGAAGGGCCGGTCGGCGGCGATACCCAGCCACAGGTTCCAGTCCAGGGTGGAGGGCACCGGGTCGGGCTTGGGGATCTCGGTGAGGCCCTGGGGCCACATGGGCCGGTCGCTCCAGGCATGCACTTCGGTGACGTTGCCGATATCGCCGTTCCAGACGATCTCGGCCGCCTGCCGGGTGCCTTCGTTGGAGTAGCCCTGGTTGCCCATCTGGGTGGCCACCTTGTATTTCGTGGCGGCTTCGCGCAACTGGCGGGCTTCCCAGATGGTGTGCACCAGCGGCTTTTGCACGTAGACGTGTTTGCCCCGCTCCATGCACCACATGGCGGCGGTGGCGTGCATGTGGTCGGGGATGGCCACGATGACGGCGTCGATGTTCTTGCCTTCCTTATCCAGCATCTGCCGGAAGTCTTTGTACTTCGGCGCGTTGGGGAAGCGGTTGAAGGTGTTGGCGGCGCGGCGGTCGTCCACATCGCAGAGCGCCACGATGTTTTCGGTGGGCGCGGCGGCCCCGATGTTCGAAGCGGCCTGCCCGCCGGAGCCGATGGACCCGAAGTTGAGCTTTTCGTTGGGCGATTTATACCCCAGCGATTTCAGGGACGTTGAGCTGCCCCATCCCACGGCCGGGACAGCACCGGCCAGCAGGCTGCCATAGAAAAAGTAACGTCTGGTGATTGCCATTCCAAACTCCCACTGTGTAGTCCGGGGACTACGCTAAACAACTCTTCACGTACGCGAAACACTGCTTGGTTTCGTCCACGATATTCTCTGCCGTCAAGCGCGTGCCCTCGCCGTTCTCCAGCTCCAGATTGGCGGGGAAGGGATAGCGCATCTCTTTCATAAGCTGCATGACGGCCTTGATGGGGGTATCCCCGGTGCCCCACGGAAATACGCCTGGTCCGTGGTTCTTCTTGCGATCCTTGATATGCAGGTTGGTGATTTTGGCGTGGTGTTGCTTGATGAACGCCACGGCGTCGTACCCGGCGGCGGTGAAATGGCCGATGTCCAGGTTAATGCCGTTCCACTTGCCGTACGCCATGAGGGTGTCGTAGCTTTCGAGCGTAGCGGTCTGGTTCGGGTCGCTGGTCTGGTCATGGCCGTGATAGCCAACCATCATCTTATGCTTGTCGGCGATGGGGGCGATGCGCTTGGCCATGGTGAGAGTAGTGCTGGTGGAGATGGCCTTGACTCCCAAGCCTTTGGCCATGCTGAAGCCGTACTCGATATCCTCATCCTTCATGGCGTCCTGCATGTTGTAGCAGAGGATGGCGAGTTCGATGCCGGAGTCGTTGAACTTTTGGCGAACGGCCTTCCAGGTTTCGGGGGTGGCGGCGGCGCGCCATTGCGCGACCTTCTCCATGGCGGCCTGCCGTTCGGCCTGCTGCTCGGGGGTCATTTGCATGCGCCCGCCACGCTGTGGGGGAGGCGCACCTCCGGGCGTTGCCGCTCCGGCGCCCCGGGCGCGGCCGGCGCCTCCGCCGCGGCGGCCGAACGAAGGCATGGCAGGGGCCCCCGCCAGGGCTTCGCAGTGGTTGGACATCAGCTCGCACTCGCCCAGCCCAATCTCTACATAGGCCTTGATGATGGCCTCCGGCTCGTTGGCGATGGTATTGAAACTGTAGCTGATGGCACCAATCTGGACGCCGTCAATCTTGGAGTCGATCATTTTCGCCGCGAACGCTCGGGAGAGCGGCACGGACGCCAGCGCGATCTTTCCCAAATCTCGTCTTGTAAATTCCATGGTCTTCCTCTTCATCCTGCTTTGCTCTGCCGCGGCCAGCGGCCGCGACCCGCCAAACGCACTCGCCCCGGTTTCCCCGGCGCGCGCGGCGGCACAGTCCTCTCCTATCGACAAAAGGACGTGACATTCTGAAAATACACCCGCGGGGAGGCCGAATACCAGTGGTATTTTCGGGGAATCCGGAAGCGGGCTGCCGGGACTGTGCGGGGTGAGGCGCACAACTGGGCCCCGCGCCGTGCGGAGGGCCAGTCTGGCCGAGCCGCGTGGGCCGGGCGTCCGCGCGAGCGGGCCAATGTGTGGGCGTTGGGCTTGCCGGATCTCCCTTACAATGGGGACATGCCGGAAAACTTGATCATTGCGGGGCGCGCCTTCCGTTCGCGTCTCATCGTGGGAACCGGAAAGTACCGCAGCTTTCAGGAGATGCAGCGCTGCCACCAGGCGACCGGGGCGGAGATGGTGACCGTGGCGGTACGCCGGGTCAACCTGACCGACCGCTCCAAGGAATCGCTGCTGGATTACATCGACCGCCAGAGCCTGTTCATTCTGCCGAATACCGCGGGCTGCTACACCGCCGAGGACGCTGTGCGCACCGCCCTGCTGGCCCGGGAGGTAGGCCTTTCCAACTGGATCAAGCTGGAGGTGATCGGCGATGAAAAGACCCTCTTCCCGGACAACTTCGGGCTTTTGGAAGCGACCCGCACGCTGGTGAAGGAAGGTTTCATTGTGCTGCCATACACCAATGACGATGTGGTGACGGCGCGCCGGCTGATCGACGCCGGGGCTGCCGCGGTGATGCCGCTGGCCGCTCCCATCGGCTCCGGGCTGGGCGTGCAGAATCCCTCCAACCTGCGCATTCTGCGGGAGATGATCACCGAGGTGCCGATGATCGTGGACGCCGGGGTGGGAACCGCCTCGGACGCTTCGGTGGCCATGGAACTGGGCGCCGACGGGGTGCTCATGAATACCGCCATCGCAGCGGCGGACGATTCCGAAAAGATGGCCCGGGCGATGAAACTGGCCGTAGAGGCCGGGCGCCTGGCATGGGAAGCCGGACGCATGCCCAGGAAATTGTACGCTTCAGCGAGCAGTCCCGTGGCGGGAGTGGTGGGCCGCTGAAGCGCTGGGGCGTTGTACGCGCGTGCTGGCGCCATTCGCACAAAAGTATACCGGTCCCCGGCCGGAGAAACCGGATTTTGCCCTCTACCGCCGGTCAGCAATGACCGCAGATCGGTCCCACCCGTGCCCGCACAGTAGCCACGGGGGCAATTGCTCTCGCCCATTTCGGCCGAGTCGCTTGAATCGGGATATCTCCCCTCGTGCGGATTCGCCAATCGGCGTGATGAGGTTAAACCTCAGGGCCGATCCGCCGTGTTTCGTAATTCCCCTCATGGCCCTCCTTCGCTTTGCTTTCTTTGCGGCTTGGCGGCTTGGCGAGAGACGCAATAAATCACCACGGTTTGCTGTACTTAGTCAGGTCTGCACTTGCCGGCACATCGTTGGCATTCACCAAGGGCCCCAACCCGAAGCCCCTGTCACTACAGCCGCTTGCGCGCCTTGCCCCACTGCCCGGCGTATATGCCGTGCTATAAGTTGGTCGAGGGGGCCCGGTCTCGCCGACTCATTGCCCAATACAATCCGCTGCGATGGCTGTAATCTGCGAAGCCCGTCACTTCTGCATGATGATGCGCGGCGTCGAAAAACAGCACTCCGGCGCCAGGACCAGCGCCATGCTGGGCACGCCTTCCGCACCCGCAAAGACACCCGCGACGAATTCCTGGCCCTCGTGAACCACCAACCCAACGGATTCTAAAATCCGTTTTGAAGTCGCCGCAGGGACGCCGCCGAGCCGCAGGACAGGCGTGACTCTTCCTTTAGTTTTGTTTCTTATCAGCGTTCATCTGCGTTCATCAGCGGCTTTAGAGCTTTCGCGGGGCAACCGCAAACCATTAGCCGCTGATGAACGCAGATGAACGCTGATAAGAACAACTCCCTTAAAATCCGTGTATCGGTGGCCGATTCTTCCCCGCCGGTCCCTTGAAAATCGGCACCAATTAGTCCCGCAGAATGTGAGCCTTACGCAATGGCAGCCCCTCCCGTCTCCTGGGCCGACTCGCGTCCATTTTCATCCCCTCCCGTGCCGAAGCGAAGCGCCGCCGTAGCCATTCACCAAGTTCCTCAACTCGATTTCCTTTCCGTTCAATTACTTGCCGCTCTCTCCCCCAGCTCACCGATTCCTCGCATGTTAAACGTGAGTTTTCGGAAAGGAACTCCCGATGCCCAACCAAACACCGACCTCCGTCGAACCTGTCGAGGAACTCGCCCGTCTGCGCGAAGACCTCATCGCCTTCTATCGTCCCGTCGGCTCTCAGGAGCGGCTCGCCGTCGAGCGGATCGCCTCCGCCCGGCAATCCATGCTGCGCGCCGCCCGCCTCGAAAGCAGCTTGTTCGCCTCTGCTCCCGAGGGCGAGCTGCACACCATCCTCGCCACCGAAGGCTTCAAGGTGTTTCTCCGTTATCAGGCGCAGGCCGAGCGCTCTTACCGCTGCGCCGTGAAGGAACTGATGGACCTCAGGACCGACCGCCTCTCCGTGCCCGCCGTACCCGAGCTACCCGTGGCCCGCAAGCCGCAACCGGTCCCCCCGCCACCTGCCGCCGCATCCGCCGCCGCAGCCTCCCGCGGCAACGCCGTCAACCTGGCCCTCCGGCTCTAAGTTTTAACCGGTCAGCCCTTGCGGCTCACCCAAGCAGGCCTTTCCGTCAGCCGTTCCTCACTGCGAAACCGAGAACGTCGTGACGTACGTGCCGGCTGCCGGGTCCACGCTGGCGATGCCGTCCTGCACCAGCGCAAGGATGGTCTGCACGCCCGGTGGTATCCCCATCGGAATCTGCACGTTGATCTGCCAGATCCCCGGATACGAGGGAGACAGGCCGGAAAATTGAATGAATTGGCCGTTCGGCGGGTCGCCCGGCTCGAGCGCAATTTCATCCAGGAACAGTCCGTTCATCACGATGCGCGGATTGGTCGGCGTGGTCACCAGCCCCTGCGGCAAACTCCCGTCCGGCGGCGCGCCGGGGACAAAGCCCTGGCCCGTGGCGTAAATCGTAATCACGGTGCCGCGTTTGGCCGGATTGGTCGGAGTGTTCAGCGTGGAATCGGCATTCGCCACCACCGCCTCACGCACCGCGCCCGTATACTGTTGCAGCAGGATCCCCGGCGACGCCACATTCATGGGCACTTGCGCGGAGGCATACAGC
>Ga0335074_10011712_pt1 | contig 12267 bp, 11 predicted proteins | sample Lox_Sample_23_FD_206715 | JGI IMG/M metagenome (GOLD analysis project Ga0335074, IMG submission 206715) | Soil microbial communities from Loxahatchee National Wildlife Refuge, Florida, United States - Lox_Sample_2.3 | ecosystem: Environmental > Terrestrial > Soil > Wetlands | place: USA...
GTAACGCTTCGAAGAAAAATTCTCCTTTGTGCGACAGCTGCGAACGATGGGATCCCTTGCTAAGATTGTCGGCGGTCGTTCGCTTGAGTCTAAGGCTCGGTCACGCTCGCGGTTCCAGGTCAACGGGGGGTATTCGTCACTATTTGTCTTAATGTGGATGAGCCGGTAGTTCCCACGCGAAGACGCTTCGCGGGTGGTCTTGCAGAGCGCCAACTGTGATGCTCTTCACAAGCACTTAAGAATTTTTTCCTACACTTCGGCTCACAAGGTCTTTTCGGCGCAAACGAACATCCTTTCTCGGGGGAGCGATGCGTATTAGGGTCTTCGGGCAATACCTGCACGTCTCGTTCATCGTGCTGGCTGCGCTCGAAACGATCCTCTTCTACGTCTTGATGATTGCCGCCGGTGTGCTCCGGTTCGGCAGTAACGTGGGCGCGTTCGAGCGCCTGCAGGGGCCATTGTGGCCGCGGGGTCTGCTCTTCAGCGCGGCGATGGTCGCGAGCCTTCTGGCCTTTGGCCTCTACAGCGCGCGCCAGCGCGCAAGTGGGACCGGGATCCTCGTCCGAGTGATCGCAGCGGTGGCGGCCGGGATCGTGGTCACCACGGTGTGCTTTTACGTCATCCCGAACCTCTGGATCGGCCGTGGCGTCCTGTCCCTTGCCGCGGTGAGTGCGGCCGGAGCGGTGGTCGTGCTGCGGCTGGGCCTGAGCCATTTCGTGGAGGAGACCCCCTTCAAGCGGCGCGTCCTGGTATACGGCACGGGCAGGAGTGCTGCCTCGATCGCCTCGTTACGGCGCCGCGCCGACCAGCGCGCGTTCGCGGTCGTCGGCTACGTGCAGCCCGAGGGCGAGGGGGTGGAGGTTCCCTACGATCGCGTGCTCAAGTCGGGGGGCGAGCTTCTCGACTTCTGCAAGCGCTTCCAGGCCGACGAGGTGGTCGTCGCGATGGATGACCGAAGGCGTGCCTTTCCGATGCGCGAGCTCCTCGATTGCCGCCTGGCGGGCATTGACGTGTGTGAGCTGTTGACCTTCCTCGAGCGCGAGACCGGCCGAGTCCGCATCGACATGCTCAACCCGAGCTGGCTCATCCTTGGGGATGGCTTCCGGCTGGGCGGCGTCCGCGACGTGACCTCCAGCACGCTCGATGTGATCGCGAGCCTCGTGCTCCTCACGATCTCGCTCCCCGTCATGTTGCTCACGGCCATCGCGATCAAGCTCGACGAGGGCTGGCGCGCGCCGGTGCTTTATCGCCAGGAACGGGTGGGGCTCGGAGGCAGGACGTTCGAGCTGCTCAAGTTCCGCAGCATGCGCGTGGATGCGGAGGCCAACGGAGGTGCGCGCTGGGCGCAGAAGAACGACCCGCGCATCACCCGGGTGGGGAAGGTCATCCGCAAGCTGCGCATCGATGAGCTTCCGCAGATCATCAATGTCCTGCGGGGCGAGATGCGCTTTGTCGGCCCTCGTCCCGAGCGCCCGCAGTTTGTTGCCGAGCTGGCCGAGAAGATCCCGTATTACATGCAGCGGCACTGCGTAAAGCCCGGCATCACCGGCTGGGCGCAGCTCTGCTATCAGTACGGCTGCTCGGACCAGGATGCCCTCGAGAAGCTGCAATACGACCTGTACTACATCAAGAACTGCGGCCTGCTCTTCGATCTGTCCATTCTCGTTCAGACGGCCGAAGTCGTATTCCTCGGTAAGGGCGCCCGGTAAGCGCGCCGACCCCAAGCGCAGCGTCGACGAAGCTTACGAATGTCGGACGGGCCGCGGGCAACCTTGGCCGTAAGTGGCTGAAAAGACTGCACTCCCATCCATATGGCATTTGGCTTGCAGTTCTGTCTGCAGTCGTCACCCTAAGTTGCTGAATCGCCATGACTTTACATAAGAGCAGTTTCGTGATGGGCCTCTCGGCAGGGATCGCGTTCGTTGCCCTGAGCACTCTGCCGGTCATCGCATCGGCCGGCCCGATCACCCCGCACTACGGCTACCAATACCGCGGTGGCGACTGGAATAGCTACAGAGATAGCAACGACAACTACGACGGCAATGGCCAGGGTGGCCAGAACGATCAGGGCAACACCTATGGGGATGGACCGCCGAACGATGGCAATCAGGGGAACGGCGGCAACAACTCCGGCGGCAACCACCATTCGGGGGACGGGGATGGCTCGGGCTCCTGCAACACCGATCCGCCTTCGGGTGCGGTGCCTGAGCCTGCAACCTGGACGCTGATTCTTGCGGGCATGGTGGCCTTGGTCGCTGCGCGCCGGCGCCGTCTGACGGCTGCGCTGGGTCTCGAGGGGAAGATCAGCGGCTGAACGCCACCCGGTCAGGGGCCAGCGTTGCTGGCTCCTCGACCAGGATTTCTCTCGCCCGCAGCACCTCCCGCAGCGGTGCAAAGCGAAACTCCGTGAGGAGCCTTCGCAGTCTTTCCTCGCAGCGATTCAGATTCGTGTAGTGCCGCAAGTGCGCTAGCCATCCCACCTTCACGCGCGGTTGACCGGGGTCTACCTCCCAGGGATGCAGGTAGAACGTGAACGGACGGTGGTACGACTCGTTGATCTGGCGCAGTCCGCGCCGCGTGACCCAGTACGGAAGCAGCCGGAAGTAGCCGCCGCCGGAGACCGGCACCTGCAGCCCGAAGAAGGAGGCGGCAGACATCGGAAACTCCGCGAGCGTGCGGCCCGAGGGCGCCGCGACTCTGCCCGGCTCGGGGGAGGCGCCCGGAATGCCGTAGCGGTCGTGGCGAATGGGGAAGATCGATGAGTCGTAACGAAAGCCGGTATCGATCAGCACATCGAGCGCCCAGAGCGAGTCGCGCGTGATAGAGAAGCTCGCGGCGCGATAGCCAATGACGGCAGTCCCGATGAGATCCTCGAGCAGTCGCTTGGAGCGCACCGTCTCCTCCCGAAACTCCCCCGGCGACTGCCGATAGATGAGCTGGTGAGAGAAGCCGTGGCTTGCGATCTCGTGGCCGGCCTGCGCGATGCGCCGGATGAGACCAGGGTGACGCTCGGCGATCCATCCCAGAACGAAGAATGTCCCTCGAATGCTGCGCTCGGCGAGTAGCTCGAGCAGCCTCTGGGTGTTGCGCTCCACCCGCGATTCGCGCTGTGACCAGGAATCTCGTGCGATCGCGGGGGCGAGATTGGCGACCTGGAAGTAGTCCTCCACGTCCACCGAGAAGGCATTGAGGATGGGCTCGCCCATGGCGGGGCACTATACGGCCCTGCGCGAAGGAACCGCCAGGGAATGCATCGCGGGACCGACGGAAGCCCCATGCAAAATGCCCGGCTTGTGCCGGGCATTTTGCAGCAACAGAAGCTCAGTTCACTTGCCGATTGGAACGCAGCTCAGTGACGCTTGCGGCGGGCTAGCGCCAGGCCGGCAAGGGCGCTGCCGAAGATTGCCAGTGTCGCAGGCTCGGGGACACCCGCGTTCACCGGGTCGAGCTCCAATGCGATCTGAACCGTGTTTACATCGGCCGGCGTGTATCCCCACCCCGTCAGGGCACTGTCGAAGGTGTCCGTATACGCGTTGAAGTTCACGAATCCCGACACGGGAATGTCATAGCCCTGGCCAAAGACTTGCCCAGAGCCGGTGACCGGATTGGTCTCCTCCGGGAGGATCGAGCCCGTATCGCTCGTCGGGCTGATCAGACTCCCGTCGGTGCCAAAGCCGAGATAGAAGCCGGAGAACACAGCGTTCTGGGTGATGTAGTAGGCCCCGTAAATGCTCCAGTCAGCGTCCAGGGTACCTGCAAGAGCACTGCCGCTCGCCGGCTCGAAAGTGAAGATGTCCCACTCCCCGCCGTGACCGTTCGGGACGATCGACAGGCTCACGTCGAGCAGGCCCCCCTCAGTGGTCGTCGTGCCCAGCGTGAGCGTGTCGTATTCAGTGAAGCTCGTGGGGCTGTTGACGCCCTGGAATAGATCCTGCGTTCCGAGGGCAGCGATCTGGGCATGCGCCAGATGAGGGACCGCGCAGAGGGCACCTGCAAGTGCTGTGCAGCCGATGGCAACGATCTTTCTATTCATGCGAGCTCCTCTTGGGGGACTCTTGCTGACGGTTGCTGAGCTTGTGATAGCGCAGTGCACAACCGCCTGTCGGTCACGATTTCTACATCTTATTGCAAGGCTTGCGCCAGAGTGCCGAATCGAAATGAAATCAACGTATTAACGGCAGGCTGGAGGGTGCGAGGCTCGCATGAGAGTCATAATGTAAAGCCAGCCGACACTCCTGCCGCGCTCATTGCGGCATGCGGAAGTTCACTATCATGAGCGGCATGTGGCTCTGGGAGACCTTGCTGGCGGGAGGAGGGGCCCCTTCGGGTTCTCTTCGGTCCGCCCATGCTGCGGTTGCGCTCCGCGATCTCGTGCACGCATCGAGCCTGGGCGGCCGGCTCGAGGAGCTTCGGGGGCGATGCGTCCTGCTCAGTGTCCGGGAGCAGCTTACCGCGGCCCTCGCGCTGATCGAGCTGGACGGCGTTGCCCGGCGGGTGGTGCTTTGCCCGCCGGATCTGCCTGCGCAGCACCTGCCGGCCGTCATTGCAGCCTCTGGCGCGGATGCCTGCGTGCACGAGCCCCAGGCCATGCACCTGGAAGGCCTCTCGATCCCGCTCTGTGTCGCATCCCGCCAAGCGCTCCAATCCAGTGCGATCGCGCGGCGCACTTCCTGCAGCACCGAATGGGTGCTCCTCACCTCCGGGACGACGGGCGTCCCGAAGCTCGTCCTGCACACCCTGGCGACCCTCATGAGCGCCATGGTGCGTCAGCCGCGCTCGGACGGACAGGTCGTATGGAGCACGTTCTACGACATCCGCCGCTACGGGGGCCTGCAGATCTTTCTGCGCGCGCTCAAGGATGGATCGATGGTGCTGTCGAGTCCTGGGGAATCAATCGCCGCGTTTCTTGCGCGCGCCGGTCAGGCGGGTGTCACGCACATCTCCGGAACGCCTTCGCACTGGCGGCAGGCGCTGATGAGCGGTGCGGCCGGGCGCATTGCTCCTTCCTACGTGCGCCTCTCGGGGGAGATCGCCGATCAGGGGATTCTCGACAACCTGCGGGTTGCCTATCCCGAGGCGCAGGTTGCGCATGCCTTTGCGTCGACCGAGGCGGGCGTTGCGTTCGAGGTGCAGGACGGCCGGGCTGGATTTCCGGCGGACCTGCTCGGTCGATCCGTCGCAGGCGTGGAGATGCAGGCCGACGCGGGCACCCTTCGCATTCGGTCGGAGGGCAACGCGCTCGGGTATCTCCGCGAGGGCAGCCGCGGCAGCGAACTGCAGGCGCTGAAAGATCGCGATGGTTTCGTGGACACCGGAGATCAACTGGAGATGCGCGAGGGTCGCTGCTACTTCGCGGGGCGCAGTGGCGGTGTCATCAATGTCGGGGGCCTGAAGGTTCATCCCGAGGAGGTCGAGGCCGCGATCAACGCCCATCCGTGGGTGCGGATGTCGCTCGTGCATGCGCGCCGCAATCCCATCACCGGCGCCATCGTCGAGGCCGACGTGGTGCTTCTTGATACAGAGCGCGCCAATCAAGCCAATGGGGACCGTCCCTCCCAGGAGGCGCTCAGCCGCGACATTCTCGAGGCTTGCCGTCGGGCGCTGCCCTCTCACAAAGTTCCGGCGCGCATTCGGTTCGTCGCCGCGCTAGAGGTGTCGGCCTCCGGAAAGTTGGTGCGCCCCAATGCGTAACGTCATCGTCACGGGCGGCAGCCGCGGGTTGGGGCTCGCGATCGGCGCAACACTCTCGAGCGCGGCCTATCGGGTGATCGCCGTTGCGCGCAGCGAGACGGCAGAGTTTCGCGCAGCCGCAGAACTCGCCGCTCGCGAGGGGCGGGGACCCCTGCATTTCCACAGCTTTGACTTGGCCAAGATCCAAGGCATCGGGCCCCTCGTGCACACGCTGCGCGAGACCTACGGGCCACTCTACGGCCTGGTCAACAACGCGGGCATCGGTGCGCATGGGTTGCTCAGCATGATGCGCGACGAGGACATCGAGCGGGTGGTGCAGCTGAACAGCCTCGCCCCGCTCATTCTCAGCAAGTACGTCCTGCGCTCGATGATGGTCGAGCGCTCCGGGCGCATCATCAACATGGCCTCGATCGTCGCCTCGACGGGCGCCAGTGGCCTCGCCGTATACGCCGCAACCAAGGCCTCGCTCGTCGGCTTCACGCGCTCACTCGCGCGCGAGGCGGGACCGCTTGGCATCACAGTCAATGCGATCGCTCCCGGATTTCTCGACACCGACATGACGCGCGAGATGAGTGAGGAGGATCGCAGCCGGATGGAGCGGCGGGCCGCCCTGCGCCGGTTCGCGCGGACGGAGGACGTGGCGGCCGCCGTCGACTATTTGCTCAGCGAGAAGGCGCGCAACATCACCGGCAGCGTGTTGACCATCGACGCCGGGACGACCGCCTGAGGCACAGGGGAATCAGCCCCGCCGCAATCAGCGCGAGGGTGCCCGGCTCGGGAACCGACGCCCCCGACGATGCGACCTCGCTGCCACTGAAGTAGAGCGTATCGATGTTCGTGCTGGCGAGGAAATTCACTTGCGTGTTTACGCTTGCTCCGGGCGCTAGATCTCCGATCAAGAACGCCGGAACGCTGTCGGAGGCGCTGAGCCCAAAGCCGCTCGGAATCGGAATATTGGTCGATGTGGGACTCAAGGACAGCGAGAAGTCCGAGTTCTCCGCCTGAACCGTTGCCAGAACGGCTCCCGTCGCACCCAGCAGCTGCCACTCATCGAGCGAGTTGTTCCACGTCAGGTTCGAGGTTCCATCCGGTCCCGAGCCCGTGCACGAGTCGCTCACGCAGGCCCACGCTTGGGTATTGACGAACTGGGTATCGCTCAGGGCCGTGGTGCTGGTGTTGGTCCACTGCAGAGGCGTGACCCACAGCTCATCCGAGCCGGAGGGGGAGGTGAAGGGGCCGCCGGTCTGCGTCGCGCTGATCGAGCTGGAAACATCGGGCCATGCCACCGCAGCGGCAACGGCGGGAAGGGCCAGCGCGGCCGGTGCACATACGATGATTGCCAAGCGAGACAGAAGATTCATGTCGCATCCTCCGTAATGGACTTTCTGGCGGAGCGTCACATGCAAATGCTGCACCTGCTTTGCAAATTCCACGGCCGGCCAATGTTCTGGGCCTTGTGTCGGGAAGTCCGGGGGCACTCACTCGAGCGTTCTGTAAGATGCTTCGACACTCGAACGCGCTTGCACGCAATGCTCACAAGCGAACCGCGCCTTTGCAGATCTGTTCGCACAGTGGTGCATCCAGTCGCACGTAGGAGTTGCTCTGACGGTCATCGAAGTAGATGGGATCGCTCACCGTCGTGGGGTTGTAACCCTGCGCCGCAAGCTCGTGCTTCTTCAATCTGAAGGAACCGGTCCTCTCGAGCGCCGGCACCACGCGCAGGAAGAGCGGACGTGCGTAGGGCGGCAGCCGCATCTGGAGATGGCTGCGCAGTGCTCCGAGCTTGACCGTCTCGTCGATAACGATCGCGGCCATTCCCGCTCGACCCTCCGCGGAGGGGATGCCCACGCCGTACACGACCGCATCGCTCACTCCGGGGAACGCCGCGATGACGCCGGCCACCTCGGTGGTGGAGACGTTCTCGCCCTTCCAGCGGAACGTGTCGCCTGCGCGATCGACGAAGTAGAAGAAGCCCTCGGCATCCTGGCGCATCAGATCACCGGATCGAAACCACACATCTCCGGGTGCGAACACATCGCGCAGAATCTTGCGCTGAGAAGCCTGCCGATCTGCGTACCCCTCGAAGCGGCCACGAGCCCTCCCTGTGGCGTCCTGCAACTCCCCGATCGCCTCGCCCACCTCGCCGGGCTCGCAGCGGATGCATCGACCGGCCGCGTCCCGCAGCGGATCACCGCTTGCGGGGTCCACTTTGATCAACACCACCGACACGCGGTGATTGAGGAACGGCGGAATGCGTCCGATCGCTCCGGGGCGTCCTTCGCAGTTGTACAGCGAGAAGCTACCCTCGGTGGCTGCGTAGTACTCGAGAATCTGCGGGATGCGGAAGCGGCGTTGGAATGCTTCCCAGACCTCGGCCCGCAACCCGTTGCCGCAGCACAGGCGCAGGCTGTGCCGTTGCTCCTCCGGTTGCGGAGGGTTCTGCAGCAGATACCGGCAGAGCTCCCCGATGTACTGAAAGAGCGTGCACCGCTCGGTGACCACGTCCGACCAGAACTCGTGCGCAGAGAAGCGCTCGCGCACGATCACCGTCCCTCCACCGAGCAGAGTGGCGCCCGTGGCAACGACTCCACCGATGCTGTGGTACATCGGCAGGCAGTCGTACATGCGGTCGGAAGGCTGTGTGTCCATCAGGCCGGCGAACCAGTGACTCCATTGCATGAGCCGCAGATGGCTGACGAGCGCCGCCTTGGGCAGTCCGGTCGTGCCTGAGGTATAGATATAGAGCGCCGGGTCCTCGAGCGCAGGTGAGCGGCACTCGGTAGAGGCGAGCGGGTCGTCCGTGAGACCGGCAAGCTCACGCTCGAGCCCGGCAAGCTCGAGCCCGGCCGTCTCGCGATCGCCTCCCCATGACCAGCATCGCACGCTCGGTGCGATCAGGGTGCGGGCGCCTTGCAATGCTCCTGCGAGCGAGGGGGCGATGATGAGCGCTCGAGGCGAGGCGACGTTGACGGCATGCGCGAGGGCCTCCCCGCTCAAGTGGGTGTTGATCAGCGCTGCGACCACCCCCACACGATTGAGCCCGATCCACGCGGCGAGGTATTCGGGGCAGTTGGGCAACAGCAGGCAGACGACCTCCCCACGCGCGAGGTTCTGCGACAGAGCCCACCGGGCATAGCGGTTGGAGCGCGCGGCGAGCTGGCGGTAGCTGAAACTTGCTTCCCGGGATACAAGCGCGGGTGCGCGCTCGAAGCGTTCGGCCAGCTCATCGATGACCCACGGCAATGTTTGGGAACGGCGCTGCTCGATCGGCGCGGTGCGCTCGAGCGCGCGGAGCCACGCTTTGCCGGATGCGTTCACGCTGCGGCGGAGCGAGCGGTCATAATGTCCACAAAACCGGATCTCGCATGGAGCGCTTGATGAAGCCAGAGACGATCGCCGTGCACGGCGGGTTCGATTCGGACCCGACCACCAAGGCGGTGGCGGTTCCAATCTACCAGACGGTTGCCTACTCGTTCGACAGCGCGGCTCATGGGGCGGCGCTCTTCGATCTGGAAGCGGAGGGCTTTCGCTATACGCGAATCTCCAACCCCACGAACGAGGTGCTCGAGCGACGCGTCGCGCAGCTCGAGGGAGGCATGGCGGCGCTGACCGCCGCGAGCGGGCAGGCGGCACTGCTTTATGCGCTGCTCGCGGTGAGCGAGTCCGGACGCAACATCGTCTCCGTGCCGCAGCTCTACGGCACCACCCACACGCTGCTGGCTCACCTCCTGCCGAAGTTCGGCGTCGAGGGACGCTTTGCGCGCTCCGACGCGCCTGCGGCGCTCGCCGAGCTGATCGACGGGCGAACGAGCGCCGTGTTCTGCGAGACCGTGGGAAACCCAGCGGGCAACGTCTGCGATCTGGAGGCGATCGCACACGTGGCGCACCAGGCGGGCGTACCGCTGATCGTCGACAACACCGTGCCCACGCCGATCCTCATCCGTCCGATCGAATTCGGCGCCGACATCGTCTTGCACTCGCTCACCAAGTTCCTCGGCGGCCACGGTACGACCCTCGGCGGAGCCGTGGTGGACAGTGGCCACTTCCCGTGGGAGAAGCATGCCGCGCGCTTCCCGATGATCACGCAGCCGGATGCCTCTTATCACGGACTTGTCTACACCGAGCATTATGGGCCCACCGCGTACATGGGGCGCTGCCGTAGCGCGCTACAAAGAACGCTCGGGGCGGTGCTCTCGCCGCTCAGTGCGTTCTTGCTCCTCCAGGGAATCGAGACGGTCGCCTTGCGCGTCGAGCGGCACGTAGAGAACGCTCGGCGTGTGGCGGAGTTTCTTCGCGGCGACCGCCGTGTGGCCTCCGTGAGCTACGCGGGCTTCCCCGAAAGCCCCTACTATCCTCTGGTGCAGAGGTATCTGGGCGGGCGCGCCTGCTCGCTGCTCACCTTCGCCATCCGCGGAGGATACGAGGCTGGGACGCGCTTCTACGATGCGCTGAAGCTCTTCAAGCGGCTCGTGAATCTGGGGGATGCCAAATCGCTCGCATGCCATCCGGCATCGACCACCCACCGGCAAATGTCGCCCGAGGAGCAGCGCGTGGCCGGAATCGGGCCCGAGACCATTCGACTGAGCGTCGGGATCGAGCACATCGACGACATCCTTGCCGACCTCGACCAGGCACTGACCGCCGCCACGCGCTGAGCGGCTCGATTACGAGCGAGCTTGCGGGGCGGCGATCCTCCCGAGCAGTCCCTCGATCGATGCGATCGAGTGGAGGTTTCCGGGGGTGATCTCGCTCTGCGGGATGCTGATGTTGAACTCCGCCTCGATCGCGAGCATCAAATTCACCATTTTGATCGAGCTTAGACCGAGATCGGACAGGCGTGCATCGATCTGGATCGGGCGTGAGACGGCCGCAGCTCCGAGGATCCGTCGCACGAGTTGGATCAGGCGCTCGCGCGTGGTGAGTTCACCAGCTGCTTCTGTCAGTTCAGGCATGGGCTCGCGAGCATCATACCGCGGTCGGGACTGCGGTACGGATATGTTGGGCAGGGATATTGCTAGAGGAGCTACCCCGTGAGTGCGGCCTGCACTGATAAGAGTCGAAGCGGCGGGATGCCCATGGAAGCAATTTTGACGGCCGAGCACACAGACCCTGCTGTCGAGGCTACGCTCGCCCCTTGGCCGCAACGCGCACGGGCAGCCGCAGGGACGGCCAGCCAGCACGCACAGGCGGTCGATAGCGCATCTCGATTCCCCTCGGAGGCCTTTGCGGCCATCAAGGCGCAGCGTCTGCTTTCGCTCCTCGTGCCGCAGCGGCTCGGTGGCGAGGGGGGCTGCATCGGCGATGTGGCCGAGGTGTGCTATCGGCTGGGTCAGGCGTGCGCATCGACGGCCATGATCTATGCAATGCACAACATCAAGGTCGCCTGCCTGGTGCGCCACGCGGCCGGCAGCCACGCCCTGGAGCAGCTGCTGCGGCGGGTGAGCTCGGAGCAGCTGCTGCTCGCCTCCTCCACGACTGAAGGGCAGGGCGGCGGGAATGTCCGCTCGAGCGACGCTGCGCTTCACTACAGCGACGGACGCGTGAGCCTGGAGCGTCAAGCGAGCGTCATCTCCTACGGTGCCCAGGCTGATGCGATCCTCACCACCGCCCGCCGCTCGGACGATGCGGAGGCCTCCGATCAGGTGCTCGTGGCATTCCTCAAGAGCGACTACACGCTGACCCTTCGTCAGCGTTGGAGCGCGCTCGGCATGCGTGGAACATGCAGCGAGGGCTATACCCTGAAGGCCTCGGGCGCAGCCGATCAGGTGCTGCCTGAGCCCTACGAGATCATCCACGCCCAGACGATGGTGCCCTTTGCGCACCTGCTCTGGGGATCGGTGTGGGCGGGGATCGCCGCAGCGGCCACCGCGCGCGCCCAGGCGTTCGTGCGCAAAGCGATGCGGCAGTCGGGGGGCCAGCCCCCGCCGGGGGCCCCGCATCTCGCCCGCGCAGTGTCGTCTTTGCGAACCCTGCGAGGGATGCTCGCAAACGCGCAGCGCAGCTACACGAGCCTCCTCGGGGATGCCAAGGGCCTCGCCTCGCTCGAATTCCAGTCCATGATCACCCTCACGAAGGTCGAGGCCTCGGAGCTTGCGGTCTCGATCGTACTGGCCGCCTGGCGCGTGTGCGGCCTGTCGGGCTATCGAACCGACAGCGAGTTCAGCATCGAGCGCCACTTGCGCGATGTGATGTCCGCGCCGCTCATGATCAACAACGAGCGGATCCTGTCGAATCTTGCGAGCAGCGTGCTGTTCACGGTGGTGCCCGATGGTCTGTGCGACTGAGCTGATGCCAAGCACCGATCCTTGCGCGGAGGTCGCGGCCGCGCTGTTCCACCCGCTGGGCGCCGAAGGCGTGTATGCCCGCACCGCGCGTTACGAGGATGTGATCGCGCGACTCGGGGCGCTGCTCTCCTCTCACCGGGATCCGCGCGCCGAGGTCCTGCACCTTCCCCCCGTCATGAGCCGCCGCCAGCTGGAGAGATCCGGCTATTTGAAGAGCTTTCCCAATCTCCTCGGCTGCGTCTGTACGCTGCACGGCACGGAGTCGGAGATCCGTGCTGCGGCCGATGCGCAC
>Ga0335074_10011715_pt1 | contig 12267 bp, 15 predicted proteins | sample Lox_Sample_23_FD_206715 | JGI IMG/M metagenome (GOLD analysis project Ga0335074, IMG submission 206715) | Soil microbial communities from Loxahatchee National Wildlife Refuge, Florida, United States - Lox_Sample_2.3 | ecosystem: Environmental > Terrestrial > Soil > Wetlands | place: USA...
GCGGGACAGCTCCCGCGCGCCGTCTGTGTTGGCAAGCCGGGTACGGGTGGCCAGAAAGGCCAGGGCTTCCTCCTCGGTGAATACATTTACCGACACCGCTATCCCTAGAGTTGCCACACTCTCGCTCGTGCTAGTTAGCACCACCTGGCACTGGCCAGCAGCCGGGATGTACCGGCGCAGCATAGCCGCATTGGTGACGTTGTCGAACACCATCAGGCACCGCTCGCCGTCCGCCTCCAGGGCGCTGCGGACCTGCTGGCCCACTGTCTCCGGGCTATTGCTTTCCGTCACGATACCCAATTGGGCGGCAATGAGTGAGAGATCCGAGAGGGCTTCGGGCAGCGTCTCGGCGTTGACCCACGCGACCAGCCGCCAGCCCGCGTCGATGCAAGCGCGTGCGTACGCGGCCGCGACCTGAGTTTTGCCGACACCGCGCATCCCGGTCACCGCGCGGACGACCGCCACGCCGGGGCCCGCACCACTCAGCACATCCAACTGATCCGTCCGCGGCTGGAACGCAGGCGGTTCATGCGGGACGTTCCCGGCCACCACTGGCCCGATCGGAGGCTTCGGTGGCACCTGGACCACCTGGCTCCCCAGGACGAACATATTGTGCTGGACGTTGTGATCACCGACTTGGACGCCGTGACCACACGGCACTCCCACCTGGGAATCAGGTGATTCCTCTGCGTCGTCGCTGCGATCTACCTCAGACATCCCGCTTCCATGCTCTTCACAGCAGAGGCACTGCCCACATTAACTGTTGTAGGCGCCCTGCGGGGGTGGACTGCGCGCTCTCAACCGGGGCGGCCTGCCGGCGATTCTCGGCGGGCAGGCTACCGGGTTCGGTGCCGCGCTGGTCATCCATGCTGCAACCATAACCAGGCTGGTGCACGGGGCGCGGCCTAGGAAATGGTGTGAGCGGTCCGCGGCGCTGGCCTATGACGCTGCGCACTGCATGGGTGGTGGTCCGGCGGATGACCCCGGCTTCTTCGTCGCCGAGCTCGACGGTCACGGTGGTGTCGGAGGCGAGCACGGTGACGGTTCGCCCGGCATGGCTGCGGCCCAGCGCGATCCTCTGTCCGGCGATCATGATCACGCGGGCGGCCGAGGCGCGGTGCTGGACCCGGGCGGGCTCGGCGGAGGGCTGCAGGTGAGCGGCCTGAGCCGGGTGCACACGCAGCAGGACCCGCGTTTCGGGGTCGTACAACATCAAGGTGGCCGAGTCGATGCGGATGCCGACCAGCCGCCACGAGACACCCGCCGCTCGACCTCGACGGTCCTCGGACCACAGACGACGCGCACAGTTGGCCCGGCGCCGGTGCACATCGGGTGCACACGCGCCAGGCATCGGCGACGGACGCCGGCCGAGCCCGGCGACGCGTCATTACTTGACGACGCGCCCGCCCCGTACTAGGTTATGCTTCACAGCTTACACGTGTTATACGAGTAAGACGTGTAAGTGAGGAAGGATGACATGGCGAAGCCCGGGACCACCCGTGTCGAGAAGCACGTCAGGTCGCTGTTTCCTGACGGCGTGATCAGCCGGGTCCAGGTGCTTGAGTACGGGGACGACGCGGCGGTCGAGCCGGGAGACGTCGCGGTCCGGGTCTTCCTCCCCCGGCCGGACGAGCCGGGGGGCGGGGAAGCCGACGAGGATGTCGTCGGTTCCTTCGAGAAAGCCAACCGCGAGCGCCTCAGGAAGCTGAACGAGGAACTGCCCCGCTTCATCGCGTGGGTGGAGTTCCAGGCTGACAGCCCGGACGGGGCGGGGAAGCGCCGCCGTCACGCCCTGAAGATCGGCCGCGGGGGCCGGGCCGGCAAGCCGCTGGATGATGCGGCCGAGGAGCTCACCCCGGTCATGACGCGGCTCGGGCCCGCCGACCTGGCGGCCGTGGACATGATGATCACCGCGGGGATCGCGGGCAGCCGGGCGGAGGTCCTGCGCTGGGCCGTGGGCCGGATCCGCGAGAACCCGGCCTACGCGCAGCTGCAAGACCGGGTGCGTGAGATCAGCGAGCTCAAAGCCCAGTTCTGACCGGGTCCGGCTGACCCGCACGGATCAGGCGGCCCTGACAGCAGGGACGATTAGGAGGCAACCGTGGAAGCGGCCACGACAGATCGCGTCCAGCGGATGATCGATGCTGCGGCGGCGGAGCGTTTCCCATCGGGCGCGGTCCCGCAGCTCGTGCTGGTGCGCTACGGCGACCACCCGGTGATCGAGCCGGGAGAGCTCTACCTGCTGGTCATCCCCGGCCAGGACGGCGCCGCGCGGGACGCCTGGTGGGCAGAGCACTTCCGCCGCCTGGAGGACTTCCGCGCGCAGCGGCTCCCCGAGGTGAAGGGGTTCCTGCTCACGACCGGTGCCCGCGCCAGCGTCGGCCGTCCCCCCACCCATATCCTGCAGTCGACCGGGATCTCCCTGCTCGACCCGGAAGACGACGAGCTCGCGCGCGGCCTCACCCCGGTGACGGCGCCTCTCGGGCCCGTGGACCTGGCGACGCTGGACACGCTGATCACCGCGGGCATCGCGGCCAGCCGCGCGGAAGCCGCGCGCTGGGCCCTGGCCCGCACCCGCGAGCAGCCGGCCTACGCGCAGCTCAGCACGCGGTCGCGGGAGCCCGGCGAGCCCCAGCTACGGGCAGGACTGGACGAGGCCGGGCTGGGCCAGCTCCGAAGCAGGCTCGACGGGCAGGTGAAAGCGCATTTCCCCGAGGGCGAGGTGCAGCGGGTCGCGCTGCTGCAGCGTGGCGACGACCCGTCGGTCGAGCCGGGAGACCTGCTCGTCCGGGTACTCATCGAAGACGCCGAGGAAGACCCGAACCTCCCGGCCTGGCAGCGCGACCACGAGACGGTGATCGGCGAACTTCAGCGCGAGCTCGAAGAGCAGCTTCCCGGCGCCAGCCACCTCGAGTTCTGGTTCGGCGAGAACGGCCGCCAGGGCAAAAGGATGCTTCGGCTCGGTGACCGGCCGGATGACCCGGCTAGGAGCACACAGGATCTCACCCCAACCCATATCGGGCTCGGGCCCGCGGACCTGGATATGGTCGACGCGCTGATCACCACCGGCACGACAGCAAGCCGGGCAGAAGCCGTCAGCTGGGCCCTGGCCCGCATCCGCGAACGGCCCGCCTACGCCAGGTTCGGCGAAAGGGCCCGAGAGTTGGACGAACTCAAAGCCCACTTCTGACCCCGAGCCCAGACGGTCCGCACGCACGAACAAGTATCACCGAGTCAGCCTGCTCACGCGCTCAGCAGACGCCCGGCTGATCGTTCGCTCCCTGGCGCCGCATCAGCGCGAAAGACGCTGTGCCGCCTGATCGGTTAGCTCTTCGTCGCGATGACGAGTTCGGTGTCGCCTGGCCAGTCCCAGAAGAGACCGTCTGGCGAGTACTCGCGCAGCAGGTGGCGTAGGTCGGACTCGAAGTCGGCTCGGCGGTTACCGAACCATCGGGGAGCGGCCCACGACAGCGAGAAGTAGTTGGCCACCACGACGTCGATGTCCCTGATCAGGTCGGGGCGCCCGGGCGCGTAGATGGTGCGCGAGCCGCCGAACCGGGTCTGCGCCAGGGTGTCCTCGAAGCGGTCCGGCTGGCCCTGGTTCCAGGTTGCGAGGTAGTGGCGCGTGCCGTCGCCGAGGTAGTCGAGGATGAGCTTGCGCACCGCGTCGTGGGGAACCTCGGGGTACCCGGGATCGGCGGGCCGCGGACGGTCGTCGTCGACGTGATGCGAGACCAGGACCAGCGAGCCGCCCGGCGCGAGCTGGTCGTAGACGGCCTCGGCGACCTCCAGCCGCCGGACCCGGTGAAACGACTGCCCGAAGGTGACCGCCCGCAACGGGCCGGGGCTCAGCGCCGCGATATCTTCCGCGACCCCCTGCACCCAGCGCACGTTGGCGACTCCCGCCTGCTGGCAGCGCCGTCGGCCTGCCTCCAGCATGCCGGGCTCGGGATCAAGCGCCGTCACCTGGGCGAACAGCCGGGCCAGCGGCAGCGCCAGCACGCCGGGCCCGCAGCCGACATCGAGCAGCTGGCCGGTGCCGTCAAGCGGCAGCTCCCGGGCCATGGTGTCCGCCAGCTCCGCCGAATACGGGGGACGCCCGACCGCGTAGTACTCGGCCGTCCCCTCAAACGCCTGGGGATCGAACGCCGATGGTGAAGGGGTTGTCATGCCTACCATCCTGGAGCATGCCCAGAATCCACGGGATCGCGGCCCGCAGGCGCCCCGGTGGGCAGGCGGCATCCGGGCCCTGAATTTCATTTGCGCACGCTTATGCGATTTCTTGGCATCGTCCCTAAACCCGATGGCGAAGGAGAGCCCTCCGTGAAGGCGACGGCGAAAACGGGCACCGTGTAGCTGTCTCCTCCGAAACTGAAGACGGCAGCCGCCGCGATGAGCCCGAAAATCACGACGCCACCCATGTACAACAGAACCATGAGCGCTACGAGATCGTTTCCCTCGGCCCGGTTGGCCTTGAGGCGCCCGAGCCACCCGGGTCCGAGCTGGGTGAGTTCCACGAGATTCCCGTCAGGGTCGCGGACCGCGGTGATCTGTGACTCCTCGCCGAGGTCGACTGGCGGGTAGCACAGCGGGATCCCGCAGCGGTCCAGCCACGCGACCATACCGGGCAGTCGCCGAATGGGCGCTCGGCGACCGGATCGACATTATCGCCCACGCTGCCGACGTCCAATTCAATTCCGTGCTTCAGGCGCGGCGCGATTTTACAATTACGTGCCGCTCTCAAGTCAGAGAATCGGCACGTAAATCGCCTCTTCCTATTTGTTATTCATCCGTCGATCCTGATATCGTTAGGGAGAGCTTGACGGCATTACCGCGTCATTGGACGCTTGACGCCGCGGAAGGAAACGGAGAACCCCAGTGCACGGCTACCACGCGCCGCTAGAGATTGCGCTGCCGATCATCGTCGCGGTCATCATCGTGAAGGTGGTTGTCTCCAAGCTCAGCGCCCGCCCCGCGCTGGTCGGGAAGATCCAGGTCCGCTGCGCCCAGGGCCACGTCTTCACCACGACCTGGTCACCCCTGGGCTCGCTCACCGCCATCCGCCTCGCAGGCACCAGGTTCCAGCGCTGCCCGGTCGGTCATCACTGGTCGCTGGTCCGGCCCGTGCAGGACGCCCGGACGGATGCCGAGCGGTTGACTACGTGGGAATGATCGACGGCGGGACGGAAACCGAGATGGATACGATCGGGGTCGGCGTCGTGGTGGTAGGCGATGGGGACGGGCTGTCACTGGTCGGCGCCGACGTGCTCGGCGTGGGGGAGATGGTCGGCTGCGCCGAGCTGGTGGCGGTGGTCGGGGTGGTCGCGGGGCTCGTCGGCGCCTTGGTCGTGGCCTTGGACGTCGGCGCCGACGTCGTGTGACCCGGGTTCGGCGATGACCCGCCGGAACTCCGGCCGGAGGTCGGCGACGTCCCGCCCTGCGCGGGCGGATTCGGCACGGTCGAGATCGGGGCAATGCACGACACCGTGTATTTCGCCGGCTTGGAGGCCGCGGCGACAGGCTTGGTAACGACCAGCACCACTTCCCCCGACGCGGGCAGCGTGGGCGGCGTGATCTTCAGCGGCGGCAGGGTCTTCGCGCCGGCCCGCTTGAAGGTCACCGTGCGCACCGTGGACTTCTGCCCGTCGGCCAGCGCCCAGTAGTACCTGACCGACTCCGCCTTCTTGGCCTTGATCGAGCCGTCGGCGGTCAGGGTCGGCGGCGCGAACGCGCACGACGACACCGTCTGCGCCTCCGGCTGCACGGACGCCGACAGCACGACGCCGCTGTCGGCCTTGGTGCACAGAAGCTGGTACGTGGCCTTGTTGGAGGTCTTCGCGATGGCGCTGAGCACCTTGATCTCGGCCCACCCCTCGCCCGCCTTGCTGGCCACGACGGTCCCGCCGGCCACCTGCTCGTTCCCGGGCGCGTTGAACTTCAATGTCTGCACCGGACCCTGCTTACCCGACGAGTACAGCCACCGGTAGGACAGAATCCCCGGCTGGGTGGCGGTGACCGTACCGCTGTAGGTGAACGTGGTCGCGGCGGCGCAGGTGGACGCGGCCACCGGGGGCGTCACGATGACCTGCGCCCCCGAGGCCGCCGCGGACAAGGCGGACAGGGTGGCCACCTGGGCCTTGCCCGACCCGGACATCGCCGACAGCGCGGCCGCGCCAAGCACGACGACCGCGACCGCCGCGGCGGTTCCGACCAGCGCGATGGACACCAGCCTGCGCCGGGCCAGCCGGGTCGCCGTGGCCGACTTTCCTCCCTTGCCTCCCTTGTCCGCGGCCAGCAGCGGCAGCAGCGCGGCCGCGCGCTCCCCGAGCTGGCTGCGGCCGTGCTCCTCCCAGTCCGGCCCATGGGCGTCGGTCGCCGCCGCCTCAAGGTCGTGGACGACCGACCGCGCGCTCTGCGGCCGGTCGGCGGGGTCCTTGGCCATGCCCGACGCGATCAGGCCCTGCAGCGCCTCGTCGACCCGGTCAACCGGCACCGGGGCGGACTTGTGCTGCCGGCGCAGCTTCCTGACCCCTCCGGAGAACGGCGGCTTGCCGGTCAGGCTCTCCCACAACATGACCGTCGCGGCGTAGATGTCGCTGGTCGGAGCGCTCGACTCGCCGTCCCACCGTTCCGGCGCCAGGTACGCGGGCGTCCCCCGGGCGGGCACCCGCTTGCCCGCCCGCACCGCGATGTCGAAATCGGTCAGCGTGCACCAGCCCTTGGCGTCGATCAGCACGTTGTCCGGCTTTAGGTCACGGTGGGTCACGGGAAGCGAGTGCGCGGCGGCCAGGCCGAGCAGCGAGTCCTTCAGCACCACGAGCGCGGCCTCGGGCCCGAGCGGTCCCCGGCGAGTGATCATCTCGCGCAGTGAGACCCCCTCGACCAGCGCCGTTACGACGGCGACGCCGCGGCCAGGCTCCTCCACGAAGTCGAAGATCCGCGCTACGTGCGCGGAGTCAAGGGACATCAGCACGTCGGCGTCGGAGCGGAATTTCGTGAGGAACTTGGGGTCGCCGATCAGCAGGTTCTGGTCGAAGTACTTGATCGCCACCCGCTGGCCGGTCGTGTTGCTGACCGCCGCCACGACCCGGCCGGATACCCCGCGGCCGAGCGGCCGTTCCTCGACGTAGCCGGGAACCGTCCAGTCATCGAGGTCCGGCCACTCGAGGTTCAGCGGTGTCCGCTCGCTCATGGGGGGAACTCCTTGCTGGGCCAGATGCCGTGGGCGATGCTGCTAGATGCCGAACTCCCGTCGGACTGTTCATGCAACAGCTGTGGTTGATTGTAGGGGATTGTCGGTAATCGCCACTTCTGTTGTTCACTCGTTAGACGCCGACTATCAGGCATCGGTTGTCCGGCCGCGGCGTGCTTCGGGCACGCTGCCGCGCCCGGCCCTTGAGCCGAGGATGTCCAGCCAGATCAAACCCATTTTTTCGAACGGACCGTGAGCGACTCGCCTAAGCTCAGTTCCCCAGCTGGTCAGCCGCCCGCGCCGCCGCCTCGGCCGATCTGACGACCGGGATCACCTCGAACTCAACGAGGTCGCGCCACCGCCCCATCCACACGCCGATGAGGGCCGGATTATCGGTTTCCATGAGCTGGACGCAACGGTCCAGGCTGCCGTCGACGACCCAGCTATCGACGTACGACAGCCCGTCGGGCAGCATCCTTCCGCGGCTGGCCGCCCGCTTGTAGACCGGCTCCGGCCCCGCCAGGTACCGTTCGATCACCATGTAGAGCATGCTCAAGGACCGTTGGCAGCTATGGGCGCGGCTAGCCGCGAGTGAGCCGGAGCACCGGGATCTTGCGGATGCCCGCGGTCTGCTTGGCGTACTCGCCGAAGCCGGGCATGCGCTTGACCTGCTCGGTGAAGATGCGGTCACGCTCGTCGCCGGCGACCTCGGTGACGGTGACGGGGAAGGTACTCGCCCCCACCTCCACGCTGGCCTCGCCCGCCGCGATCAGGTTCCCGTACCAGGCGGGGTTGGTCGGCGCGCCGCCCTTGGAGCCGAAGATGTACATCGAGTCGTCGCCGCCCTCGCCCGGCAGGTACACCAGCGGGGTGGTGTACTGCTTCCCGCTCGTACGGCCGACGTGATGGACCAGGATCATGGGCGCGCCCTCGAAGGGGCCGCCGACGCGCCCCTCGTTGGCGCGGAACTCCGTGATGATGCCCTGGTTCCAGTCATGAGCGTCTGGCATGGCCGTCCATCCTGTGTCGACGAGGCAGTGACCGCGACTTACCCGTCACAGGCTAGTGGGTCCCAACAGCTCGAGTCTCGAGCGGTGCCAAGCGTCCAGGAGAATTCAGTCGTGTACTACTGCAACGCCTGTGACGAGCCCGTTCTCATCCGCCACGTCGGCGGGGCCGCCCGCTGCCCCGCCTGCGACCATGTCGATCCCACGATCGCTATCCGGCCGCTGTTCGTGGTGACCGGCGCGTCCGGGTCGGGGCGGGCCAGGGACGTCGGCGCGCAGATCGAGTTCGGCCGCTGGCTGCGGAAGAATCTCTCGCCGGTCGTCGACACCACCAGCCGATCACCGTCCGAGGTCGCGGACACGGTAGCTGCCTGGGCGCGGGATCGGACAGCCGTCTAAATCGCCCGCCTCCGCTGGGCGAGACGAGAAATCGCGCGATCGGGCAACTAGTGGGCGAGGACTGAGCCTGGAGGCCACCTAATGACCCAAGCGCCGCGAATGGCGGACGACGTAGCAGGCGCCGAGGGCGTAGCGCCGGACGATGCCGCGATCATCGCCGAGTCGCGCCAGATGCCAGACCGGTTCGGCGCGGTGTTCGACCGCCACGCGGTTGCCATCCACGGGTACATCGCCCGGCGGCTCGGCCCCGACGCTGCCGACGACCTCGCCGCCGAGGTGTTCCTGGTCGCCTTCGGCAAACGCGCCGACTACGACCGTGAGCAGCCCAGCGCACGGCCCTGGCTGTACGGAATCGCGACCCGGCTGATCGGTCGGCATCGCCGTGACGAAGTGCGGTTCTTCCGCGCGATCGCCAAGACCGGAGTTGACCCCGCGGCCGGACGCGGGGACGACCCGGTGGCGGACGAGGGGATCAGGCTTGCGGATGCGCACGCATTGCGGCCGCGACTGGCGCTCGCGCTCGCGTCGCTGTCCAAGTCCGACCGGGACGCTCTGCTGCTGGTGACCGACGGACTCAGGTACGAGGAGGCGGCCCGTGCCCTCGGCATCCCCCCGGGCACGCTGTCCTCGCGGGTGGCGGGGGCGCGCAGGAAGCTGCAGGAGGCGCTTGGCGCTGTCGGCAACGCGGACGGCACGTTCGTGACGAAGGCGTGGGCGGTTGAGCGCAACCCCGACGGCACCGTCACCGTCACCATGGATCAGCAGATCCAGGACCCGGCGGGTGTGCAGCGCGCCCTGCGAGAAGACGGGATCGACGCCTACGTTCAGGTTCACGTCGCGGTGAGCGGACCGCAGGGCGGGCAGCAGGCGTGCTCCTACGCTCACCTCGACAAGGCCCCGGCCGCAGTTCAGCAGGCCGTCATCACGTCCAACCAGATACCGGTTGCGTCGAACGGTGTCAGCCAGGAGTCATGGACGATTCATCCGAGCGCCATGCCACCGGGATCGTCGATTCTGTTCGCGGACTGGGTGAGCAGCGCGTTCAGCGCGGTGCTGAATCCGTCCGTGCTCAGCACTGACGTGACGCCGGTCTGCACGGCCGGCTGACGAGTCGCGGTCGGCAGTACCCGGGCGGGCGCTACAGCCTGCTCTCGTGCCGCCAGTCCTTGCCGAGTTCGTTGTCGTGCAGCCTGCGAAGCGTGTGGGCGTAGTGGTCGAGCCGGTCGGCGGCGCGCTTCATGTCGTCGAAGTCCTGGCCGTGATCGCGGGCCGGCGTCTTCTCTTCCGCCCGCTTGCGCACGATGTGCAGCTCTTCCTGGCTCAGCTCCACGACCATGGCCAGCGTCTCCTCAAGGTTCATGCCGCTCAGCCTAGTATCCCCCGGCGTCGCTGATCGTAGGGGGCGCGCTACGGTCAGCCGCCGGCGGAACAGGCGTGCGCCCGGCGCAGCAGGTACCGCTTCTCGGGGGCGCTGGCCGTCCGCCGGGCGGCCTCCTCGAAGGCGGCCCGGGCCGCCCCGAGCGACCCGTCCAGCTCAAGCAGATGCCCGCGCATGGCGAACAGGAGGTGATGCCGCGCCACCCGCGAGTCCCCGTCCAGCGAGGCGAGCAGCTCAAGCCCCTCCTCCGGCCCGCGCACCATCGCCACCGCCAGCGCGCGGTTCACGGTGGCCATCGGATTCGGCGCCACCCGGTCGAGAAGCTCGTACAGGGCGAGCACCTCGACCCAGTCGGTGTCGGCGGCGCTCGCCGCCTCGGAGTGCACGGCGGCGATCGCCGCCTGCAGCTGGTACGCCCCCGCCGGCCCGGCCGCGAGGGCCGCGGAGACCAGAGCGACGCCCTCGGCGATCAACCCGCGGTCCCAGCGCGAGCGGTCCTGGTCGGCCAGCGACACCAGCTCGCCGAACCGGTCGACCCGGGCGGGCCGGCGGCCCTCGGTCAGCAGCATCAGCGCGAGCAGCCCCGCGACCTCGCCGTCGCCCGGCCGAACCCGGTGCAGCGCCCGGGTGAGCCGGATCGCCTCGGCCGTCAGGTCGGCGCGGTTGATCTGGGCGCCCGAGGTGGTCGTGTACCCCTCGTTGAAGATCAGGTAGAGCACGTGCAGAACCGCCCGCAGCCGCCCGTCGATCTCGTCCGGCGGCGGCATCGAGAAGGTCGCCCCGGCCTCCCGGATCCGCTGCTTGGCCCGGCTCACGCGCTGCGCCATCGTCGCCGCGGGCACGAAGAACGCGCGGGCGATCTCGGCCGTGGTGAGGCCGCCGACGGCCTTGAGCGTGAGCGCGATCTGCGACGGCGACGTCAGCGCGGGGTGGCAGCACAGCAGCAGCAGGGTGAGGGTGTCGTCCTGGTCGGGGTTGTGCTCGTCCCCGGGGAGCCGGCTCAGCTCGGCCGGCGGCGAGCCGAACACCAGGCGGTCCTCGCGCTGCCGTCGCGAGCTGTCCTTGCGCACCTCGTCGATCAGCCGGCGGGTGGCGACGGTGATGAGCCACGCCCGCGGGTTACCGGGGATGCCTGACGTCGGCCAGTCCGCGGCGGCGGCGATGAGCGCCTCCTGGACGGCGTCCTCGCACAGGTCGAGCGCCTGGTGGCGGCGCAGCAGCGCCGCGAGGACCTGCGGCGCGAGCTCGCGCAGCAGGTCCTCGACGTCGGCCGGGGAACTCAGGCGGTCCCGCCCGACTCGTGCAGGATCGGCCAGACCTCGACCGCGTTGGTGCCCGCGAACGGGTGCTCGGCCACGAGCTCAAGCGCCCGCTTCTCGCTCTCGACGTCGAGGATCCAGAAGCTCGACACGAACTCCTTCGCCTCCAGGTACGGCCCGTCGGTCACCGCCGGGACGCCGTCGCGGACCCGGACCGTCCTGGCCATCAGCTCGTCCGCCAGCCCGTAGGCGCCGAGTAGCTCGCCCGACTCGGTGTAGCGGCGGTTGTACGCGTCCACCTCGCCGATCGCCTTCGCCGCGACCTCGGGCGGGAACGACGCCCACATCTCCTTGTTGCCGTAAATGATCGCCATGTACTTCACGGTTCTTCTCCTCGCCGTAGCTCATCGGAGCGGTAGCTCATCGGGCGCAACGCCCGGTCGGGCGTTCCACCCCGTAGTCGAAGCCGCCCGGGCGGTCCTCGACATGCGGCTGCGGACGAACTCCGCCCGGCCGGCCGGCGCCCGGCTCGCCGCTACGGGCGCGGTGCGAGCTTGATCGTGGTGGCCTGGGCGGCGGGCGCCACCATCGGATCGACGTAGCTGCCGCCGAAGCGGCGGTACTTGGCGCGGTAGGCGGCGTCGATCGGCTCGTCGAGGCTACGGTCGACGTCGACGAAGGTGACGTCCTTGTCGATGCCGCCGGCCTGGACGTGTCCCTCGTGGGTCGCCTGGGTGCCGCGGTACCAGCCCGCGCCGTCGCCCTTGTACGAGCGGACGTAGAGCTCGTTATCGTGGCGCACCACCCAGATCGTGACCGGGTTGCGCAGCGTGCCGTCCGGTCGCAGCGCGGCGATCCGCAGCTCGTCCGCGTCGCCGATCGCGACGAGCTCGTCGTTTGTCCACGTCGTCATCGTGTGCCCCCTCTGTGTTGACCGATAGCGCGGCCCGCGTAGGCGTCGGCCACAGTGAAAGGCTACGCACCGCCGCCGTCAAAAAACGGCTGGCCCGCCCTCACGTGGAGGGCGGGCCA
>Ga0335074_10011716_pt1 | contig 12267 bp, 10 predicted proteins | sample Lox_Sample_23_FD_206715 | JGI IMG/M metagenome (GOLD analysis project Ga0335074, IMG submission 206715) | Soil microbial communities from Loxahatchee National Wildlife Refuge, Florida, United States - Lox_Sample_2.3 | ecosystem: Environmental > Terrestrial > Soil > Wetlands | place: USA...
GCGCCCGGTTGAAGGAGTACTTCCCGGCCGAGGGGCGGGCCATCGACCGCTATTTCGCCGCGGTGCAATCAGCGCAAAAATGGAGCGGGCTTTATTTTGCGGAGAAAGCCATACCGCGGCCGATCGCGCGTCTGGCGGGAGGCTTGCTGCGCGCGCCGTTCCTGCACTGGGCTTCCGAATCCACGCTCGACGTCCTTCACCGCTTCACGCAAAACGAGGAGCTGATCGCGGTTCTCACGGCGCAATGGGGCGATTACGGCCTGCCTCCGGCAGAGAGCAGCTTCGGGATTCACGCCATCATAGCGGCGCACTATTTCAACGGCGCGAGTTATCCGGTGGGCGGCGCATCGCGGATCGCCGAAACGATAGAGCCGGGGATCGAGTCGAACGGTGGAAAGATCGTGGTCAGCGCGGAGGTTCAGGAAATCATCGTGGAAAACGAACGGGCGGCCGGCGTTCGAATGGCGGACGGGCGCATATTCTCCGCCGATCTGGTGATCAGCGACGCCGGCGCGCGCAACACCTTCCAGCGCCTGGTTCGCCAACCCCAGCCGATTCTCGGCGACCTGGAACGCATACCGGGATCGCTCGGCCATTTGAGCCTCTACATCGGCGTAAAACAAACCGCGCACGAGCTGGGGCTCAGCGGAACGAATTTTTGGATCTATGCGTCAGGCGATCACGACCAAAACTTGGCGCGTTTCATGACCGATCCATCCGCGCCGTTTCCGGTGGTCTACCTCTCATTTCCATCGGCCAAAGATCCTGAGTTCGAGCAAAACCACCCTGGCCGCGCCACTTTGGAAGCCGTCGTGTTCGCGCCCTACGCCTGGTTCGCGCGCTGGCAAGATACGCACTGGAAGCATCGCGCCGCCGATTACGACGCGTTCAAGCGCATGCTGGCCGAGCGCATCCAGCGTGAGGTGGAGCGCCACGTTCCCGCGGTAGCCGGAAAGATCGATTATGCCGAGCTATCCACTCCGCTTACCACGCGGCACTTCATGAACTATGCGGAAGGGGAAGCCTATGGCCTGGCCGCCACGCCCGAACGTTTCCGGCTGTGCTCGCTCACGCCGCGCACCACCATTCGAAATCTTTATCTCACCGGCCAGGACGTAGTTTCCCTGGGCGTCGCCGGTGCGTTGTTCGGAGGCGTTATCACGGCGTCGGCGATTTTGAATCGCAACCTCATGTCCGCTGTCAGCAAACCAGCGCGGACTGTTTTGCCGCAACGCACCGCTGTGGCGGTGTAAACTGCGCCCCGTGGCGCGCCGCGAGGGTTTAGATGCGCTGGTATTCGTGAACGGTCAATTCGCTTTCGACATCTCCCGTGTGTTTGATCGCGGCCGGCTCAAACAGCAGCACTTCCACCTCTTCGTCGGCCACCGGCCGGTGCTCCACGCCGCGCGGGACAACCAGGAACTCGCCTGCGTGGAGCGTCACGCTGTGGTCGCGAAATTCCATGCGAAAGCTCCCGCGCACCACCAAAAAAAGCTCATCTTCGTCCGCGTGATCGTGCCAGACAAATTCGCCTTTGAATTTGGTCAGCTTGACATGCTGGCCGTTCAACTCGCCCACCACGCGGGGATTCCAGTGATCGGAAAAGAGCGCCAGTTTTTCGCGGAGGTTGACCTTGTTCATGGGCGCTACAGGCGGCAGATCAGCAGCTCGCGTTCGTAAATCATTTCCGGCGGCAAATGATCGTGCAGCGTGATGAACAGCTCCTCGTGTCCCATGACCTCGGATTTCCACGCTTCCTCATCGAAGCGCTGCAATTCCTCGAACTGCCCCTTGGAGAAATCCAGCCCGGTCCAATCGATGTCTTCGTAGCGCGGCATCCATCCGATGGGTGTTTCGCGGCCCAGGGCCCGGCCATGCGCGCGATCGACAATCCACTTCAGCACTCGCATGTTTTCGCTGAACCCCGGCCATAGAAACTTGCCGTCGGCACCTTTGCGGAACCAGTTGACATGGAAAATGCGCGGGGTCTCGGTCAGGGACCGTTGCATCTTGATCCAGTGCCGGAAATAATCGCCCATGTGATAGCCGCAGAACGGCAGCATCGCCATGGGATCGCGCCGCACTTTCCCCACCACGCCTACCGCGGCCGCGGTCATTTCCGATCCCATCGTCGCGCCGACGTATACACCCGCGCTCCAGTTGAATGCCTGATAGACCAGCGGCACGGTTGAGGCGCGCCGGCCGCCGAAGATCAGCGCGCTGATCGGCACGCCCTGGGGATCTTCCCACGCCGGATCGATGGTGGGGCATTGCGAGGCGGGCGCTGTAAAGCGCGAATTGGGGTGTGCCGCCTTGGCGCCGGTCTCCTTGCCGATCTCGGGAGTCCAGCGGTTTCCGCGCCAATCCAGGCATTCGGCCGGAGGCTCGTCGGTCATGCCTTCCCACCAGACACCGCCGTCCAGCGTCAGCGCGGTATTGGTGAAGATGGAGTTGCGCGCGAGCGTGGCCATCGCATTGGGATTAGTCTTCAGGGACGTTCCCGGGGCCACTCCGAAAAATCCCGCTTCCGGATTGATGGCGCGCAGGCGGCCGTTCGCATCCGGCTTGATCCAGGCGATGTCGTCGCCTACGGTCCAAATTTTCCATCCCTGGAACGCTTCGGGCGGCACCATCATTGAAAAATTCGTTTTGCCGCAGGCACTCGGAAACGCGCCGGCTACATACGTCTTTTCGCCTTTGGGATCTTCCACGCCCAGGATCAGCATGTGCTCGGCCATCCAGCCTTCGTCGCGCGCAATGTTCGATGCAATCCGCAGCGCGAAGCATTTCTTGCCGAGCAGCGCGTTGCCGCCGTAGCCCGAACCGAACGACCAGATCTCGCGGGTCTCCGGGAAATGCACGATGTATTTTTCTTCGTTGCAGGGCCAGGGTACGTCATGATCGCCCGGAGCGAGCGGCATTCCGACGCTGTGCATGCACGGCACCACGCGCTTCTCGTCTTTATCGATCTCCTGGAACACCTTTCGCCCGATGCGCGCCATGATACGCATGTTCACCACCACGTAGGGCGAATCGGTGAGCTGCACTCCGATCTGCGACATGGGCGATCCGACGGGACCCATGCTGAACGCCAGCACGTACATGGTCCGCCCGCGCATGCATCCGCTGAAGAGCCGCTTCAGCGTTTTGCGCATTTCAAAAGGATTCACCCAGTTGTTCGTCGGCCCGGCGTTGTCTTTCGACAGCGAGCAGATGAAGGTCCGGTCTTCCACGCGGGCGACATCGCTTGCGTCCGAACGCGCGTAATAGCAGCCTGGCCAGAGTTCCTGGTTCAGTTTGATGAAGGTTCCGCTGCCCACCATCTGGGCGCACAGTGAATCGTATTCTTCCTTGGAGCCATTTACCCAATGAATGCTGTCCGGCGTGGTGAGCTCGGCCATTTTCTCCACCCAGCGGAGCAAATGCTTGTTAGTGCTTAAGGCCTGGGAGAGATCCCGAACATATTTCGTGCTTGCGGTGGTCATATTTTCTATTATGATTCAAAGGATCACACGTTATGAAACATCGGATCTTGGCCCTGTCTGCCTGCTTACTCGCCGCCGGCCTGGCGCACGCCGCCGGCCCAAACTGCGGCCGCGAGTGCCTGCGCGGGATGGTTACGCAATACCTTGACGCTTTGGCCGCGCATAATCCGTCCGCGCTGCCGGGCGGCGCTCGCGCCCGCTTCACCGAGGACAGCGTGGAGATGCCTCTGGGGGACGGCCTATGGAAGACCGTTTCGCGCATTCGGCACTATCGACAGGATGTGCTGGATGTTGCGCAAGGCGTGGCGGCGTCGCAGGTGGTGGTGGAGGAGGCCGGATCGCCCGCTCTGCTTACGCTGCGCCTGAAAGTGGCCGGGCGGAAAATCACAGAAATCGAAAGCATGGTCACCCACAACCAGAAGGAAGGCGCACTGTTCAAGCCGGATGCGCTCGCGTCCGCCGACAAAAATATGCTGTTGATCCCGGCGAAGTCGCAGCTCGCGCCGCGCGAGGAGGCGATCCGGATTGCCCGGCTTTATCCCGCTGGGCTCAAGATCGGCAGCTTTGTCGCGGTGGATGCGCCCTTCGCTTCCGATGCCTATCGGGTGGAGAACGGCGTCGTCACCGCGGGTCCGGGCTGTTCGCGCCCCGGCTGCGAAAACATCAAGACACAAAAAATCATGGAACATCCGTTCATTAGCACCCGCGTCGTTGCCGTCGACGAGGAGCTTGGAATCGTGCTGTTACGCATGAACTTCGGACAGACCAAATCCTACGGGCAGGGCAATGCGCTCATCGTGTGGGAAGAGTTTAAGATTTACGGCGGCCAGATCCACGCCGTGGAAGCGTTCATGAAGATCATGCCGGCCGGCATGGGTTCCGGTTGGGACTAAGGGGATGAGGATATGCCCTTTCGAATTGCTCTTAATATGGCGGGCGCTGTTTCGGCGGGCGCGTACACCGCGGGAGTTCTGGACTTTCTGATCCAGGCTCTGGACGCGTGGTACGATGAGCGGGCGCGGCTGGAGCGAAGCGGGCAGGACCCGCAACTCTGGACCGTTCCCACGCACGACGTTCTGCTCGATGTTTTGACGGGGGCTTCGGCCGGAGGCATGTGCGCGGCCATTAGTTCGGTGGCGCTGCAGGAGGAATTCGATCACGTGACCGGGACCGGCCCCGACCCCGATTTGCCCGTGAATCGCCTCTACCAAAGCTGGGTTCAGACCATTGACATCCTGCCGCTGCTGGGGACGGTGGATTTGCCGGGCAAGCAGGGCCCGGTGAAATCGATTTTGGACAGTACGCCGATTCAAGACATTGCGAATGCCGCTCTGAAGACCAATCCCGCGCGAAAGAAAGCCAGGCGATGGATCGCGGACCCGCTGGGGATCATTCTCACGCTTTCAAATCTGCGCGGCGTTCCCTACAGCGTGGATGACGCAAATACCGGCTCGTTCGAAGAGCGCATCGCGTACCATGCCGACCAGATTCGATTCGCCCTGACATCCGCGGGCGGCCTGGATACCGAAACAATTTACGCGCTCAACTATTCGGGTCCCGATAGTTCCAATTGGGAAGTGCTGCGCACGGCCGCAATGGCCACGGGCGCGTTTCCCGTCATGCTGGCCGCGCGGACGCTCAACAGAAAGCAGGTCGATTATCAGAACCGGCTGTGGCAGGTGGGTAACGATCGGCCAACCCCCGCGGGAGCATGCCAATCCGAGGATAAGATCCTGCCGGACTGGCAAGGTGCGGTGACGCCAACTTTCGACAACGTCTACGCCGACGGCGGTGTGACCAACAACAACCCTTTCGAATGCGCCCGGCAATATCTGGTGGACGCGGCCGGCAACCCAAACGGGCACAACCCGCGCGATGCGGAGAAGGCCAATGCCGCTGTGATCTCAGTGGCGCCTTTTCCCGGCAATGAGCCGTTCGATCCCGCCTATCGCGCCGAAGAGAACTCGACGTTGGGTAAAGTAGCATCGGCTCTGCTCGGAACGCTGGTCAATCAGTCCCGATTTCAGGGCGAGAATTTGAAGCTCACCCAGGACGGCAAGAACAACAGCCGTTTTGCCATCGCTCCCAGTGACGATACGGCCGGGAAACTGCCGTCCCTGCTGTCAGGAGCGCTGGGCGCTTTCGGCGGATTCATCGACCAGAACTTCCGCGATCGCGATTATCAACTGGGCCGCCGCAATTGCCAGCAGTTCCTGCGCACGACATTTATGCTTCCGGTAGACAATCCGCTGGTTCGCGATGGCGTGGCGGGCAAAAAGAAACTGATCGGAGGCATCAGCGATCAAACCTGGGGCAAGACCTGGGTTCAATTGATTCCGCTCATGCCCGATTTGCAAGAAGAAATCAAGGTGCCGCCGCGGGCGAATTTCAAGACCACGCAGGCCCGGCTGGAGCAGGTCTCGGACGCCGCCGCGGACCGGCTGGAGGCCGTGGTGCATGCTTTCGTCGATCAGCCGGGCAACAAGCATGCCGCATGGTCGTTATTAGTGAAAGCTGTTTTCGATCTGGGAGGCAAGGACAAAATCCGCGACGTAATTTTCGAAGAGCTTACCTCGCAACTTCGGCTGGTCGAGCAGGTGTAGCCATTTCCCTAGGCCTGCATCATCTCGGCCAGTTTGAGCACTGTGGCCCAATTGCGCGCTGTCGAAACGGTGGAGAGCTTCGCATCGAAATAGGCGTTGGTAAGTTTGCTACGCCCCATGCCGTTCGGCAGGTGCAGAAAGATCTCCTGGCCGAGCACATGAAACGTGTCTGGCGCCGATCGCGCCGGGTCCAGATCCGCAATCGCGCGCGCTTCGGGTGTTTGCGCCAGGAAATAAACATGCAGTGCTTTGGCGTCCCCGGCCGTTTTGAGAAACGGATTGGCGCCGACGATTCGCCGCACCTGTTGGGACGTGCGCAGAATAACGGGGATACGATAGCCGAATCGCTTCTCGATGTTGGCGGACACGACATCGGCGAGCTTGGCAACGCCGGCAGGCGCATCGAAAATTACGTTGCCGCTTTGGATGTAAGTGCGGACTTTCTGGCACCCGGCGCCGACGAACATCCGCGCCAGATCCTGCATCGGCAGCGGATTCTTTCCGCCGACGTTAATGCCGCGCAATAGTGCGACGTGCGTCATTTCTTGTATCCGATCGACGCGCGAACTCTCGCGCCCGGCGCGGCCATATCTGCATCGTAGCTCGCCCGGAAGGCGCAAGGGCAATTCCAAAACCATCGATGATATAAAAAAGGTGCCTGAGTTAGGTGCGGTAAGAATTGAATCGAGGAAGGATCGTGTGGAGTTTTAATGCCTAACGAACGCTTTACCGTCCGGTCCAAAGACGGGATCGATATCTCGGTGCAGAAACTCGGCGCCGGCCCCGCGCTGCTGCTGGTTCACGGCGCGCTCCTGAATGGCTCGCTCTCCTGGGGAGCGGTGATGCCCAAGCTCGCCGAGCGCTTCACGGTCTATGCCATGGACCGGCGCGGACGTGCGCCTTCGGGCGACGCCGAGGCATACTCGATCGCGAGCGAATCCGACGATATCGTGCGCGTGGTGGGGGAGATCGGCGCGCCGGTTGTGGTGCTGGCGCATTCTTACGGCGCGCTGGTTATGCTGGACGCGCTGGACCGGCTAAGAAACGTGTCGCATCTGATCCTGTATGAGCCGCCGTTCACGGCCGAGGATGCGCGGCCCGATTCCGGGGCCGTGCTGGAAAAACTCGACCGAGCGCTCGCCGCCGGCGATCGCGAGCAGCTTGCCATGACGTTCTTGACCGAGCAGGTTCGAGTGCCCGCGGATGGGGTGGAGAGGATGAAGGCGTCTCCGATTTGGCCCATTGTGCTCCAGATCGCCCCCACCCTGGCGCGCGAATCTCGCGCGGTCAACGCGTATCACCCGTTCACCGAACGGCTGGCGAATTGGACGATTCCGACCACGGTACTGCTCGGCAGCGCGACCACCGGCCTGCTGCGCGACGCGGCGTATTTCGTGCGCGATGCAATCCCCGGCTGCCGGCTGGTGATGTTGGAGGGCCAGGGGCATGGCGCTATGCTCGATGCGCCGGACTGGTTCGCGGCGAAGATTATGGAGCTTGCCAGTTGACGCGCGTATCCGCGCCAATCGCCATGCGATATTAGGGGTGTGCCTGATCCACTCCCCCGCCTTCGCTTAGGGCTCGATTTCATTCCGTCTTCCGATCCCCAGCATCCCGGGCTTTTGATTCGCGATCCATTGAAATTTTCCGATGCCATGCTGCTCATTCCTCCGCAATTGGTGGAGTGCCTGGCCTCGTTCGACGGTGAACAGACCAGCTTGGACCTGCGCGCCGCGCTGGTTCGGATTACCGGCGAGATTCAGGTGGGCGAGCTCGAAAAACATCTCTTCGATACTTTGAGCGAGGCCGGATTTTTGGAGAATGAGACGTTCGAGGCACAGCGCCAGGCGCGCATCAACGAGTTCGCCGCAGCCCCAAAGCGCGAAGCGTCGCATGCCGGTTCAGCTTATCCGGACGATGCCGAAGAGGCGCGCCAAAAGCTTGCCGAATTCATGCAGGGCGCGCCGCCGAATCTAAACGGGGATTCCGCGGGTTCGCTGGTCGGCATCGCGGCCCCGCACGTGAGCCCTTTCGGCGGCTGGGAATCCTATCGCGATGCCTATTCGGCCATCCAGCCTTCCAATGGCGCTTCCATGCGCGAGCGAACGTTTGTCGTGCTCGGGACATCGCACTACGGCGAACCGGACCGCTTTGGCCTCACGCGCAAGCCTTTCGTCACGCCGTTCGGCGAGGCGATGACGGATGGCCGTTTGGTGGATGAACTGGCCTCAGCCGCGCCCGAGTCGATCCGCATGGAAGACTACTGCCATGCCATCGAGCACTCCATCGAATTTCAGGTGTTGTTCCTGCAATACCTCTATGGGCCGAACATCCGCATTCTTCCCATTTTGTGCGGATCGTTTGTGCGCAGCATTTACCAGGGCGGAAGTCCGGAATCGAACCCAGGCGTGGCGCGTTTCTTCGACGCCCTGGGCAATCTGGCGGCACGGGAAGGCAACAACCTGTTCTGGGTCCTGGGAGTGGATATGGCCCACATGGGCCGCCGCTATGGCGATCCGCTCATCGCGCGCGCGGACCAGGGCGAGATGGCCGCCGTGGCCGAACGGGATAAAAGCCGGATCGGGCGGGTCATTGAAGCCGATTCGCAAGGATTTTGGGACTTAGTACGCGAGAACCAGGACGATCTGAAATGGTGCGGTTCGGCGCCCATCTACACGTTCCTGAAGGCGCAGCCGCAAGCTCGCGGAACCTTGCGCCGCTATCAGCAATGGAATATCGACGAGCAGAGCGTGGTCAGTTTCGCCGCCATTGCCTTTCGAGGATAGCTCGTACTAAAACTATGCCGTACGGCCTTTCCATAGCGCCACACAATTTGTGCCGCTACGCTTGAGCCATGCCAAGAGAAGTTTTTGCCGTGACCTGGGGACGCTAAGCCCGGGCCAGTCTTATTCCGGACGCGCTGCGACCCAATATCCGGGACGCGTGCGAACTTCCAGATTCGGCCGGTTGACGATCACCTTGATGTCGTGGAATCCGCCCTCGCTCTGATCGTTGGGCGAATAGCTCAACAAATATTGGCTGTGCAGCTCTTCGCTGATCCCTTCGATGGCCTTGTTCAGGCTCTTCTCGCCGATAAATGAATATTCGCGTCCGCCGGTGAAGCGGGTGAATACGTCCAGCGTATTGTCCACAAAAAGGCTCTTCGTGGCTTTGAAAATGTCGACGAAGACCGGAACATAATTCCCCATGTAGTAGTTCTGATCGATGGTGCTGGGAGTGGCGGCATAACCTCCCGGCAGATGCTGCGCCTCGGGAGGAACGGCCGGCGGCCGCGGCGGCATGCCTTGATCGGTAAGGGCCGCCACCACCGTGGAGATGTCTAACGAGTAGATGGAAACGTTGGCGAACTGAGCCGCCTCCAGCGCTTCGCGCAAACGCATTTCACTGCCCCGATCCCGTTTTTCGGCGATTAGCAGCAAAACGCGCCTGCGGTCCGGCGGACGATGTTTCAGCATATTGATGCCTTGATTCACAGCGTCGTTCACGGCATGCTGCGAACTGCCCGGCGTCATTTTATGCATGGCCTCGGACACCTTGCTGCCTTCCTTGGTGAAGTCCTGGAAAACTTCGATACGATGATCGAATCCGATGACGGCGATTTCGCCGTCCTGTCCAGCCACCAACTGGTTAAGCTGAGTTCCTATGACCTGAAGCTTCGGCAGAAAATCGGTCAGGTTCGAGCTGCGCTGAACGGCCACGACGAGCGAAAGCGGCTCATCCCGCACATCAGCATTGATTTTCTGGAGCTTGTTATCGTCGTAGAGCGAGAAATCCTGGAGCTGCAGGCCATTGACGAAGTCGCCATTACGGTCCCGCACCGTGGTGGGTGCGATGACAACGGTGGATCTTGTAACGAAGGTTGCATTGTCGCCAGAATTGTCCGCTGGTCCTGCCTGGTTTGAGGCAGGCTGGTTTGAGGCAGGCTGGTTTGAGGCAGGCTGGCTTGGCGCAGGCTGGGTTGCAGGCGACGACGTTGAAATCGCCGGCGGCAAGAGCGAACCGGCCGGCTGGCTGGCTGGTGTTACCGTATCCGGGTTCGATTCCGGGTGCACCTTGGCCGGGTCGATCGTACCAGGGGCTTGCGCGAACCCCCCTTGAAACAATGCGGCACAAACAAGAACCATCAGCGCGGGGCGCATAACTCTAGTTTGGCACATCCTGAATTTCAGTCTCGGCATGACCCGTCCTCCCCTCCAAAAGATCGAGCACGTGAGGGACCAGTTCCGCGATGGCGTCTAAGGACTCCACGGCGCCCTTCGGTGAGCCCGGCAAATTCACGATCAGGGTGCGACCTCGCACGCCCGCCAACCCGCGGGATAAAACCGCTTTTGGCGTGAATTTGCGTCCTTCCGCCCGCATCAGCTCGCTCAGGCCCGGAATTTCACGCTCAATGACGCAACGCGTCGCCTCCGGTGTGACGTCGCGCAGGGCCACGCCGGTTCCGCCCGTTGTCAGAACCAACGAAACCTCGCCAGAATCGGCCAGGCGTCGCAGACTGTCGGCGATTTGACCCGATTCGTCGGGAACCAGATCGAGCGCGGTGACGGTCCAGCCGAATGTTTCGGCGCGCTCCCGAACCGCCGGGCCGGATCGATCCTGGCGCGTTCCCTGTACCGCCGAGTCGCTCACCGTGACCACGGCAACCCGGATCATGAATCCTGCGCCACGCGAGTGTCGCGACGGTAATCCCCGCTCTTGCCGCCTGTCTTTTCGAGCAGATACAGATCGTGAATCTCGATTCCTTTGTCCAGCGCCTTGGTCATGTCGTAAACGGTGAGAGCCGCCACCGACGCGGCTGTGAGCGCTTCCATTTCGACGCCCGTGGCCGCCATGGTGGCCACACTGGATACGATCCGCACGCCCTCGTCTTCCAGCGTCACCTCCACGTCGACGTGCGACAGCATCAAGGGATGGCAGAGGGGGATCAAGTCCGAAGTTTTCTTGGCTGCCGAAATTCCCGCTACCCGCGCGATCTCAAGCGGATTGCCCTTGGGATTGCTCGGCAGTTGCGCGATCACGGACGGCTGCATCTTCACGAAGGCGTGCGCGCGCGCCGTCCGCTTGGTGGGCGATTTCGCCGAAACATCCACCATCCGGGCCACGCCGGCTTCGTCGTAATGGCTGAGCCTTCGCTTGGTGGACATGATGAGTTGGCCGCTTATTTCAGCAGCACCCGAATCCAGTCGCCGGCCGCCCAGGTTTCTCGATCCGGCTCGGTAACCAGAAAGGCATTGGCGCGCGCCAGCGCTGGAACATCCCCGGAGCCTTGCCATGGCAGCGGCGTCACCTGGGCGCCGTCGGGGCTCAAGACCGCGGGCAAAAAGCGAGTGAGCCCGGTCTTCTGGTGAAAATCCCGCGCTAACCGGCTCCCCAGCAGCGGTAGCGTCGTCTCCTTTTGACCGCCCAGAAGTTCCACGGCGCAGCGGGCGAAAATCTCGAAGGTAACCATCGTCGATGCCGGATTGCCGGGGAGGCCGAAGAAGAACTTCCCGCGCGTTTTGCCGAAAACGAGCGGCTGCCCGGGCATAATGAGAACGCGATCGAAATAAAACTCCGCGTCCAAATCGGCGAGCACCTGCTCCACGATATCGTACTTACCGGCCGAGACGCCGCCGGAGAGCAACAGCATGTCGAAACGCAGCCCTTGCTCGACGAGTTCGCGCGTGGCCTGGTACAAATCGCGCGCCACCGGAAGAATGATGGGACAACCTCCGGCGCGCTTCACCTGGGCCGCCAGGGACTCCGCATTCGAGTTGCGAATCTGGTAATCCAGCGGAGTTTCATCCACTTCGACGATTTCGTCGCCGGTAGCTATGATGGCCACCTGGGGCCGTGCGTACACTGAAACCTGGCTGCGGCCCACCGTGGCCAGCAGCGCGATTTCGGTGAATCCCAGCCGCTGCCCTGGTTCCAGGAGCACCTCGTCCTGACGCGCCTGCGACGCCTTAGGGCTCACGTTTTCGCCGTGCACGAGCGTTCGCGGCGCCTGCAGGCGCTCGCCCGTCAGGGTGGAGTGTTCCACCATGATCACAGCGTTGGCCCCCCGCGGCAGGGGTGCACCGGTCATGATCTCCACGGCTTGCCGGGGTTGAACTTCTCCGGCGAACCATTCTCCGGCGCGAACTTCGCCGATCACGAGCAATTCGCCCGGCAGATCC
>Ga0335074_10011717_pt1 | contig 12266 bp, 11 predicted proteins | sample Lox_Sample_23_FD_206715 | JGI IMG/M metagenome (GOLD analysis project Ga0335074, IMG submission 206715) | Soil microbial communities from Loxahatchee National Wildlife Refuge, Florida, United States - Lox_Sample_2.3 | ecosystem: Environmental > Terrestrial > Soil > Wetlands | place: USA...
GCATTCGATATCGTTGTTCTCCGGATGAAAGAAGACAGGACATCCGGCGTGCGTGCAGATACGGCTGAAGGCAACGTAGCTTCCGTCCCTCTTGCGGATCAGCAGGCAGGGGGCCTCCGGCGTCGGATACTGAAAGATCAGAAACGAATCGGGAGCGAGCGAATTGGTTTGGGCGATCAGGACCGCGGAATCGTCGCTCGCGTGGAGATATTTGCGCAGGCCCCAAAGAGCAGCTACAGCGGCCGCAACGGATCCCCAAATCACGGCGGCGCCGAACCGTCGCCTGGATACCTTCTCTTCTTCCGCCATGTTTCCTTTCTCAACCGGGATTTTTTTGTGCAGCGCAGAGTTCACTGATTGGCGAGCGAGCCGACGTGAAGCCGGGTCTGCAGGATTCTCAAAATATTGTCGCGGGCAATCATGCCGACAATATGGCCGTCGGAGACGACCGGCATTTGGATGATGTCCTGGCTTTGCATGCGTTCGAGAACGCGAGTCGCAGGCTCGTCTGCCGCGACAAAGTGAATTTTCTCGACAGGCGTCATAACGGCCTGCACGGAATTGATGTTCCATTCCTCGCGCGGGATCGTGGCAGCGGCTTGAAGCGTGACCAATCCGACCGGCTTGTCCGGTCCCATGACGATGTGGCACTGGCGGCCAGTGCGAAGAACTTCGCTGATGTACTCCTCGATCGAGGTGTCGCGCGTGACTGTGGGCACTTCCTTGGACATGATGTCCGCCGCGCGGACGCCAGCGAGCGAGCTGCGAATCGCCACCTGCACGTAGCTCTGCTGCGAAGCCGAAAGCAGGAACCAGCCGATGAAGACGTACCAGAGCCCGCTGAGGAAGTGGCCCTCGAAGCGTAGCGCCAGAGCGGTCCATGCGCCGTAGAGGATGATGGCATAGGCCAGCACTTTGCCGGAAAGCGTGGCGAAGCGAGTGGCACGGTTGTAATCCTTCGTGATGCCCCAGACGATGCCGCGCAGAATGCGCCCGCCATCGAGTGGAAACCCGGGCGCGAGATTGAAAAGGCCAAGGACAAGATTGATTTCTGCCAGCCAGATCGCCGCCGCATGGACCATTTCGTTGCCGCCGCCGAAGCGGGCGATCACCCAAAAGAGTCCTGCCAGAAAGAAGCTCGCGAGAGGCCCGGCAATCGCGATATTGAACTCCTGCCAGGCGTTTTCCGCTTCGCGCCCGATGCGCGCCAGGCCCCCAAACACAAACAGGGTGATGGACTGCACGGGAATCTTGTAGTGCATGGCCACGATGCTGTGGCTCATTTCGTGGAATACGACGGAGGCAAAAAACAGCGCGCTCGTGATGAGTCCGAGCGTCCAGTGCTGCGTCGAGGTCCAGCTGGGATGCATGGAAATGAATTGCTGGCTGAGCGTGAGCGTAATGAGCGCAAAAATGATGAACCAGCTCAGGTCCAGATAGATCGGGATGCCGAGAATACTTCCAATGCGGAAGCCCGAGCCTTCTGACGGTTGTGGCATGAACGTTCCTCGGGCTGGATTCTAACAAACCCCTCCCGCTGGCCGCACGTGTCCATTGATTTTTCCGAGAGAGCGCCTGACGGCTTGTGTTTCCGAAGTGGCAGGCGTGCCACGGCGTGTACGAGGAGCGACACGCAGAATCTTTCACTCGTTTGCTAACCGCCTGTATTTTCTGCAGGTCTTCACTGGACCGATCCATGCACTGCTCCCCAGCGAAACAACGGAGGAACAGCGCCGTGAACCAGATATTTGCAGTTGCGACAATCACGATCGCCGCAGGCGCCTCAATTGGCCTGGCGCTGCTGCTGGAGTGGGTGAGTCTCCAGGCGCTTTGGCGCTTGATGCCCGCACGCGCGACGACGCAGCGTGGAAAGACGTTGTAAAGCCGGCAATACCTCTGCGGGCGGCCTCGCCCCGCAACCGGAATGAACTGGGAACTCGCTACCGCCGCAGCGAGGCCCTCCGGCCGGAGCGGGACGGGGCCGCCAGCCGGCGCAGGAGTTTTGGAATCCCGCTGCAAGAAGCAGGATTCGAGGAGGTTGCCATGCTGTTTCTGAGATTCGTGCTGCTGCTGGCTACGCTCGGTTTTCTTCTGACGGCTGCCGGAATCGTCGCCCACGATGTTTTTCTTTCCTTCGAATTGAGCCGCCTGCTGCAAAGGCGGCGTCCCAAAGATGCGTCTGGCGCTGCTGGTGGCGCCGGGGCGGGAACGGGCACCGGCGAAGCCACTCCGCCAGCTTCCGCTCCCGCCCGTCGCGAAACGTCTCTCCGGCCGCGGCGGCCAATCCGCTGGCCGCTGGCGGCGAAACTCGTCCTGATTGCGGGGGTTGCGGTGTTCCTGCGCGCGAGCGTCGTGGTGGTGCCGGATGGAACGGCTGGCGTGAGGATCAGCCAGATTTCGGGCGTGCTGCCGGGAACCCTCTATTCCGGAACACATCTGATTTTTCCACTGACTCAGCGCGTGGAATTTTACGACGTGCGCGACCGGATGTTTTTCACCGGTTCGACGGAGGGAACGAAGGAAAAGCACGAAGAGCTGACCGTGGAATCGAAAGAGGGGCTGGAAGTAGGGCTGGGCGTGACGGTGCGCTACCGCGTGGACGCGCGCAAGCTCGATTACATTCAGGCGAATCTGCCGCGGCCACTGGACGAGGAGATCGTAGCGCCGGTGGCGACGACCGCTTTTCGCGAACTCGCGCCGGACTATAACGTTCGGGATATTTTCTCGACCAAGCGCGAGCAATTCCGCGCGCAGGCGGCGAAAGTGATCACGGAGAAGCTCGAGGGCGACGGAATCGTGGTGAAAGAGGTGATGCTGCGGAAGGTGGACCTGCCGCAGGAGTACGCGCAGGGCCTGGAAGGCTTGCTGATGAAGGAACAGCAGGACGACCAGACGTCGGTGGACGCGGAGATCGAACAGAAGCGCGTGAAGATCGCCGAGTCGCAGGCGGAGGCGTTGAAAGTGAGGGAAGTGAAGCGGGCGGAGGCAGATGCGGCTTCGCGGGTGATTATGGCCAAGGCGGAATCGGACGCGATGCAGTACACGCTGCCGCTGAAGCAGAAGCAGATTGAGCAATCGAAGCTCGAGGCGGAGGCGCGCAAGGCGGCGACGATCCAGAACGCCGAGGCCGACGCGCAGGTGAAAGTGATCGACGGGAAAGCGGAGCAACAAAAAGAGGAGTTGCTGGCGGAAGCGCAGAAGAGCACGACGATTACGAACGCGGAAGCGAACGCCGCGGCGAGGCAAATCAGCAGCAAGGCGCAGCTCGAAGCGGACGCGCGGCTGGCCGATGCTCGGGCGAATCGCATTCGCGTGACGGGGAAGGCGGAATCGGAGCAGCTCGAAATGGAAGCTGCGGCACTGCACGCGAATCCGCTGCTGGTGCAATACACGGTGGCGCAGCGGCTTTCTGACAAAGTGCAAATCATGCTGGTACCCGCGGACGGGAAATATTTCTTTACGAACGACGTGTTGCAATCGGCGATCGGAGCGAACGCAGACCCGCCACCTGTGCATTCGGGAAAGAGATGAAATAAGCGGAAAGGCAAGCGGGGCGTGTTCCCAGAGGGTGTTGCGATTAGAAAGGATTAAATTGTTGATTCGAGACGGGTTGCGACGATTTCTAATTCCGAGTGTTGCGATTAAAAATTGGTTCGGAGGGATGCGGCAGTGGGGGAAGTTCCGGCCTGTGGACAGCAGCCGCGCGGCCCGCATTGGAGTACCTATAATCCACGCTAGCACGTTTTCGGGAGCGATGCAAAAGTCCACAGGGAGAAAGGCGTAATTGGTGAGGAGAATCACGTGACCCGAGGAGAAGGCGGCGTGTTGGAATGTGGGGCGGGGACGGGATGGACGCCAACGCATCGGATGCGATGGCGGGGAGGGCACAGGGAAGAGAAGGAGAACAAAAAGTGATGTGGGGAAGGGTGCTAAGATGGCGAGGCGCGAGGAAATTGGGAGAGTTCGCGCCATCCGATGCGCGTGCCGCGGCAATTCTCTTCATGGCTGTTCTGGTTAACCTGTTTTATTACTTGCTTGGCTCCTCTGAGAACGCTTGCACAGACGACAGGTCCGGAGGTTGCCGCTCCATCTGCGGCCACGACGGCGGCCGCTGGTAGCGCAGCACCGCTAGCAGCGCCCTTGCCGAAGGAGTGGAGCGACGCGATCGGCAGCCTGGCGAAGAAGATCAAAGCCGCGCTGGGAGATTCGCAGGCGCTGACGCTCGAATTTCAGAACATTTCATCGCTGTCAGACACGGACGCAGCGGCAATCGAGAGCGCTTTCCGGACGGCGCTATTGGGGGAGCATTTGGAACTGCGAGCCGCGGCGGATGAGACGACGGCAAAGGTACGCGTGACGCTTTCGGAAACGGCGCAGGAGGACGTGTGGATTGCGCAGCTGTGGAGCGCGGCAGTGCCAAGCGGAGCAGGGGCTGTGGAGATCGTTTCGGTTGACAAGAGGGAAGAACGCTTTCAGAGCGGCGCGGGACAACACATAGCTCTCGACAAGCGGCTGGTCTGGGAGCAAGCGGACCGACTCCTGGATGCGGCAGCGGTGGAGGCGCCCGGAAGCAGTGCTTCCTACCGGGTGGTGCTTGAGCCGAAGGGGCTGGCATTTTACGCGGCGGAGAATTCGCAATGGACGGTAGTGGGCGAGCGCGTAGCGTTCACGACGCCAGCGAAATGGTTGCGGAGCGCCAGGGGCGTGATTGATGCGGAGGGAAGAGTCGCGTGGGTGTGGGAAGGAGATGGGCCGACGGAGGCGTCGATTCGCTGCGCGGGCGATTTCGCAAATGCATCGAGCGTGCAATGCGCGGCGTGGAATCAAACGGCAAGCGGGCAATTCGGCAAGCCGTGGGGAATGCGCGGCCGGGAGGATCGGGCTTCTGTGATGTTGGAGCAGCAGTGCGGGACAGGTTTGATGGCGCTTTCGACCGGTGACGGAGATTGGACACAGACGGATGAAGTTCAAGGCTACATCGTTTCCGCTACTGGCGGCGCGGCGGTTGCTTCGGGAGACCCGATGGCGATGAACGGTCCGGTGATGGAATTGATACCGCAGGGGCAGGGAAACGCGGCGCGGGCGATTGTGCGGGATTTGGCGACCGGAAATTATGAGGCGTATGTCGTTACAGCGACTTGCAGCGAGTAGCGCAATTGTGGCGTTTTTTGTGGCGGTCGCCGCGTTTCCGGCAAGGACGGCGCGGAGGCCGAGGTATGGAGGGACGCTGCGCGTGGAGATTGGAGCAGTGATTCAGTCGCTGGACATGAGCGCTGCGGCGACGACGGCGGGAGAAGCAGCGGCAAGAGCGCAAATCGACGCCTTGATATACGACCGGACGAATGCGCAGGCGGCGCAGCCGGCGGCGGGACCATTTCGCATTTCGGCGTGGGAGCCGGGGAAGCGGCTGGCGCTCGCGGCGAATGACGATTTTCCGCAGGGGCGGCCGTTTGTGGACGCGATCGAGTTCACGATGGGACGAACGGCGAAGGACCGGATGCTCGACATGGAGCTGGGCAAAACGGACTTCATCGAGATTCCGCAGGATCAGACGCGGCGGGCGAGCGATGCGGGCATTCGCGTGAGCGAGTCGAAGCCGGACGAACTCCTTGCGATTTTGTTCGCGTGGGGCGACGGCGGCGGGCCTTCGGCGGCGGTGCGTGAAGCGCTGGCGGAGGCGGTGGACCGCGCGACGATCGTGAATTTCATTTTGCAGAAAACGGGAGAGCCGGCGGGAGGGTTGTTGCCGCAATGGATGAGTGGGACGGCGTTTTTATTTTCGATAGCGGCGGATGCCGCAGGCGCGAAGGCGCACGGGGAGGAACTTCGAGCGCAAAACCAGCCGCCGGTGCGGGTGGCGTTGGGATATGATTCCGGCGATTCGGTGGAAGAAACGGTGGCGGAAAGAATCGTGGTGGACGCGCAAGCGGTAGGAATTTCGGGGACGGCGCGAGCGCTGCAGCAGGGAACGGCACCAGGCTCGATGCCCGCTGGTTTTGACGCACGGATCGTACGGTGGCGAATCCCTTCGGCGCAGCCGGGAGCGGCCATGGAAAATTTTCTGGCGGCGTTTCCGGAGGTGGCGGCTTCGGCGGGAGATGCGTGCGGGGCGATGGGCCAGGTGGCATCGGCCGATGGGATCTATAAGTGCGAGCGGGCGATTGTGGATGCGCGGGGAATCGTGCCGCTGGCGTTTTTGCCGGAAGTGTATGGATTGAGCGCGCGCGTGAGGGATTGGGTGGCGCCTGGGCCGGGGGGAAGCTGGCCGCTGGCGGATGTGTGGCTGGAGGGATCGGCGGAGTGACGTTTCGCGCCAAACTTTTTTGGGTGTTCACGCTGGCGCTGCTGCTGTCGGTGGGGCTGGTGGCGGCGGGCGTGACGGTGCTGACGCGGCGTGCGTTCGACGACCTGAACCGCGAGCACAGCGACGCGCTGGTAGCGCAGTTCCAGCGGGAGTTCGACCGTCGGGGCGAGGAAGTGGTGAACCGCGTGCGGGCGATCGCCGGCGAAGAGGCGACGATCCACATGGCCGTGGATTTGAGCCTCCCGAAGGGCGACGCGTCGGTGTATGTGTACGACGCGCGGGGCGTGGCGCAATCGCACGAACTGGATTTTCTGGATTTCGTGAACAGCGACGGGACGATTATTTCGTCCGGAGAATGGCCGGCGCACTTCAATTCGAAAATGGACTGGGTGACGCAGCCGGCGGATTGGGCCGCCGTGGGTTCATTCTTGACAAGGATGGAGACGGCGGACGGGCCGGCGCTGGGATTGATGGCCGTGACGCGCGTGCCGGTGGCGGACAAGGCGATTTATATTGTTGGTGGCGAGAGATTGGACAAAGGATTTTTGTCGTCGCTGGTGCTGCCGCCGGGAATGCGGGCACTGCTCTATTTGAATCTGGACCAGGGCTTCCAGGCGACCGATTTGATTTCGTCCGGAGAGGCGGAAGCGGAGCCGGAACGGTTTGCGCCACTGATTGGAGAAGAGCGCGCGGCACCGTCGCCGCAGACGATGCGCATCCAGTGGAACTACGACACGGCGAGCACGGAGATGTTTCACGCGCTGCCGTTGGTGGGACGCCAAAAAGAACTGCTGGGCGTGCTGCTGGTAGGAAATTCACTGCGCAACGTGGTGCTGGTGGAGCGGCGGATCCGCTATTTGGCGCTGATCGTGGCAGGCGTCGGCCTGTTGCTGGGAGCGATTCTGAGCTGGTGGGCGGCGGCGAGGGTGACGCGGCCGGTGACGAAACTGGTGACGGCGGCTCAGGAAGTGGCGGAGGGGAATTGGAGCGCGCACGTGGACGTGCGAGGACGCGACGAGGTGGGACGGCTGGCAAGATCATTCAACCAGATGACGCAGCAACTGATCGATCAGCGGGAGCGGTTGATTCAGGCCGAGCGCGTGGCGGCGTGGCGGGAAGTGGCGAGGCGGCTGGCACACGAATTGAAAAATCCGCTGTTCCCGCTGCAGACAACGGTCGAGAACATGCAGAGGGCAAAGGAGAAAAATCCGGAGCTGTTCGACGAGGTGTTCCGCGAATCGACGCGCATCCTGCTGGCAGAAATCGAAAACTTGAAGACGATCGCCGGACGGTTCAGCGATTTTTCAAAGATGCCGCAGCCGGAATTCGCGACGGTAAATGTAAACGACATCGTGCGCGACGTGGTGAAGCTGTTCGAAGCGCAATTCGGCGCGGTGGGACGGCCGCCGATCACGCCCGAATTGCATCTCGAGGAAGAATTGCCGGCGATCCAAGCGGATGCGGCGATGCTGCGGCGCGCGGTGGAAAACCTGGTGTTGAACGCGATGGATGCGATGCCGGCGGGCGGCGTGCTGATGCTGCGAACGACGCACAAGGATGGAACCGTGATGCTCGAAGTCTCCGACACGGGCGCGGGGCTGACGCCGGAAGAAAGCGAACGGATTTTCACGCCGTACTACACGACGAAGCAACACGGGACGGGATTGGGGCTCGCGATCGTGCAGTCGGTGGTGAGCGATCACGGCGGAAGAATATCGGTTGAGAGCGAGAGCGGCGTGGGCACGTCGTTCCACATCGAGTTGCCTAGCCATCCTCGGAAGCGCCCGCAAAAAACCTCCGGTTCACTACAGCAGGAAAAAGAGGCGTAAAGCTCCGTGCCCGCTGCTGCCAGCATTTTGATCATCGACGATGATGCGAACACGCTGGCGTCGCTTTCGCGGGCGTTTCGTTTGGCCGGGCACGAAGCGACAGTGTGCGACAACGCAGCGCGAGCTCTGGAACTGGCCAAATCACAGAAATTCGATTTGATTCTCTCCGATGTGGTGATGCCGGGACGCGACGGCATCGCACTGCTGGAAGACATGAAAAAGGCGGGTGTGGAAGCGCCGACGGTGATGATGTCCGGGCAGGCGACGGTGCAGATGGCCGTGCGGGCGACGCAATTGGGCGCGGTGGATTTTCTGGAAAAGCCGATTTCGACGGAAAAACTGCTGCTGACTGTGGAGAACGCGCTGCGGCTGAGGTCTCTCGAGGAAGAAAACCGCGACCTGAAACGGCGGCTGGGGCGGCACGCGATTGTATGGGCCAGCGAGGCGATGAAAGAAGTGATGGCGCAGGTGGAGCACGTCGCCACGGCCGAAACACGCGTGTGCATTCGCGGCGAGACAGGGACGGGAAAGGAACTAATCGCGCGGACGCTGCACGAGAAAAGCCCGCGACATGCGGGACCCTTTATTTCGTTGAATTGCGCGGCGATTCCGGCGGAACTGCTGGAATCGGAGCTCTTCGGCCACGAGAAGGGATCGTTCACGGGAGCGGCGGCGCGGCACATTGGAAAATTCGAACAGGCGCACCGAGGGACCCTGTTTCTCGACGAGATTGGCGATATGCCGCTCGGGATGCAGGCGAAGCTGTTGCGCGTGCTCGAAGAGGGAGAGATCGAACGCGTGGGCGGCGACCATCCGCTGGCCGTGAGCGTCCGCGTGGTGGTGGCGACGCACAGGAACCTGGAAGAACAGGTGCGGCAGGGAAGCTTTCGCGAGGATTTGTATCACCGGATTTACGTGCTTCCGATTTACCTGCCACCACTGCGGGAAAGGCGCGAGGACATTCGCGCGCTAGCCGAGCATTTCGCGAGGCAACTGGCGGAACAGAACAACTGGAAGCCGAAGACGTTTTCGCGAGAAGCGATCGAAGAGCTGGAGCGGTATTCGTGGCCGGGGAACGTGCGCGAGCTGCGGAACGTGGTGGAGCGAGTGTTGTTGCTGGAGAGGCGCGAGACGGTGGACGCAGGGACGGTGAAGAGGGCGCTGCCACAAGGAGCCGTGGTTACGGCTGTGGGGAGCGGCGCCAGTGTGACGGGCAGCTTGCCGAGGAATCTGACGATGGGAGTGCTCTCGCAGCGCGTGGAAGCGTTTGAGCGGGAGACAATCCTCGCGGAGCTGAAAAAAAACAACAATCATATGACGAACACAGCGAAGGCGCTGGGGCTTGAACGCAGCCATCTTTACAAAAAGTGCCAGCAACTGGGAATCGATCTGCGGACGATCCGCCAGCCGGATGTAACCACTTCTCAGGATGCTTGAACGCCCTTCCTCTTTCCAAATCGCGTGAAGCCCCGAAAGATGTAAAGCGCGAGCGCGACGGCGATGATGATCCAGAGCACATACTGCCGGAGCGTGACGGCGAAAGCGGCCATTCCGACGACAAATCCCCACAGAAAAATTTCGCCGGTGACGGCCTGGCCCCAGCGCGGAGCCATGCCGCTCGATGGAACACGAGGACTCCAGGAGGGCCAGAGTTTTGGAACGATGCGGCAAAATTCACGGAAGGGCTCGCCCTGGGTGGCGGAGAGGCGCGATTCTTCAAGGGCAATCAGACGAAGGAAGAAAAACGTCTCGCCGAAGACAAGTATGAAAAAGCCGACACGGCTGGCGAGAAAGCCGAAGCCAACAGCGAGCAGGATGCCTCCCAAATAAAGCGGATTGCGAAGATGGCGGTAAGGGCCTTCGGCGACAAGCTTTTCAGAATGCAGCGATTCATCGTGAACGACGTTCGATTGCAGGTATGCCGCCGCCCAAGTGCGAAGAGCGGCGCCGAGAAACATGATGAAAGCTGCGAGGGCGAAAAGCGCGTGGACCCAATACCCTGCTGTGGGAGAGCCCGCGCCGATGAATTTCGCGACAAGAAATTGGACGAAGTTGGTCTGGTCGATGCGATAGGCGCTGAAACCGAGGAAGTAGCCGAGGCCGATCAGCCAGAAGCGGTTGCGAAACTCGAAATCGGTTGCGCGAAGCATTGAGTGTTTCCTTTCCCTTGCACGCAGGACCCATGAAAAGCGGACAGCAACTTGCTAAGTAATACGTGCGGGTGGCGCGAGAAGTTTCTGCAGCACCAGATGCACGGGCAGATAGAGAACCAGAGCCGTCGCGAGAAAAATGAGCGCGAGGTGCAAGGGAGCAGGGCCGAGTTGCCGATTCCAAAATGGATCGCGAAAGGCGAAGTTGATATTGCGCGCAGGCGCAGCCGCCCGCGCGGCAAGCAGAGCGAGGATGGCGACGACGCATTGCAGTTGGAAGGCGCGGCGGTCATAACCGGTGCGACCGAGGGCCCACAAAAGAGCGAGCGGCAGCGCGATGTGAAAAAGGGAGATCAAGCGCAGCCAGAGAGGATACTGAGGATCGAACATGTATTCGGCACCGCTGAAAATGTGACCGCCGAAAAGAATGTGCCAAACGACGTCGAGTGTCCAGAAAGCGCTGGTGGGAAGTATGGAAACCGCTTGGCTGGAGATGAGCAGCGGATTGCCGGAGGCGAGGCCGAGACAGCCAAGGATCACGGCAATATCGCAGAGAAAAATGAAATTGGCAGGGCCCCAGAAGTGCCAGTAAATGGGCGCCCAGAGGAGCAGAAAGAGGATTGCGACGACGCGTGTGGCGACGGGAAGAGCGCGCTGGTGTGAAGCGAAGGGAAGCATGGGGCGAGACGACCGCGCTGCATACTAACAGAGGTGGAGCGGCGTCCGCATCCGAGGATTCGGTGGCGAGCGGCGCGGGTGCGTGCGAAGATTTGAAGAGATGGCTGCAGACATTTCATCAGGCATCTTGGAAGCGGCGGCAGGGGCGTGCGTCGTGGCGGGAAGCGCGGCATGGGGCGCCGTTGCGCCGTCGTCACAATTATTCGGACGGACAATTCGGCGGGCGCCGGATGCGAGGACGATTGCGCTAACGTTTGACGATGGGCCGAACCCGGCGGTGACGCCGCAGTTGCTGGACCTACTGGAAAAAAATGGTGCGCGCGGGACTTTTTTCTTGATTGGGAAGTTCGTCAGGGAAGCGGCGAGCTTGGCGAGAGAGGTCGCGCAGAGAGGGCATTGCGTGGGGAATCACACGGAAACACATTCATCACTCGTATTTTTGCCGCCGCCGAAAATCTTGAAAGAGCTGAAAGGATGCGCGGAGGCGATTGAGTCAGCAACGGGCGTACGGCCGCGCTGGATGCGGCCACCCTACGGGTTTCGCAGCCCATTTTTGGGCGGGATGGTGAGAGCGGGAGGCGGGGAAGTGGTGATGTGGTCGAGAATGGCGCGCGACTGGAAGCCGCAGCCAGCAGAGGCGGTGATCGAAAGATTGCGAAAGACGAAGGGTGGAGACATCGTTCTGCTGCACGACGGCGATCACCGGGCGCTGCGCGGAGACAGGATGCATTCGGTGAAGGCGCTTGAATACTGGCTGCCGAGATGGGGGGATGCCGGCCTGCGATTTGTAACGCTGGACGATTTCGGGCAAGATGAGGGCGTGGGCGGAGGCGAGGACGCGGCGCGCCGGACCGCCTAAGCGGAAAGAGTTCATGGACGAGAAACGATTTTACGACGAGAAGGATGAGACCAAGCAGATCCCGCTGACGTGCCCGCACTGCCGGCAAGAAGCGACGTACCCGATCCGTTGGAAGGTACGGACCAAGAAGGCGCAGATTCCGGCCGGGGCGAATGACGACGACCGCGCGCGGTTTGCGAAGGCGCGGACGTACCTGGTGCGTGTGGACGATATGGTGGCGTGCCGGAACATCAAGTGCCGGAAGAGGTTCGAGCTGACCGGGCAGACGGTGATTCTGACTTAGTTGGGCAGCCGGGGGACTTTTCGCGAGTCACTCAGACTTTTTCAGGGCTCGCGGGGACGAAGCGGTCTTCGAGAACTTCGCGGACCTTGGCCGCAAGAACGCGGAGATTAAACGGTTTCTGCAAGAAGGGCGCGCCGCCTTCGAGAACGCCGTGGCGGAAAAC
>Ga0335074_10011718_pt1 | contig 12266 bp, 8 predicted proteins | sample Lox_Sample_23_FD_206715 | JGI IMG/M metagenome (GOLD analysis project Ga0335074, IMG submission 206715) | Soil microbial communities from Loxahatchee National Wildlife Refuge, Florida, United States - Lox_Sample_2.3 | ecosystem: Environmental > Terrestrial > Soil > Wetlands | place: USA: Florida...
GCGCAGTTCGGGGAGAACAGCGCGGTGATGCGCGATACGATCGCCGCATGCTCACTGCCCGTGCTGGTCGATGCAGACGACGCCTACGGTGACGCGAAGAACGTGACCCGCGTGGTGCAGGGCTATGAGGCGATAGGCGCATCGGCAATTTTCCTCGAGGACCAGCAGGCGCCGAAGCGCTGTGGCCACATGCTCGGCAAGAAAGTCGTGCCGGCCGAGGTCCACGCCGGCAAAATTCGCGCCGCAGTTGCGGCCCGTCACGACACCGAGACCTTCATTATGGCGCGGACCGATGCGCTTGCGCCGCTTGGCCTTAACGAGGCGCTCCGCCGGGCCGAACTCTACCTGGAGGCGGGGGCCGACGGGGTGTACATCGAGGCCGTGGATACAGCGGAGCAGTTGCAGAAGGTCGGCGAGAGGTTGCGAGGAGTCCCGCTGGCGACGAGCATTCTCGAAGGCGGGGGCAGAACGCCTTGGATGGATCCGAAGGACCTCTACGGGCTCGGCTACACCATGCTCCTCTATCCCTCCACGGTCATCTTCCGCGTGACTCGTGCGATTCAAGAGGCGGTCGCGGACCTCAAGGCGGGCCGCCCGATGCGTTCTGAGGAGTCGGTCACGTTTCAAGAGTATGAAGACATCGTTGGGCTGCCGCAATGGGCTGCTCTCGAAGATGAGTTCGTTGGCAGGCATGAACACCTCGGTGTGCCGGGCACGAAAGCCAGTTGGTCGCCAGTTGCGGGAGATTGAACCACAGAATCGAAGGGAAATCTCGATGAGCAGAGTAACGCGCCGGCCCTCAATGAAGGCTCTCAGAGAGGTCGTTGACCTCTTGGTAGAAAGCCAGATTAAACTTGACGCCCTTGACAGCGTTTTGAAGGAGATCAACCCACTCCTGCACGAACGATACCTGGGCGAGATCGAGAATGTGAAAGCGCGAGAAGCAGCGGAATTGAGACGGGCGCTCACAACTCGTCTGAGAGCAAAGCTTGCGCAAGGCTAAGGTAATCGCCTTTGTTGATTATCTGTCGTCTCCTTCCGTCAAGATCATTCGCTACTCAAGAGTCGCCGCGAGAGGGTCTTGCGTCGCCGCGAAGGTCCCGTTTGGCACCCGTTGTGCTTCTCACAATAAGCACTCAATGGAGGTGGGATAAGGGATTCAGACAAGTTTTGAGGGACGAAGAGAGTGTTAACAATTATGACCATCGCGTTGATCGCGATCGCATTAGTCACGCTCGTCGTGCTGGTCGGAGTTTGGCGGTTACGAAGACCGAAACCCATCGACCGGGCAGAGAATGGCTATTGGGAGATACACGGAGACTAACTCTGACAGGCACTGAATTCGTGTAGCTGGATGAAGCGGTGGACCGCTGGGACAACGGAAGCCTACGGTTTAGCCGAAGAATCAGGTGTGATATGTGGCCCAGTCGAATCTTCGTAGCGCTCCTGATTTTCCTCGCGGGGGCGAGATATGCCAACACACAGGTGGGGAATCTGTGTGCAATCGTCGGAACCGTAAGAGACGCCTCTGGTGCACTCGTTACCGGAGCAACGGTCAGGATCAGCGATGAAGCCACGAACATATCCCGAGAACAGACAAGCTCGAACGAGGGTTTCTTCGCGATCGAAGCTCTACCCTCCGGCGACTACACAGCAAAGATCTTGAAGGACGGCTTCACCCAGACATTAATCCGGAACATCCATCTGGATCCGGGCGAGCGCCGAACCGTTGATGTCAAGCTCCGGGTGGGCAAGGCGAACTTCGAGGTAACCGTTGACGCGGACACGGTGACGGTGCAAACGGAAAGTTCCGAGTCGAGCGGAACGATCAGTGCAAAGGAAGTCTCCAACCTAATGCTGAACGGCCGCAACTTCCAATCGCTCACTCAAATCGTTCCCGGCGTCAGCAACATCCTAGGTGCGAGTCAGCTATCCGGGAACGGCGAGACCGTATTGAATACCGTCATTGTCAACGGCTCTTCAGTCGAGAACACAGCATTCTCCCTTGACGGGATCTACGACACGGTGCCCGCAGCGCTCTTCCAGATTGATGTCATGCCGGTCCTCGATTCCATTTCAGAAGTTCGCGTTCTCAAGACAAATTACAGTGCGAAATACGGAATGGCCGGTTCTGGTCAGATTCTGGTCGAAACCAAGTCCGGGGGTAACGTCTTCCACGGTGCGGCTTACGACTATATTCGCAATGACGGCTTCGCAGCGCGGAACTATTTCCAAGTCGGACCTGAGGCCCTGCACCAGAATATTCTTGGGTACACGCTCGGTGGTCCGGTTCAAATTCCGCACGTCTACAATTCTGAGGGAAGTAAAAAGACCTATTTTTTTGCCGCCGGCGAATGGCGAATTAGCCATGTTGCGGCAACTCTATCCAGCCGGAAAATGTTTACACAACCCATGCGGAGCGGTGATCTCAGTGGGGACCCTTTCTTGCCGACGAGCGGGCTTGCGCTCGATGCCAGCAGCCAAGCCGTGCTGGCGGCGAGGGGGCTAAATCCATCCACTTGTTTGTCGTCAGGGTCGGATGGAGTGGTGAACCAAGTCAATTCCGCGTGCTTCGATCCCACCTCCGTCGCGCTCATGAATGCGTACTGGCCATTACCAAATGATCCGTCGCTGGGCGTCGGCGGTTACATCAACAATGGCATACAGAACGATAGTCAGATCGATCAAGTCTATCGCGTAGATCAATCGATTAATTCGAATAACGAGCTGATGGCTCGCATCAGTTATGAAGAGTCCAGCAACATCCAGCCATCGCGCAACTTCAACGACCCTGCTCCCAAGCCTGGGGCCTCGGTTTACACTCCGGGATTTAACGGAACGGTGCGCTGGACGTCGAACTTTACTCCGAGGTTGATCAACAACGTAAGCATCGGTGAGAACTACACGAAGGGCCACTCAAACATCTCCAATTACGCGATGCCTGCCGGGGCCGCCATTGCCCAGGCTTATCCCGGGGCCGACCCCCTCAACCGGATTCCAAACATTATTCTTTCGAGCAGCTATTGGGCGTGGATGGGAGTGGGCGCTCTGCCGACCATCTCCACCGATGGGGACGCTATTCTTTCTGATGACTTCACCTGGGTAAAGGGCAAGCACGTACTCCAATTTGGCTTCTTGTACATGAAGGGAGTTAAAAGCCAGAATGCCGGAGTTTTTCCCGCGCCCATGGGGGTCTTCACGGTCACGGGAATTCACACGGGGGATGTCGTCTCCGACTATCTGCTTGGGCTCGATTCCACCTACACCCAAGCGAACTTGCAGCGGCGAGGCCGATTCCACTACGGCTGGACCGAAAGCTACGCGCAGGACGACTGGAAGGTCACGCCTCGGCTCACGCTCAACCTCGGAATGCGCTGGTCTTATTTTGTCCCGGAGACCATGCATGGCAACCAACTCACAAGTTTTTCTGCGAATAGTTTCATGCCTGCGAATGCGCCACTCATTCAGCAGGCAACCGGCGGCTTCGTCTTCAACGTCAACGGCCAGCCATTAACGGCGAGTGGATCTGTCGCCAATCTTACCAACGGCCTGGTATTCGCTGGGCAAAACGGCACACCCCGTGGTTTCTACAACCCGAAGACAAATTACTTTGGCCCCCGTGTTGGCTTCGCCTACGCTTTAACATCCGACAACAAGACATCGGTGCGTGGCGGATATGGCATTGGCTATACGCCAGTAGCATTGGAACTGAATCCTGCATTCCTTCCAAATCCGCCGTTTGTCCAGAGCACAACCATAAATAATGGCTTGATTAGCCAACCGCTTCTCGGAGCTGTGCAGAATACGCTTGGCCCGGTATCGCTGGCAGCTTTTGGGCCCGATTTCCAGGCCGCACGAATAGAAACCTACAGCCTGACGATTGAGCGTGAGCTTTTTCCGCACGCGATTGGAACCTTAGGCTATGTGGGCTCAGAATCTCAGCACGTGACAGCGGAAAACTACGACCAAAACTTCCCGTTGCCTGGAACCAGTGCGAATTCCGCGGCGTGTGCGGCGCTTAGTCCCACACCTGAATCTTCTGCGAATTTCCAATTCGATCCTTGCATTAACGAGGTCCCTTCCGGGGATCCACTGGTCAGCAGTACTTTCTACCGCCCCTATGCTGGATATACCACGATTAACAGCTCGTTTAGTAAAGGGATTGCGAACTTCAACTCCCTGCAGACGGGCTTCGTCTATCGTGCCGATAACCTGCAAGTGAACCTCGCCTACACATTTGGCAAATCTCTGACCAACGTTGTGCCCGGCGGCGCCGGTGTGCAATACGACGAAGCCGCAACTTATCAGAATCCGCGCGACGTCAGCGCCGAATATGGATCGCCGGACTACGATCGCCGTCACGTCTTCACGGCTGCGTGGGTCTACGAACTACCGTTTCTCCAGCATGCCTCCAACCGGGCAATACGAACATTTGCGGGCGGATGGAGTTTTTCTGGACTCTCAGTCATGGAGAGCGGCTTTGCCTTAACTCCCACGCTAAGCGCGCCCTTTGCAGGTTTGGCCACGCGGCCGAATTTGATCGCTCCAGTTCGGATCACCGGCAGCCCGAATGCGTGGGTGAATCCGAACTCGTTTCAACAACCTGCATTCGGCTTTTTCGGCAACGCCGGGGTCGGCATTATTCGCGGCCCAAGAGAAATAGCTTTCAACGTGGCTCTGGGAAAGTCGTTCCCGGTTACCGAGCGTGTGAAGCTGGAATTTCGCGCGGAAGCATTTAATATTGCGAATCATCCCAATTTCCTGAATATCAACACCGCATTCAATCCGACGAACATAGCAAGCTTCGGGCAGGCGCTCACCGCGGGAGACCCACGCATTCTGGAAGCTATGCTTCGACTGAGTTTCTGACGTGTTTTTCTCGGCATCATCGGTATATGGCAATTAGCGAATCTCTCGTGCACTTCCAGGCTGATGCTAACGCCCCACGAACATCATTGCGATACAATGCTTTCGAAAACGAAAGCAGAAGAGGAACCGCCATGCCGCCCGCATCGCGGCGCTCTTACCTGTGTCTTGACCTTCCTCTGGAAATCCCGGTTCTTAGCTGCTGGTGCGCTTCTCGCCTGTTTGGGTATGTCAGTATTCGCTGACGCCAGGCAAAACGACACGGAACTCAGGCTTCCGATCGTCCAGGGATCCGACATGCGCTTCACCCACGTATCCTTTGGCGAGGGACCTTCCCACGACAGAGTCAGTGACATAATTGAAGACAATCAGGGCTTCCTTTGGTTTGGCACGCAGGATGGCTTGCGACGCTATGATGGCTACCGGACACGGGAGTACCGGCACGATCCGAACAATCCCAACAGTCTAGGGGGGAACTTCATCTTAGACATGTTCAAGGATCACTCCGGCAAGATTTGGGTTGCCTCCAGCGAATACTTGGATCGCTTTGACCCCGCCACCGAAATCTTCACGCACTATCAAGGCACAAGTTTTAATGGACAGATCGTAGATATCAACCAGGATCATGACGGAACGATGTGGCTGGCAACCTACGCCACGGGGCTGATTAAGCTTGACCCGGTAACGGGAGCGATCACTCATTTTCACCATATTGCAGGTGATACTGCCAGCCTGAGCAGCGATGGGCTAAGTTCCACCTTTGAGCAGAAGGACGGCACGTTTTGGGTGGCGACCGCCGCAGGCCTTGATATCTTCAATCGCAAGACCGGGAAAGTCACTCAGCATGTGCCGTTTCCTAGACCTTTTGCCACGCAGACGCCGGGGCCCATCCGTCTACACGAGGACCACGCGGGTGTGCTATGGGTAGTACTTCCTACCGGGAGCGGTCTGGCAGTTGTGGACCGTCGCGCGGGCAAGTTTTTCTACTATGCCTCTACGCTTACAACATCGGGAAACACCCTGTTCACCGGGGTGCGTACAATTCGCGAAGACGAGGACGGGACGCTGTGGCTGGGCACGCAAAGTAGAGGACTCCTCAAGCTCGACAGACAACGCAAAGTATTTGTTCAATATCGTAACAATCCGAACGATCCCAGCAGCATTAGCGCGGACCGTGTGGATTCGCTGTACGAGGATCATGAGGGCGGTCTCTGGGAGGGAACTACCGGCGGCGGGGTCAATCGCTCCGCCATCCATCCGCTGCCTTTTCAGCGTTATCGTTTCGAGCACTGGAATCGACACGGCTCAGACCTGAATGTGCTCTCAACCGTTTTCGATGACAGCCGCGGCTTCTTGTGGATTGCGACGATTGGAGCGCTGGAACGAATTGACCGCAAGACGGGGCAGTCGATGACCTATCGGATGGCTGGCGGACCAGGGATAACGAACGCCTATGTCACTTCGATCGCCGAAGACCACTCTGGCCAGCTGTGGTTCGGAACCCGCGGTGGAGGACTGCATCGTTACGACGCGCGGAATGGGACATTCAAGGTCTACCGTCACAATGCGGCCGATCCTCATGGTCTACCATCTGACGCGGTGGGAGCCATTCTAGTGGATCGCAAGGGAACATTGTGGGTTTCGACGGAGAACGGAGTGGCTACTCTCGACCAAAGGACCGGACATTTTCGAACTTACCGGTTCGGTGAAGAGAAGCAAAGCTTCTATGAAGCAATTGCGGAAGGTTCGGACGGAGCCATCTGGTTGGGAACCTGGGGCACTGGGCTGCAGCGTCTGGATCCGGAGAGCGGGCAATTTACCGTTTATCGGCAAGACTCGAAAAAGCCCGGAAGCCTGAGTAGTAACACAGTGCTTGCCCTCTGCGTCGATCATTTCGGGATTCTGTGGATCGCCACTTCCGACGGGCTCAACCGATTCAATCCTGCGACCCAGACCTTCACGGTATACGACGAGCGGGACGGCCTGCCCAGCAGCAACGTCAACGGCATTCTGGAAGATGAGGCGGGGAATTTATGGCTCAGCACGAATAACGGGTTATCTCGATTCGATCCTCGGGCCAAAACATTCAAGAACTACTCCACCTCAGATGGTTTGCCCGCGAACGAATTTTACGGTGGTAATGCTGGCTTTAAGAGCCGAACCGGAGAGATGTTCTTCTGCTCCCGATCGGGATTGACGACATTTTTCCCTGACAAGGTGGTCGATAACCCGTACGTGCCGCCGGTAGTGCTCACGGATTTTCAGTTGTTCAACAAACACGTTCCGGTAGGCGGAAATTCGTTACTCAAACAGTCGATCTCCGAGACAAAGGCTCTCACTCTGAATCACGCGCAAAATGTGTTCTCCTTTGAGTTTTCTGCGCTGAGCTTTGCTAGTCCTCAAAAGAATCGTTACCGCTACCGACTGGAAGGGCTGGAGAATCAGTGGAACGAGACGGACAGCAGCCGCCGCTTCGTCACCTATACGACGCTCGCGCCCAAGGAGTACATATTCCGGGTGCAGGGCAGCAACAATCGCGGCGTTTGGAACGAGCAGGGAGTGAGTGTTCGCATCCGGATTCTACCTCCATGGTGGGGCACGTGGTGGTTCCGGGTGATTGTTGGTGCTTCATTACTTTTATCACTCTGGTGTGTTTACTACCTCCGCCTCAAGGGTGTCGAGCGGCGCCAGGCCGAGATCCGCGCGCTGAACGAACAGTTGATCAAAGGGCAGGAGGCGGAGCGGATGCGCGTCGCCGGAGAACTGCACGACGGCGTTCTGCAGCAAATCACTTCCCTGAGCCTCAGGCTGGGAAAGATGAGATATCAAGTACCGCCCGATTCGGAAGCGAAAGCAACCGTCAGTGGTTTGCAGCAACAGCTCATCCAGATCGGGACGGACATCCGTCACTTATCGCATGAGCTTCACCCCGCGCTGCTGCAAGAGTCAGGCTTGCCGGCGGCCCTGTCGGCGTATTGCGAGGAGTTCAGCAAGGTGCGCGGCCTGCCGGTTTCGTGCAAGGCGGATCAGAGTGTGCAGGAGTTGTCGCCTGGAGCCGCATTGTGTCTGTACCGAATCGCGCAGGAAGCACTGGGGAATGCCGCCAAGTATTCGGATGCGAAGAAGGTTGAGGTCCGGCTCACACGAGCCAATGGTACGGTTTGCCTCTCGGTTTCCGATGATGGCGTCGGTTGCACCCCTGACGTACTAAGAAGATCGGGAGGGCTGGGGGTGATCAATATGCGGGAACGCGTGCTGCAACTGCGCGGGACGTTTGAGTTCGATAGCCAACCGGGGCGCGGAACTACCGTGAAAGCGGAAGTTCCGTTTCGACCGGCGCCGTGAGTTTGCTGCCGGAACGCCGGGTCAGCCTGCCGGTCTAGTACGCATACGCCCGCAGGAACACGAACACCACCACTCCAGTAATCGACACGTAGAGCCATATGGGATACGTCCAGCGTGCAATTCGGCGGTGCATCGCGAACCGTCCCGTCAGCGAGAAAAAGAACGTGGTGAGAACCATGGGGAGCGCGACGACAGAAAGAATTACGTGGCTCGCTAAAATGGAAAGATACAGCACCCGCACCGGACCGTGGCCGGGAAAAATCGTGTCGCCGTGCAACGCATGGTTGACGATGTAGCTGACGAGAAAGGCGGAAGAGAAAGCGAAGGCCAGCAGCATGCTCATGCGATGAGCTTCCCGGTTGTGATGTTTGATGAAATACAAGCCCGCGCAGAGCGCAATCGCGCACAATCCGTTCAGAAGCGCGTTTAGCGCCGGCAAAAACATCCACCGCCCGGCAAAATCAGCGGACGCATGATGCACGTAAAGCAGCCAGAGCAGGAATGAGACAGCGAGGCCGCTCACCACGACAATCGCCCCTACCACCGGACGCGTCCGAATTTCAGCCTGTTCCATGCTAAGCATTAAATGATCCCTTGACAGGTCACGCAACGCCCTCGCCCGCGAGAAGTCTCCCCGTAGATTAATGATGCGAACGATGGCGAGTTGGTTACATCGGATGGTTGCGAACAAATCGCGACGGATGGGCTCGAACACTGATTCTTGAATCAGCGGTTTGGCCATGGTTGCGACCCCAGAAGACGAAATGACCAGGACGTCACCGCACTTCGGATCGGCAGAAATGGCGCTCGAATAGTTCAAATGCCCGCGTCTCACCTCCATCGAATGCGAATTCCTTTCCGCACTCCGGCACCGGCAGGTGGTTTTGAGTCTATCCTTATTATTGCCGTCATTATGCCTTTGGCGCACGATTCCCGCCACATCGATTCACGCTCGGCGGTGATCCTCCTGTAGGGATTCGTCTGCCGGCCACCGAGGGGAGAATCAAAGCGACGGTCGCTCAACTCACGCCGGCAAGGCGGGAAATCCAATTCGTGGCAACTGAGCGTCGGGGCAATCGAGCTAAGAAGGCGGTCGCCGTGAAGAATCGGATTCCATTTCGCGTTCAGCCCATGCTTGCCACGCTTGTCCCTAAACCCTTCGACAAACCGGGATGGGTCTATGAGGAGAAGTATGACGGCGTCAGGATCCTTGCATATAAAGAGGAGGGCCGAGTCCGCCTGCTTTCCAGAAATGAAAAAGACCGAACGGAAAACTTCCCTCGAATTGCAGCCGCAATCCGGATTCTTCAACCCGTCACTCTGCTTCTCGATGGTGAGGTAGTTGTCTTTGACAAGAGGCGTGTTTCCAGATTCCAACTGCTCCAGCAGGATAAGGGCGAACCGGTGTACGCCGTCTTTGATTGTCTTTTTCACGAAGGCAAAGATCTGCGGCGCTAACCGCTGTCCACGCGACGGGCTGTGATGGAGAAATCCATCGGGTCGTCGAGCAAAGTGCTATTGCCATCTTACAGACTCACAAGCAACGGTGTTCAGGCTTTCTGCATAGCAAGACGTCGAGGATACGAAGGATTGGTCGCAAAAGATCTTTCTTCTCCGTACGTGGAAGGACGTTCCACTAAATGGCTGAAAGTAAAAGTTCACCAGGAAGATGAGTTTGTGGTCGCCGGATTCACGAAGGCCGCCGGTGCGCGGCAATATTTTGGCGCCCTTCTCCTCGGCGCTTATAGCAAGGGCAGGCTGCATTATGTCGGAAAAGTCGGAACGGGATTCGATCGGAGATCTCTCGCCACCCTGTATCGCAAATTCCAACCGTACGTGCGATCTCGGCCTGCGCTGTTGGACCCACCACGCGAAGACGGCGTAGTTTTTCTCGCCCCGCGCCTAGTCGCTCAGATCTCGTTCCAAGAATGGACGGCTGACAGGAAACTCCGCCAGCCGGTTTTTCTGGGCCTACGGGACGACAAACGTCCTCAGGAAGTGCGATTAGCGGGATTCCCGGCATGAAGAGTACCAAGAGGGCCGAATCCGTACCCGCAAGATTGCGGACTGAAATCTTTCACTAAGGGGCAGTGATTCTCTCTAGAACGACAACCGCGAGCTCCACAGTGGGATCGAAGTGTAAGACCGAGAGGCCGATGAGTCGGCTTCTTAAGTTTGCGTACATCTGCGCTCAGTACTTTGGGGACCCCAGCCTGAACTGTACTAACATCGAAGCGTGGCCATGCTAAACGCCGACATTCAGGCCGGGTGGAACTATCACAACGCAACCAAACACTCACAGCGCAGCATCCGCACCAATCCGCACTTCCTCGATTGGACTAATCAACCGCTGCCGTTCAAGATCTATCCCAAACTCGATCTCATTCCCCTTCCGCGCGAGCTTCGCGAGATCGCCGTTCCTTTGTTCAGCACTATTGCGCAGGTTTCACGCCGCGACGACGCCCTTCCCGACCTTCAGACTTTGAGCGAACTGCTCTATTTTTCTGCAGGCATCACCCGGCGCCGCACTTTTCCTGGTGGAGAGATCTATTTCCGTGCCGCGGCAAGCACCGGTGCCCTCTATGAGATCGAACTTTATCTTGCCTGTGGACCTCTTCCAGATCTCGAAGCAGGACTCTATCACTACGCGGCTGGGGAATTTGGACTGCGCAGGCTGCGTGCCGGCGACTGTCGGCGCGTGCTGGTGGAGGCGACCGCTGGCGAGTCTTCGGTCGCACAGGCGCCGGTGATCGTCATCTGCACGGGGACCTATTGGCGGAACGCTTGGAAATATCAAGCTCGCACCTATCGCCACTTCGGTTGGGACAACGGCACGATTCTAGCCAACCTGGTGGCCATGAGTGCGGCGCTCGAACTTCCCGCCAAAGTTATCTGCGGCTTTGTCGACGCTGATGTAAATCGGTTGCTCGACGTAGACACGGAACGCGAGGTGACGTTTTCACTGGTTTCGATTGGGCATGTGGCAGATTCGCCTCCCTGTCCGCCGGGAGACATTCCATCCCTTGGGTTGGAAACTGTGCCTCTGTCCAAGAGGGAGGTGGATTATCCGGCCATGCGGGCTATGCACGAAGCCTCGTCGCTGCTCTCTCAGGAAGACGTCGCAAACTGGCGTGGAAACACTCTTGCCGTGCAGCCGAGAGCCGTCGCCAGTGAATTCGTTCCTCTGAAGCCCATTGGGGACGCGGGACTCCCTGACGATTCGATCGAGCAAGTGATCCTGCGTCGCGGTTCCACGCGGCGATTCGCGCGCGAGCCCATCAGCGTCGCTCAGCTCTCGACTATTCTTGATCGCTCTACACGCGGCGTGCCGGCTGACTTTCTCAATCCCTTCGGCGCACAGCTCAATGATCTATATCTCGTCGTCAATGCAGTAGAAGGTTTGCTTCCCGGCGCGTATTTCTTCAATCGGCGGCGACAAGGCTTAGAACTGCTGAAACAAGGCGACTTTAGGAACGAAGCCGGGTATCTAGGGCTCGAACAGGAACTTCCGGCAGATGCGAGCGTCGCAGTCTTCTTTCTCGCGGATCTTGAAGCAATCTTTCAACGTTTCGGCAACCGCGGGTACCGAGCCGTACAACTGGAAGCTGGCATCATCGGCGGGAAGCTCTATCTCGCAGCGTATGCACTGCACTTGGGTGCGAGCGGGCTCACCTTCTACGATGATGATGTAGTCACTTTCTTTTCACCACATGCAGAAGGAAAGAATGCGGTGTTCCTCGTAGCTTTGGGCAGGCGCGCAAACCGAAGCCGGAGATAGACTAGAGTCCCTTGATGGTCAAGCGTGCACCAGCCCGGAAGCGTCCTCGGAAAGCCAAACCCGGAACGAAGGGTCTGGGCCCGGCCGAATGCCGACTGGATCAGCTCACCGGAGCTGCCGCGGAGGTGGGGGAGGTGATCGAGAAAGCTGGCGGCTGCGTCGTGGGATCGTACAAGGAGCCGCTCGCTGGTCATCCAGTATTGCTGTGCGTCCTGCCAATCGATGCCGTCGAGCCCACCCCTTTCCAGCGAGATCTCTCCGATGCTCACCACAAACG
>Ga0335074_10011719_pt1 | contig 12264 bp, 10 predicted proteins | sample Lox_Sample_23_FD_206715 | JGI IMG/M metagenome (GOLD analysis project Ga0335074, IMG submission 206715) | Soil microbial communities from Loxahatchee National Wildlife Refuge, Florida, United States - Lox_Sample_2.3 | ecosystem: Environmental > Terrestrial > Soil > Wetlands | place: USA...
CGGCCGAGCGCAGGAACGGTGTGAAGCTGCCGAGCATCGCCGGCCCCTGGCGCCCCATGACCCCGAATCCGTAACGATGAGGCATACCCTGCTTGGTGGTCGCCTGCGCCGCCGCCAGCAGTTCCGCGAAATTGCCCGGCGGTTTGTTGAAACCCGCCTGTTCCAGCAGTTTCCTCTGATAAAATAACACGCCCGTCGTCACGCGATACGGAATGCCGGACAGTTTGCCGTCGTATGTGGCCATGCCCTGCACGCGAGGTAGAAAGTCGGCCCAGTCGAAATCCGGATGGCGCGACGCCGCCTGTTCGAGCAGTTTCGCATGGTCCTGCATGTGCCGCGACACCCAGCCGGCCATGCTGGCATCCCATTGCACGATGTCGATCGCGCCCGCACCGGAGCTGAGCTCTGCCTTCAGGCGCGCGACCAGTGCATCGATTGGCAGCAGGGTGAAGTCGATCCTGATACCATACTCTTTCTCGAATGCCGGTGCGACTTCCTGCACCAGGCACTGATGCCACGGCCCGTTGTCGCCGACATATACAAGTTTTGTCGGCTTGCCCTGCGCGCGGACTGGTCGTGTCCAGGAGCCCGCCGCCAGCGCGACTCCGGCCCCTACCGAGGCTTTTATCAGCGCGCGTCTGCCGGGCCCCTCAGTACTGGCGTTCGTCGTCATCGTTGTTCCTCCCTCGGATTATCCTTTCACGGCGCCGGACGACAGGCCAGCAACCAGATGCCGTTGCGCCACGAACGAGAACAGGATGACCGGCAACACCACCAGCACGCCGGAGGCGGTCATCGAGCCCCAATCCACCCCCACATCACCGGAGTAGCTTGCCATCAGCACGGGCAGCGTGCGGGTCGCGTCGTTGGTCAGCACGGCGGCGAAGATGAAGTCGTTCCACGCCAGCAGCAGGCACAGGATGGTGGCGGCGACCAGCCCTGGCCGCACCAGCGGCAGCACCACCGCGCGGAACGCTGCGAAGCGGCTGGCGCCATCGACCCAGGCGCTTTCTTCCAACTCACGCGGCAGTTCCTCGAAGAAGCCGCGCATGATCCACACCACCAGCGGCAGGCTGAACGTGGTGTAGGCAAGCACGACGCTGATCCGCGTCTCGGTCAGGCCGAGCTTGCTGAACAGCACGTACATTGGCACCAGCACCGCGATTGGCGGCAGCATGCGCATCACCAGCAAAGTGAAGAACAGCCAATTGCGGCCGGCGAAGCGGAAGCGGGCGAAGGCATAGGCCGCCGGCACGCCGACGCAGATCGACAGCAGCACCGCCTCGACCGAGATCAGCAGGCTGTTCACGAAAGCATGCTGGAAATCGCCCGTACCCAGCACCTTCACGTAGTTCGCCAACGTCGGCGTCCAGATGAACAACGGCGGTGAGGCGAAAGTTTGCACGCGCGTCTTGAATGAGAGACCGACGATCCACAGCAGCGGGAAAATGAACAGGATCAGCAACGCGACCAGCGCCGTGTAAGCGCCGGCTGCGAAAGCGATCCGGTTAGGCCGGCTGCCGATCCGCTGCAGGGCCATTACTGGGTTCCCCCTTTACGGATCACGGCGACGAACGCAAGGCAGACGACCAGCGCGATCAGCAGCATCATCCATGATGCTGCTGCCCCCAGGCTGAGATCGAACTGCACGAACGACGCCTGATAAGTATAGACCGACAGCAGCAGCGTCGCGTTCGCCGGTCCGCCGCCGGTCATCACGTAGACATTGTCGAAAGCGCGGAATTCGAAGATCGTGCGCAGCAGCAGCGCAACCACCAGGTAGGGGCGCAGCAGCGGCAGCGTGATGTGCCAGAAGCTCTGCAGCCGGCTCGCTCCATCGATCGAGGCGGCCTCCAGCGGCTCATGCGGCAGCGAACGCAGGCCGGCCAGCGACAGAATGGTGACAAACGGCGCGTTCTGCCAGACGCTGGCGATGCCGACCGAGATCAGCGCCAGCCACGGCTGCCCGAGCCAGATGATCGGACTGCCCAGGAAATAGTCGATGATGCCGTGGTCCGGGTCGAGCAGCAGCTTCCAGCACAATGCCGCGACGATCGGCGTCATCATCATCGGCACGATGAGCGTGGTGCGGAAGAAGCCGATCAGCGGCAGGTCGAGGTCGAGCAGCAAGGCGACGCCGAGTCCGAGCGCCAGCTCTGCCGCTACGGCTGCCGCGGTGTAGCCGAGGGTCAGCAGCAGGCTGGCGATGAAATCGGGATCGGTCAGCAGCACCGAATAGTTGGCAAGCCCGGCGAACTTGCCGCCGAACAATGTTTCGTCCGCGCTCCAGCCTTCCGTGCTGAGATACAGCGAAAAGGCGAGCGGAACACCGAAGATCGCCAGCATGGTAAGCGCGGTCGGCAGGACCGCGATGCGGGCAAACTGCCGGTCCAGCCACCGCCAACCCATCCCGGCATCGGGCCGGTGCGGTTCGGCCGGAACCTCGGTTTCACGGATGACGGTGCTGGTTTCCCCCATATCCCGCTCGTGCCAGGCGGTTGAATGACTGGCACAAGGTTAGGCGCTATCGTGCTCGCGAGCAACGCGGCATCTCCGCATCGGACAACGCAAGGGGATATTGAATGCGCGCAGTCGGATACCAAACGTCGCTCCCGATCGGGAACGACGCTTCGCTTGCGGACATTGAGTTGCCACGACCGGGAGCGCGGGGACGAGACATCCTGGTTGCTGTCAGGGCCGTGTCCGTGAACCCGGTCGATACCAAGGTTCGGGTCCGCGCGCAGCCGGAGCCAGGAAGCTGGAAGGTGCTCGGCTGGGACGCGGCCGGTTCGCGCTGATCGACGACCCGGCGACGCTCGACGTGGCGGCGCTGAAACCAAAGAGCGTCTCGCTGCACTGGGAGTTCATGTTCACACGCCCGATGTTCGGCACAGCCGATATCGCCGCCAAGGGAAAGCTTGTCCTGGAGGGGTTTGGAAGATGACCGCCGGCGTCGACCGCAGCGCCGGACACCAGGAAAGCTGCAACAGGCTGACGACAATGCGAGTCAGGCTGCGGAACGATCCTCCTGTGCGGTATCGCATAGTTTGCGTGTGTCCGCCGACGGCCAGGGATACCGCCGCACTGCCTGCACGAACGCCCTGACCGGCGATGACAACCGACGACCGGCGACCGTGACCAGGCAGACTTTGCGCGCGACGGCGGGGACGACCGGACAGCCGACCACGCCTGCAAAAATGGCGGTAAATTCGGGCAGAAAGCAGACTCCCAGACCGGCGGCGACCATCGTCAGAATCCAGTCCTCGCGTTCGCTCTGGTAAGAGTTTATGAGTCTTGCGCCTTGCGCGCCGCACATCTTGCCGAGCACGTCATAGAACTCGCAGTTGATGCGTGAAAGATAGAACTCTCCGTCAAGTTCGGCCATCCGGATCTTGTCCCTTCTGGCAAACCGGTGGCCGGCGGAGCAGGCGATGACGAACCGCTCCGAATAGAGTTCCATGGCGCGAAGCGGTGCGGGAAAGCCGCCCGGGCGAGCCATCAGCGCTACGTCCAGTTCACCCTTCACCAGCAGATCGCACAGCCGGTCCGGGACCTGCTCCAGGAGCGTGAGTTGCACGCCGGGATGGTCCGCCCTGAAGCGGGCCAGGAAGCCTACAAACTGCACGGGCGCGATCGTGCACATGACGCCAAGCGCGAAACTCGCTTCGTCCAGCCTGATGAAGCTCGCCGCCGTCTGCTTCGCCTTCCCGGCGTGTGCCATGACTTCGCTCAGATGCGGCTCTATCAGGCGACCGAGTTCGGTCAGGTGTGTGTTGTTCCGCTCGCGGGAGAACAGCAACCCGCCGAGTTCGTCTTCCATTTTGCGGATCGCCCGCGTAAGAGCCGGTTGGCTGACATTGCACACTTCCGCTGCCCTGGTGAAGTTGAGCGTCTGGCTCAATGCAAGGAAGTAGCGGATTTCATTGAGTTCCATTCCGATCGCTCCGCACATTGCCATCAGGTTAGGATTTGGGGTTTTGACTATTTCCAACTGCCGAGGACGCCGTGCACGCGCCTTCGTGACGGCGCCAACACGGAGCATCAAAATCATGCATGGCGGGTATTGGCAGGATCAAGCCGACTGACATATTTGGCGCCACGAGGCCGCGGACACCTCGCGGTTTTACGGCGAACTCCGGCACCATCCACGGGCACGAAATGGAAGAAGTCAAGAGCCCTGACGCGCTGAGGCTTCCCGCCAAGCGGCAAGCGCCAGGACTGCTAAGCCGCCATATATCAGGCTCTGACAGGGGACGTCGCACCGCTCGACTGGGTCGTCGGGGTGTCGATCGGGCGGGACGCGGGGTAGGTCCAGGGCAATGGATCAGAAAGTAGCCCAGGTCGCGACCGCGCCGACGCGGCCCGCGCGCGCCGATCGTCGTCTTCATCCCCTGCCCGTCAGGATCATGCACTGGATCAACGCGGCGGCCATGCTGGTCATGATCACGTCGGGCTGGGGCATATACGACGACGATGTGATTATTCGCGGGTTCCACTTCAGCCATTTCTGGCGACTGGGAGATTGGGCGGCCCCGAGCCTCCAATGGCACTTTGCCGGCATGTGGTTTCTTGCCATCAACGGACTGATCTACCTTATCTACGGGTTCGTCAGTGGACGCTTTCGAGAGAGGCTTCTGCCGATCCGACCCGCCGATGTGGTGCAAACCGTCGTTGACACGCTGCACTTCAAGATCGCGCACGAAGACATCACTGTCTACAACGCAGTTCAAAAGCTTCTGTATATCGTTGTTATCTTCGCGGGCATCTCCCAGGTGGTCACCGGACTCGCTATCTGGAAGCCTGTCCAGTTCTCTGGCCTGGTCTCGCTGCTGGGAGGATTCCAGACAGCACGGGTGCTCCATTTCGCCGGCATGGCGGTGATCGTCGGCTTCCTGATCGTTCACGTGGCCCTCGCACTGCTCGTGCCGAAGACCATCTGGGCGATGCTGGCCGGGGGACCGCGGCTCAAGCCGCGTAGCCGTCGTGTCGAAGGGCACCCCGCGACATGAGATCGCCTTTCCGACCGGACGACGTTCCGGACGAGTCCATCCTCGACGATCACCAACCCCTTGTTCGGTCGCTCGAGCGGCGCGGATTGATTCGCGGTGGCCTTTCCCTTGGCGCGCTCGTCATGCTGACCGGATGCGACGTCAAGCGTCCGGAATCGGTCGAGGCCGCCTTGCTCGCCATATCGCGGTTCAACGACAAGGTGCAGGCTTGGCTGTTCAACCCGGACAAGCTCGCGCCAACCTATCCGGCCTCGATGATTCTGCGGCCGCCAAAGTTCAACGCCTATTATGACGTGATGGACGTCAAATCTGTTAACGGCGCCACCTGGCGTCTTGAGGTGTCTGGCCTTGTGGCCGACAAGCGGCCGTGGACGTTGCAGGATCTCGAGGCGCTGCCGCAGCGTTCCATGGTGATCAAGCACATCTGCGTCGAAGGATGGAGCTATATCGGCGGCTGGTCCGGGGTACCCCTTCGCACGTTCCTGACGCATGTCGGTGCGGACCTGCGAGCCAAATACGTCGCCTTCAAGACCGCCGATGATTATCCCAGCAGCATCGACATGGCGACGGCGCTGCATCCGCAGACACTGCTCGCAACCGAGTATGGGGGTGAAACGCTGGCTGATCCGTTCGGCTATCCGGTGCGCCTGCGCACGGCGACCAAGCTTGGATACAAGAACCCGAAATGGGTTACCGCCATCGAAGTGACGAACATCTATCCGGGCGGATATTGGGAGTCGCGGGGCTTCTCATGGTTCGCCGGGATCTGACGGGCCTGACGATGATGCGCGTCCTTTCCATGTGCGGTGCCCTCGCGATCATCGCCGGCGTGGCTCATGCGCAAAGCACGACACCGGGCGGCATGCCCCCTCCGGCCGGCATGAGCCTCGCGGAGTCCGCGGCAATGCGCTTCCCGCAACCCGTGCTCGTCCGTGATCTGCTGCACAGGGAGGTGCTGCGTCCGGTTGAGAGCCAGGACGTTCTCGGACGCGTGCGCGAACTCGTCCGCGACAGCAGCGGCCGCATCCTGGTGGTGATCGACTTCGGCGGCTTCCTTGGTTTCAGAAGCCGGCCGATTGCCGTTCCGGTCGACGCCATGGTGCTGCTTGGCCAGGACATGGAGGTCGTCGCCTTCACGCCGCAGCAGTTGCGGCAATTCCCGACTTTCTCGCCATCGGGAACCACCATGATCCCGAGCGATACCATCATCAAAGTTGGTCTGGCGAAGCCATCACACTAGAGCGTGCTGAGGCTGACTGTATCAGCCTGGCGCAAGCAGCCGCGCCAGCCTGGTCCCGAATGGGAGACCCTACGATTGAAATTGCGGTGTCATAGGGAGGGCGAAAACTAGCGGACTTCGACGCCTTCGCGCCTAATTGGCATTTTCTTCAAACCGTCCGCGATGAGGCGGCCGCAGGCGTCACGAGCCCGGCAGTTCGGTAGAACTGCGACAGCGGCACGGCAAAGCCTATGCTGTCCAGCATCACGTCGTTCTTCGCCCCGAGCGTCGATGGATTATCCGGCCAAATCCCGTCCGCCGCGCGACGCAACAGATCCGCGCCCATCTCTGTCGTGTGCAGGACCAAAATTTCCTGCACGCTGGGGATCGTGACATAATTCCAGACGTTGGCCCATGTGTCCGCCTTATCCGACGGTGAGTGGATCTCGATCACCAGCACCGGGTCGGACAGCGGCGGCGCGTCACCGCCCCACGGCGCGCACGTCACCGCCAGGTCGGGCACACGGACGTTGAGATTGGCGCGCACTTTAGGCTGTATGCCGGGTTCAACCATCACACTGCACGCGGGGCGATGGTGGGCGAGATGATTGCCGATCAACCGGCTGGCCTCCGCCTGAATTGCACCATGTCGTGGGGACGCGGGCGCCATCGCCCGCGCACTGCCATCAACCAGTTCCCACCGATCGCTGTCCTGCGGATTCCAAGCCAGGAACTCCGCCGCCGTCATCGCGGCAGGCAACAGGTTCGCGACACTCATCGCCTGTCCTCTGAAACCGGCGGCATTATGCATGCTTTCCGCCGCGAGCGAACGCTCCACGGGTGATCCGCCGCGTCGGCCGCTACCTGCCGCCCATTGCCTGCGTTGGGATCCTTGGAACGCAATTCGCACATCCGCGCGCACTTGCGCATCACCGAGGGCAACGCCTCCTCCCCCAGCGCCGCGATCGGCCGCACCAGCCCAGCCCCTCGTATCCACGCCACCGAAGCGGCGTAGAGCTCGATGATCACCTGAAAATGCGTGAAGCCGTGCCGCACCTGACCCGCCGGCCGCCACTCGGCCGCCATTGGCGCGAAGGCCAGCGCCTCAGGGCCCCACGGCTCCGCCCGCCAGTCGGTACCCGGCAACTCGATCATCCCCCCCAGCAGGCCTGACGCCGGCCGGCGACGCAGCAACACGCGCTGTTCCGCGTCGGTCAGCCAGAAATGCACCCCGTGGCGCGTTGGTCTCAGCCGCCTCTCTGCCCGCCGAGGCAGCTCCGTTTCGATCCCCGCCCGCCGCCCGGCGCAACCCGCCATCCAGGGACACAGCCCGCAGGCCGGCGTAGCGGGCGTGCAGATCGTTGCGCCAAGGTCGAACAGCGCCTGGGCGAAATCGGACGGTCTGGCGACGGCGGCCGGATCGGAGCCCAGTGCAGCGGCCGCTGCACTGATTGCCGTCTTGGCCCCCGGCAGTGGTTCGTCGATTGCCAGCAGTCGGGCGACCACACGCTCCACATTGCCGTCGACCGGCACCCCAGGCCGCCCGAAGGCGATCGCGGCCACCGCGGTTGCAGTGTAGGGGCCGACCCCCGGAAGCGCTCGCAACCCTTCCGGCTCGGACGGGAAGCCGCCGGCGGCCACCACCGCGCGGGCGCAGGCGTGCAGGTTGCGCGCGCGGGCGTAGTATCCCAGCCCGGCCCAGGTCGCGAGCACCTGGTCTATCGGCGCGACTGCCAGCGCCTCAACCGTAGGGAACCGACTGACGAAGCGCTCGTAATAGGGTATGGCAGCGGCCACGGTGGTCTGTTGCAGCATGACCTCGCTCAGCCAGACACGGTACGGGTCCGGCGTTTCACCAGGCGCCGCACGCCACGGAAGGCGGCGACGGTGCCGGTCGTACCAGGCGAGCAGGGACTGGGCGGGAGCAATGGCGGAAAAGGACACGACGGGCGGTATGACAATGGCTCCGCGGCACGTCTACGGGCCGCGCCCGGTCAGCGCGCTGCTGCCGGCGCTGACCCACGCCGCGTTCCGTCGCCGCTCGCCCGCCGCGGCGCAGATTCTGGCCGACTGGCCCTCGATCATCGGCCCGGCGCTCGCCGCGGTCACCACGCCGCGCCGGCTCGTAGCCGGCACCCTGACGTTGGCCTGCACCGGCCCCATCGCGACCGAGCTGCAGCACCTCGCCACCGAGTTGATCGCCCGTATCAACGGCTATCTCGGCACACCCACCGTGCTGGCCCTGCGCTTCGTGCAGACCGCGGCGCCGCCCGCGCCGGCGCCGCCCGCCCCCCGCATCACCGCTGCGGCCAGCCAAGCCGCCGAAGCGGCTGTCGCCGGGCTGCCGGGCGGCGAGTTGCGCGACGCTCTGGCCGCGCTGGGCCGGGCGGTGCTCACCGTTGACACCTCTCCCGCGCTGCGGGAGAGGTCGCCGCGCGCAAGCGCGGCGGGCGAGGGTGCCCGGTCGGCGAGTCCCTCACCCGGTTCGCTTCGCGAACCGACCTCTCCCGCAGAGCGGGAAAGGTGAGATTCGCCCGCTCCGCAAGCCCACCCCGAGGTCCCCATGCCGATCACCCGCCGCCATCTGCTGCCCCTTGTTGCCGCCGGCATTGCCGCGCCGAGCGTCGTCCGTGCCCAAACCTCCGCGCAACCTACTGCCACAGCCGCGCAGACCGCGGCCTGGGAGTCCGAACGCGCCGTTGGCAGCCCCACGGCGAAAGTGACCGTGGAGGAGTGGTTCTCGCTCACCTGCACCCACTGCGCTCATTTCGCACAGGAAACCTACCCGCAAGTGGAGAATGACCTGATCAAACCCGGTAAGGTCCACTGGGTGTTCCGCGACTTCCCGCTGGACCGTGTGGCCCTGCAGGCCGCGATGGTGGCCCGCGCCCTGCCGCCAGACCGCTACGAAGCCTTTATCCTCGCACTATTTGCCAGCCAGGACCGCTGGGCCTTCGCCCCGGGCGTGGACTACACCAAGGAGCTGTGGAACATGGCCGCGCTGGCCGGCATGAGCCGCCCCACCTTCGATGCCGCCGTCAGCGACAGTGCGCTGCAGGACTGGATCCTGGCCCAGCAGGCGGCCGCCGGGAAGAAATGGGGGATCGACGCGACTCCGAGCTTCGTGATCAACGGCAAAATGTCCTCCGGCGAGATGAGCTACAACGACTTCGTGAAGCTGCTGCCGGACGTGTCCTGAAACGGAGCTTCGCTTGCCGGTCCGCTTTGCCCGCCTTCGCATCGCCGGGTTCAAGAGCTTTGCCGAGCCGGCCACCCTGGAGATCCGCTCCGGCCTGACCGGCATCGTCGGTCCGAACGGCTGCGGCAAATCCAACGTGGTCGATGCGCTGCGCTGGGGGATGGGCGAGGCGAGCGCGCGCAGCCTGCGCGGCGGCGAGATGGACGACGTGATCTTCGCCGGTACCGCCGGGCGTTCCTCGCGCAACGTGGCCGAGGTGGCGCTGACGCTCGAGGAGGCCGCCGGCACCGCGCCCCCGCCCTTCCATGACCAGCCGGACCTGGAGATCGTCCGCCGTATCGAGCGCGGTGCCGGCAGCGGCTTCCGGGTGAACGGGCAGGAGTTGCGAGCGCGTGACGTGCAGACACTGTTCGCGGACCTGGCCTCCGGCGCCCGCACCTCGGGGATGGTGAGCCAGGGCCGGATCGGCGCCCTGATCGAAAGTCGGCCACAGGAGCGGCGCAGCCTGCTGGAAGAGGCCGCGGGAATCACCGGCCTGCATGCCCGCCGCCACGAGGCGGAGCTGAAGCTGCGCGCCGCCGAGGCGAACCTGGCGCGCGCGGAAGACCGGCGCGGCCAGTTAGATGCGCAGTTTGCCAGCCTGAAGCGGCAGGCTCGACAGGCCAGCCGCTACCGCAACATCTCCGGTGCGATCCGGCAAGCCGAGGCGGAGTTGCTGGCGATCCAGCGGGCCCGCGCCGAGGCAGCCCGCGCCGAAGCCCAGGCAGCGCTGGAGGCGGCGCGGCAAGCTGTGGCGGTCGCGGCGGAGGAGGCCGGCTCGGCATCGGGACGGGTCACCGAGGCGCAAGCGGCCCTGCCGCCGCTACGAGAGGCGGAAGCGGATGCTCGGACTGCCTTGGAGCGGCATCGGGTCACCCAGGAGCAGATCGTTGCCGAGGAGGAACGTGCCCGCGCAGTACTGGCGGATGCCGAGCGGCGCCTCGCGCAGCTTCGGGCGGATCTCGCGCATGCCCAGGAACTCAGCCGCGACGCGCTGACGGCGGACGCTCGGCTGGTCGAGGAAGACGCGGCGCTTGCAGAGACCGAGGCGACGTTCCCCGCCAAAATCGCGGCGAATGAGCGGCTGACCGCGGAAACCGCGGATGCGGCGCGGCTGGCGGAAGCAGAGGCCAACCGCGCGACCGAGGCGGCTGCGGAAGCGGCCGCCCGCGCCCAGGCCGTAGCTCAGGAGCTGGCCGCGGCGGAGGGGCGAGCCCGACGGCTCGCGGAGCAGCACGCGCGCGTCTGCGATGAACGCGATCGGATGCGGCTACAGATCGTCGATCCGGCACGGCTCGACGAAGCGGCGGTCGAGCAAGCGCGGGCCGAAGCGGCGCTGGTTGACACGCGGGGTGCCCTGGAGGCCGCCGAACAGGCGCGAGCCGCGGCCGAGGCTGCCCTCGCGCAAGCACGCACCCGCCACACGGAAGCCGAGGCTCGGCGCGCCAAGCTGGACGCCGAGATGCGGGCGCTGTCCGAAATCCTGGCGGTGAAGGACGGCGAGCAATGGCCGCCGATGGTCGATGCGCTGGATGTGCCGGCGGGCTTGGAACCGGCGCTCGGTGCGGTGCTGGGCGAGGAGCTGAGCTCGGCCGCCGATCCCGCGGCAGCGCGGCACTGGCGCGAGCTGCCGCCCTTCGATCCGCCACCGGCGCTGCCCCAGGGGGTGACCTGCCTGGCCGCTTTGGTGCAGGCGCCGCCGGCGCTTGGCCGGGCATTGTCGCAGATCGGACTGGCCGAGGACGAACCGACGGGCGACGCCGCCCAGAAGCTGCTGTCGCCCGGGCAGGTAGTGGTGTCGCGCGACGGCGCGGTCTGGCGTTGGGACGGCTACACGATCCGGGCGGGCACGCCCACGCCCGCCGCGATCCGGCTGCAGCAGCGCAATCGAGTGTTCGTCATGCGCACGGCATTGGCCGACGCAGAGGCGCAGGCGGTGGAGACTGCCCGCCTCCTGAGCGCCGCCGAAGCCGCCGAGCGCGGCGCTGCTTCCGCCGAGCGCGAGCTGCGAGCCGTCCGCGCCGAGGCTGAGCGGCGTTGCGACACTGCGCGCTCCGCGGCCGCGCAGCTTCGGGCGCAGGCCGAGGCGGCGGCCTCCCGGCTGGCAGCAGTCGAGTCCCAGCTTGCACGGATCGAGCCGGACCGGGCGGAAGCCGAAGCCGCCGTCGCCGCGGCTCGCGCAGTGCAGGCCGCACTGCCGGACCTCGGTGCCTTGCGCGCGCGAGTGGAACGGTCGCGAGCGGCGCAGACGGAGGCCCGGTCGCATGAGGCCGCGGCACGGGCAGACTGCGATGCTCTCGCGCAGGAACAGCTTGTGTGCAGCGCGCGGCGCGAGGCGATCGGCGCAGAGCGTGCCGGCTGGCGCGACCGCGCCGAGGATGCTGCGCGCCGATTGGCCGAAATGTCCGACCGTCAACGCGAGGCGGAGGTGGAGCACGCCGCGCTGGCGGCCGCCCCAGCCCAAGCCGCGGCCCGGCGCCAAGCGGCGCTGACGGAACTGCAGACCGCACACGCGATACATCGCAGCGCGGCGGAGGCATTGGCACGAGCTGTTGCCGAGGCGGGCGAAGCGGATCGCCTCTCGCGCGCCGCTGGCGAACGCGCGTCCGCGGCTCGCGAGGACGGTGTGCGGGCAGAGGGGACGGCGGCGCAGGCCGAGCAGGCCTGGGCAGGGGTTTGCGAGCGGATCGCCGAGCGCCTGGGGGCGGGAGCCGTGCTGCCCGAGCCGCCCGCCGATCCGGGTCCCGAGCCGGAAGACAAGGCCCGCCGTCGGTTCGAACGTCTGCAGCGCGAACGCG
>Ga0335074_10011720_pt1 | contig 12263 bp, 15 predicted proteins | sample Lox_Sample_23_FD_206715 | JGI IMG/M metagenome (GOLD analysis project Ga0335074, IMG submission 206715) | Soil microbial communities from Loxahatchee National Wildlife Refuge, Florida, United States - Lox_Sample_2.3 | ecosystem: Environmental > Terrestrial > Soil > Wetlands | place: USA...
TGGGAGACGGTGGTGGCGCTGTTACCAGACGAACTGGTTAAGGCTCTGGAAGCGTCTATTCAAGAGACCCGGCCTGACAACGACGCCATCAAGGCGGCAGTGGCGCAGAATGAACTGGTTCCGGGCGCCGAAGTGCGGAGGGGATCGCACCTGAGGCTAGCATGAACAAGTTCATCCCCCGAACGACGGACGAGTCAGGACCTGTTGGCGCTTCCTCTTAAGCTCTCCCGAACATCATCGTTTACTTTTTCAGCGGCCATCCGAAGCCTGTCGAACACTTTATCGAGGATGGACATGGTAGTGTCATTGGTATTACCCCACGCCCAAAAGTAGAGAACGACCTCATCGCCCTTGGCATTGGCCGACTTGAAAAGGCAGGGTGCTCGTGAGATGCCTACGGCAGCGGCAGCAAGCGGCGGCTGAATCTGAGCCAGATGGAAGTGAAATCGGGCCATCATCCATTCCGCGAAGCCCGTTGCGCAAGTGAGCCGCATATCGGACGGGAACAGCATGAGGCGCCCGGAGGCTTGGAGTTTGTAAGGTTGGTCCGGGGTGCAGTTGGGTTCAATACTGAACGCCGTATCGTTCGTTTCAAACAGAGAGTCGGCCCCATTTAGCCAGCGAATCAGATCATAGAATCGTTGGGTCGCAGCGTACTCCGCCCATTCCTGAAAGTCTTCGAGGGAGCTCACGATCCGTTCTGGCTCCTCTCGAAAATCGATATAACTGCAATTTGCGTCATACCCGGCAATGGTCCAAGGATGTGTTCGACCAAGTGTGATGTCGAGTTCCTTAGCCCGATACACGATCATGGTTGTTCCTTTCCAGTGAGACGTCGCAACATCTACTTTCGTGGCGACTCTCGGGGGGACACAAACGCGCTTCGCATCGAGTCGCCGGGTACGGCAATTTGTGGTTCATCCCTTCCAATCCAGGTACGGATCCAAAGGATGGTTTGCCATTGTCGCTCGCAGAAGCGACTCGGTTAAGGTGTGGACTGAGGCGAACTTGGACAGCCCTCTTCGAATGCGCGTCAGGAAAAAATTTAGACTGCCCGTACCGTGGATGATCTCACTGATTTCGAGATAGGCGGGCAAGGTCACATCCTTCAATTTGAGACTGGACAGATGCTTCCCAATGCTCTTGGCAAACCCTAGTTCGTAAGGGACCCACCAAGATCTTGCAATATCGCTCGAAATGATACACATGATGTGTGTTGAAAGCGATAAGCCGCGCTCAATGAAAGCGGTGATTCCAGCAGCATCGTAATTTTGAACCGCATCCTGCAGAGCCTGGTCATAAACATCCAGATAAATGTCTATATCGCCCTGCTGAGTGATGTAGTTTCCGATAGCACGGACAGCGGACTTGTCGGCAGACAGATGTGAAAGGAAGATACACGGGCGAGCAGAAGTCGCAGCTTTTGTGGTAGTGCGGCTTTCAAACAGCGCCAGATTAACTCCGGCCATCGATCACTCTCCAGAGATGTTGCACTCATGCCTGCGATGCTTGATTCCTGGCGCGACGGAGGCGCGACGCGCCGGTGAGGATGAGCTCGATGACCTGATCCACAACCGAAGTGTGGAGCAACGCAAGATTCTCTTCCGGTTCCAGCCCATTGTTGTTCCTCAGCCAGTCCGGCCCCGCCTGACTAAATTCCTTCCAGATACCTTCCCGATCGAACACGCGGTCGGGCTGTGTACTTGTATCACTTTCCTGGAAGGGGGGCTCGTGATATAGCTCCGTGAGGAGCGAAGCCGTGCAGAAATCGTCCGGCATAGGCTTGCCTTCGAACGCGTCGATCACTTGTTGTGTGGCACCGCCCAGGAGCCCACATAGGTAGAGAGGTTTGTTATGTCTCATCGCCAGCAACGCCTCTTCAATCACGCCTGGGTAGCGGCCTTGCGCTCCCGTCTGACGGCCCCCGAGACACACTCGTATATCGCTCACCTGATTAAGCTGGTGGCGGAGATATGTCAACGCCCGGGCGCGCAGATATAAATATCTCTCATCGTCTGGATCGGTTAGTGCGACATCTTTCGCGAAGTCCGCTAGTTCAGGCGCCAGGCCGACACACTCCACGCGCAGAGTTGAAGACAGTCGCTCCAGGTCCTCTTCTGCTAGGAAAGGTTTGTCCGGCCAGGGAAGGAGATTGCGAAGTAAAGGCTGCGCCTCACTCTCTGCCACTTTGATGGAGAGCGGAATCGGCGGCTGCACTTGGCGCGCGAACCCATATACCGCCTCCATGACGCCATCCTCACGCCAGTCATGGCCAAATACGAGACTCGCTCCCTGGCCGAAAAGCGCCGATACGATTTGCAACGTGACGCGATTGACCTGCCACGCTGGATAACCTCGGTTCTCACTGTCGTTACTCTCCGAGACGGAGAGATTTACGACACATCCCGCCAGAGGTCGCTGAAGGGTACTCATGGGGTGGTTCCTTTCGTGGCGGCAAGCGTATTTGGGGTTACAAGCCGTGTACCGGGGCTATAGGCTGCAACGAGCGCGTTCGCAGCCTCGTAGGTGCCGGCGCGGAACGGTGGGTCAGGATATACGATGAGGCGTGGTACCGTCGCCGGGATTGACGAACCCGCCAGCCCCCGACAGGCCCGCAGCAACGCAGCCATGCTGGGCTGAAAGGTAAATACACGGAGCTCGACAGGGGACAGCAGAGCGCCGCTTCCCTTCATCTCCTCGACGCGGCGCTTAAAGTGCAAGAAACGCAATCCCTCGCGCAGAGCGAGGAACAGGATGCGCACTAGATTCCCGTCCGGAATTCTTACACTGGGAATCCGGTCCAATGGTAAAACCCCTGCGGGATGGTTCAAGTTTATACGGGCGTCCACAAGCACCGCCGGAGTGGCGTACTCATCCGCCCAAAGTACCTCGTTTTGGCACCAAGGCCGGTTGTCATACTCCTCGGTCCGGAGCATAACGATGAGCGAGGCTCCGACATTCTTTTCGAGTTCCGCTTGCCAGTCGCATCCGGGCGGAAGGTCATCCGCGTCGTAGAACTTGGGCAGCCACGCCAATTCCCCGATCTGGTGCTTCAAAGCGCGAGCCAAGGGAAGCCCATCCATCTTTGCATGGCTGATGAAAAGCTTGAGGTGCCCCGCGTCGAACCCGAGAGCAGGCTGCAGGGCTTCCGCCAAACGAATCCTGCACTCGTGCAGAAGAAGCAGGGAGAGCATTGCGGGGCGGATGGCCTGTTCGCCAAGACTGTGGACCTGGAGCAGTTGCAGGTTGGCAAACGTAGCCCTCTTGGCCGAGAACGCTTTGCCCACTCGCTCATCCAAAGCAACAACCAGCATCGCATGGCGGCCGTTTGACGTGTGTGTGTGATTCCAACAATCTGCCAGCCAGTCCCAAAGCGGCTCATCGCCCTTCTCCAACAGAACGCGATCTGCGAGAACGACGGTAACGGTGTGGCAAAAGCCATCGAGAACCTCTGTCGCTCTCCGCGCTGGGGGGCCGCCGAAGATCTCAATTTGGATTCCAAGGTCCTCGCCCGTGGCCAGATAGTTTCGCACATCCTTACCGCCCTGGAAGGCATGTAGGATCGACTCTTGGTACCGATCAACGTCCAAATCGTAGGCGTGGCGGAATATTAAGAGTTGAAGCGGGGCGGGTGTTGGCATTCATATTCTGGGAAGCTTCGGCTTCCGTCCTCCAGAGGATTGGCCCGAAGGCCTCAAATCGATTGGCGTTCGTCTGCGTCCTGCGAGATTTGAGAAGGCACGAGCCATTGCGAGCTCACCTATGGGGCGCTAGCTGCTTCGCGTCCGCCTTCAAATCATACAGACTTCGAATCTGGTGGATGAAATCGCTCTGACCTCCATAGCTGGGATGCCGGACATGGATCACTTCGATACGTTCGGCAAAGCGCTCCGCGGTTCGAGCGGCGTCATTGCCAATGGCAACGAGACGCCGTGGTCCGAGCATCCCGATCAATTCGGCGAGAAATTCCTCTCCAGCTGCTTGTTCACTGCGCGTATGCGCTCTGTTGGTAAAGGGATCGTTTGCCTCGTGTGGATGAAAGGGGAATACGTTCCAGAGAAAAATCGGCGAGGAGACCTGGGAGAGGATCGTCCAGATGACCGCCGCAGTCCTTTCCGCCACATCGGGACCCTTTGTCGCTCTCTCGACGCGAAGGTTCCACCGGCTCGCATGGCTGCAGAGATGAACATCGTCGGTGAGAGCTAGGCCAGTGCGCCGGCCGCCGCGGTAGCCAAGATCCCGGCCAATCCAGACCGCATCGATTTCCACCCGAACGGCGGCCTTCAGCACCTTCAACAATGCTGCTGCGCGAAGATTTGGAGCGTCGTCGAGGTCATACACCCCACACCTGTCACTGTAAGGATTGAACACGCTGTCGAACTTTGTCGTCATGAGCGAATTTACAAATTGCGCCGGAGTCACGGCCTGCTCCCCTGAAGCGGCTTGTATTCGATGCTCCGGGTGATCCGGTCGCAGACGATCACGCCGCCGTTGTTCTGTTTGACCTGACGGAATACATCGTACCCCTTCAGGATCGCAATCTCCCAGAGGCTCAAGGGGCAGGCTTCGACTTCGTACCCTGACACAAACTGCTGCAGGGTTTTCAGAAGGTCGAAAGAGACGCCGGTCTGTCCGGCGAAGAAATTTAACTCCTTCGCGCGGGCGAAGATCCACGCAGTCAGTCCCTCTTCCACTACGATAGCGCGTCCGCTGTCTTGGGCTTCGTCCACAATGGGATCGTCCTTGCGTTTGTGCTTGATGAGCGCGCGGAACGTGGGAGACCAATGGAGAATTGCCGCATGCGCAAAATGAAAGACGTCGTGGAACCGGTATCCATCTGGATCAAGAATGTTATCGGTCAACGGATCGCCGATGAAGACTCCATTCATGCGTAGGTGGCTTCGTGGACTCTTGCCGCGCTGATCGATAGTGATCTCGAAGTGCTGCGGCAACTGTTGATCTTCCGGGAAGCGCTCATCGAAAGTCGGTAAACTCGCGAAGTCCGGAGCTGCAAAACGCCCCTTCGTCTTGGCGATGTTTTTGCGTACGACTTCAGCGAAGGCCACGCCTGCCGCCTTGAGTGCCTGAAGATATGCCCTTGCAAAGGCGAGCAAACGACGATGCGAGTCATCCGCTCGATTACGCAAGCGAAAGAGACTGGATGTAGTTTCTCCGAGAACCAGCAGTGCCGGATCGAGGTCGGAGACGTTGACAGGCACCGCGATCCGCGAGATGGGGCCGCTGACCAAGTCGTTGGCCGCGACCTGCGTGGAGTAATCCTCGCCACTTGAAGCTTCGGCAAGAATTTCATCCATGCGAGAGTTAAGCCGGCGGCAGAGTGCGGTGAAATACCACAATGCATCTCCGAACTCTTCTTCGACCGCGTTCCTGTAGCCTACATACACTTCTTTCTCGCGGTGGAGTTTCTTCGCCGCAGCCATAATGCTTCCGACTTCGCCGAAGAGGCCGAGAAGTACCGGTTGCAGATCTGAGGCCGGAAGCCGATCTGTTGGCTCAACCTGACTCAGATAGTCAGCCAGAAGAATGGATCGGTGTTGAGATTCTGTCATCATGCTCTCTTCATGCCGTCTGCGCCCAATCCAGAGGCTCGCCGCAGTATCCACTTTCGTGAAAAGTCCTAATCCAAGCGATCAAATTCTCCACAAGCTCAGACGGAAAGTGGTTACGATGTCCTCTGCCTGCGCAAACTGTCTCGTGGCGGGGACCATAGTTCAGAAACTCCCTCGGCAGAGTTGGTCCCGAGCCTCCCCAGTACACGAAGTCGCCACTCACGAGAACCTTGTTCGTCCCCGTATCTACGTTCACGTTGTCAGGATTCGGGCTCCCGTCTGCGAGGCTATGATGGGAATTGAGCTGACACCAGCGCCGACCGGTCCGATCTCGGAAGTAGATATTGTCGCCGAAGGCTTGCTTCTTGCTGCCTCGGAGATTAGGCTTCTTCTGCCGAAAACGCGGATCATTCCAGTACTGCTCGAAGGTTATGGCCTCTGTGACCCGCATCGCGTAGACAACACGATTCTGCCGGTTGCGCACCCTCGATCCGGTCCCCATCACCCAATCGCCGACCACGGCAGAGCCGCGGATCTTCGGTTTGCAGGTTGCGAGAGTGCAGGCACCAAAGAAGGGATTCGGAGCGAATCCATAATCCCGGGCGACAACATAGGAGTGAAGTCTCATGAAGTGCAGCCGTACCGCTTGATCGGGCGCGGATCGCGCAGCTCGCCGGATGACGTGTGCCACTCGTCTGTTTTGCCGATGATTGCGTCGACTACGCCTTCACTGTTCCATCCCCGAACGTCGTCCGCGTATTTTTCAAGAGCCTCCGGCACATCGCATTCACTGGCGCCGTGTGCATACACGCCGACAATGCGCTTGCCGAGTTTCTCTGCGTACTCAATCTCCCAGTTGACCCATTCGCTGTTCTTGGTCTCAGGCGTGACATAAACGACCAGAGTGCTGGCCCATTGAATCTGCGGACCCAAAATCTGTGTCTTGATGTAGTCGGGATCTTTGGCGTTGTTGGGATTGCTGGAGTTAATGGACCCATCGCGAACCGTCAATCCGCCCTTCGCGACTAAATCCTTCAGTTTGCCGAGGCCCTCATCGTCCTCGTGGATGTGGCTGATGAACACGTTTTTGATTTCGTCGGCCATAGTGGTCGCCCTCCGATCAAATGGCACAGCAGAGAACATCCGGTAATTTGTTGTCTTGCGACTCCTGCGTGCCTATGCAGAATGGCAACGTAGGATTTACGATGCGGGAACTCAGCGTGGCTAGTGGGTTACCCCACATACGCGGCATCTCGCGTTGTACTTCATCATCGTGGCATCGTTCTGGATGAGGTGTGCGCGGCTGGTCCGGTTCGTCACCACAGCTTCGATGTGCTGTCTGAGTTCATCGGCCGAGGTCGGCATGATGTAATATCGGGCATAGCAGTTGTCGGGCTGAAAGTAATTCCAGTTTGCGGCGAGGCGATCCGGAATGCTCGGCCAAGCGCGCTGCGTCCACGGAATCGGCCCTAATAACCCGTGGTCGGGCGGCATGGCTGATGGCAACACAAAAGCGAGAAGTCCGTTCGGTACGTTTGTGCCTTGTCGCAGAGAGCTTTTGAGTTCCCAATCCACATATCGTCGGCTGTGTGTGCACTTACCCACAAGAAGAATGGTGACCGAAGAATCCATTAGATATTTGCTGCGTATCTGGCTCATCACGTATTCGGGGTTGGTGCTGTTGATGAAATCATCGTTGTCAAAGGTGGCTAGGGCATTTGCCGTAAATACCTTTTCCGTTATCGCCCAGCGATAGATGAACGTATCAACCTCGCGCCGGTCGGCGTGAAACGATGAGACGAATACTTGCCGCTTCACAGGTACAGGCGGCGGTGGCATAAGCCCATAGAGCGCCGACAATGACTGGCTCATAAAATCACTCCATCGATAGCCGATGTTTCTACGCGAAATCTCGCCATATGCACCTCCTTGATTACCCTTCGCGGGTATCAGGCGCAATCTAGTTAGTTTACAATAGATATGAAAAGTTTGCTAGCGTAAACCGAGAGGACCTCTAATGATCGCAGATCGCATTCGTCTCGCCCGCCGCAAGGCAGGCTACTCGTTACGGGATCTCGCTGCCGCGATGGACCAGAAAGTGACCGCGCAGGCGATCGGCAAGTATGAGCGCGGCGAAGACATCCCCAGCTCCGGGGTCCTGATCGCCCTGGCGAAGGCGCTTCATGTATCCGTCAGCTATCTGATGGATACCCAAGGACTTGTACTGTCCGGTGTCGAGTTCCGTACCAAAGCGAACACCACCGCCGGCGACCGGGCAGCCGTCGAAACCGAAGTGCTCGAATGGATCGAGCGCTATTTGCAGATCGAACACATTCTCGATCTTGACAGTGCAGAGTGGGAGCCACCGTTCGCCTCGCCGCGGAAGCTCCGGGCCATTGAGGATGCAGAGGAACTGGCGAAGGAGGTCCGTCAGAGATGGATGCTTGGAATCGACCCGATTCCCAATATGACCGAGTTGCTGGAGGAAAAAGGACTGAAAGTCCTCGTCGTCGATCTTCCCGATCGCGTCTCCGGCTTCACCTGCATCGTTGCGCGGGAGAGCGGGGCTCCAGGGCTACCCGTGATCGTCGTCAATCGGCTGTTTCCGCTCGAGCGGCGGCGGCTGACCCTGGCGCACGAGCTCGCCCATCGTGTTATCGATCCGGCCAGCCTGCCGGACAAGGATGAGGAGAAGGCGGCAAATCTCTTTGCCGGCGCCTTCCTGATGCCACGCGAGCATCTTCTGCGCGAAGTCGGCAAACAGCGCAATGCTCTCGGCTACAAAGAAATCATCGCGCTCAAACGGCTTTATCGCGTCAGCGGCGCTGCGCTCCTGATGCGCCTGAAACAGGTCGGCGTCATCAATGATTCGATCCTGACCTATGCGTTTCAAACCATCGCGCGCGGCTGGCGCACTCATGAGCCCGAGGAGCTTGAACCAGAAAAGGAGCGGGGGCTGCGCGAACGGCCTCTCCGTTTTGAACGCCTCTGCTATCGAGCCTTGGCTGAAGATTTCGTGTCGCTCAGCAAGGCGGCTGAGCTGCTGAGAATATCATTGCCTCGCGTGGAGGCCGGGCTGAAGGGACCATACAGAACCGATGAGGATCATCATCAGTGATACAAGCTGTCTCATCGATTTGCGTAAGGCGGCACTGCTCACGGCCTTCCTGCGCCTGCCCTTTGAAATCTTGATCCCCAACACGCTCTTCGAGGACGAACTGTTGAGCTTTTCCGCCGAAGAGAAGGTCAACCTAATCGCAGCGGGACTCAAGGTGGTAGACCTTCCTGGGCCCCAGGTTTTGCGGGCGCGCGAGGTGATGCTGGCTCAGCCTCGGCTCAGTATTCACGATGGCTTTGCCTTTGCCCTGGCGGAAACCCATACCGGCTGCATCCTGCTGACGGCTGACTCTGCACTGCGAGCTTTGGCGGAGCGGAGCCGGATCGAAGTGCATGGGGTTCTCTGGGTCTGTGACCAGCTCTTTCAGGGCAAGCTCTCCACGGCCAAACAGCTACATAGAGCCCTCTCGAGATTCGCTGCGGATTTTTCGGTTCGACTTCCGAAGCGCGAACTGGCTGCCCACATCCGCCGCTACCAAGGTCTGAAATAACGGCTACGTCCAGCCTGGACACGGAGCAGAAGCGGAGCTCGAGATTGGCCGGTTTTGCGATGCAATGCACGCTGGCGGTTGTCTTTGCTCGACCTCGCTAACTGGTTACCGCCCGCGCTGGCCCCGTTCGTCCTCAAGAGTAAAGTAGGTGCCAACTGCGAATACAAGGAGCATCAATCCCATACCGATTTCTGTCATCGAGAGCAGCCGCGTAAATGTTCCTTGAGGCAGGATGTCGACGTATCCGGTCGTTGTGATCGTGATCCAACTGAAATACTCTGCCTCCATTCCAGTGGAAGGGGCGTTGTTGAAGCGGCACCACGGCAGAGAGAAGTAGAGAGAGGCAAAACAGATCGAGACCTCGACATAGCTGCGGCCGAGCAACTTGAATCGCTGCACGCGGTCCAACTTGGTCCTTAGCGGAACTCTTCGCAATTGGTCGGATGTGTCGTTGTAGAAGGCGTACCCGACTTCAAAGATCCGAGAGAAGGGCGGCAGCCAGACGAGCACTGCCAGACCGTGCCAGAACGGCCAGTGACGCTGCGCCGTCGGTAGAAGGAACAAGAATGCGGTGTTGAGAACGAGAAACAGCGCGGTCCAGCATTGAATGCTTATGTGCCCGAGCTTCTCGAAGAGGACCCTCGTTGGCGCAATGACTGCCAGGAGCCAGGTATGAAGATCTTGCGTCTGACGTTCTATTGTTCTCGGAGAACCCCCATTCGGTGCTTGTTCATCCTATGCGACTTGCCAGGCTCACGCCATTTGCTCCTTTGCGATCAACGGCTAAGAGGGGAGGACTTCGGACTCAATCGCATCACTCGTGGCGCCAAGGTTGAGCCGGTACTTCTGGCCCCGGCGAGGATGATAGACAAGCGCCGGACGGAAGCACGCGATGCACTTTCCGGAAGGCCGGCGCACGCTTGGGTACACAACGCCGTTCGATCCTTCGAAGAGAAGTTTGTTCGCGAGCGCCTGCGACGCGCGATAACACTGGGGAATCGGACCGGGCTCGAGACAGCTCTTCCGCTCCGCCACATCGAGCGTGTGAAACTCGCCTGAGAAGTCGGCCAGGAATTCGATGTAGTCGAAGGCGTGCTGTCCTTGAATGTGACCGTCCGCAAGAAAACGCCGCTTGTGAAACGCGACCTCGGCGATGGATGTTTCGATCTCGAAGCCCGCGTACCACGCACCCCGCTGCGCACTATGAAAGCGCCCGCCGAAAGGTCCGGGATGGGTAAAAGCGGCATTCACGATGTGCGCCTCCGGCACGCCCAAGAGCAGCTCTCCTGGTCCAATCGCACTGTTGCCGCCGTTCTCCGCAACCTTGCGTTCATTGGTGGCGGCGTCGAGCTCGCTCAGATCGGCGAGAACATCCGGCGGAAGGGGAAGACTCTCAAGGACGCTCTCAGCACCATACCGCGCAGGGATCAGCCGATGGGTTACCGCCTGGTCGATCTGTTCGCGTATTGCCAATCAGTGCCCGCCCCGTTCCGCATCAACCAAGCTCCGCACGTGCTGGAGCCCCGGAATGCCCGCCCGCACGATGTAATCGACAGGCGCCTGGCCACGGAAGAGTGGATTATCATTCGGCTGCGTGACCCAGCGGTCCGCCAGATCGTCTGGCAAGAGGATGTGCAGGGCTTTGTAGATTCCGACGATGTAGGAGATTCGCGTCAGCTCGTCCTGCCGCAGCGTGCCGGCGGCCGACTTCAGTTTGTAGACAGTCGACCGAGGCATCCCGCCAAGCAGTTCCCCGGCACGTTCGATCGGGACCTGCCACTTATCCATAATGGAAAAGAAGCCATCAATCGCAGACTGGCTCAACCGCTGCCGCGTCTCCAGACGGCTCAAATCCGGGGTGGCATCGAACTGATACCCCGGCGCGGCATAGGTTGGAAAAGTCGCCATAGCACTTGCCTCCACACTCGAATTGTCTCACAATAGATAAAATATGTCCACATCTGGATGATGTTGACGATCAACATCCTTGGATTCAGGCACAAGCGGAATGAGGCCAGACGGTCCTTTGTAGTGCCAAATGCAGCCGGTACAACACGATCGGAAAGAAGGGGAGGGCAGGCAGGCGGTTCCGCCATGCAGGGAGGGGCCCGCTATCAGAACCAAGTAACGGCATGGCTCACCGCCAAGATGCTCGCCGAGCGGCCTGCCGCACCGCTCATCCTGAGCGGGTGAGAATGATTTTGGAAACTTCTGATTCAACTAAGCATAATTCCACAGATTTTTGCTGTGTAGGAACTGTGCAGGACAATTGTGCAAATTCCAGCCAATTCAGGTTTCTACGGGCCTCTCCGGGCATGAGGACATGCTGCTTTCTCGTGGTGGCGAACATTCGCAGGGAGCCCTCCGTCAAGGCCATACGTCTGGTGCGCGTTCATCGAAGCGAAGCTGAGAGCCTTTATAGATAGTGTAGCGGAGAGGAGAGGTAGTTCTTAGAAACCTATTCCAAAGCCCGGCCCCTGCTCATGGCGTGGCCCGATCTCCTGCTGCGGCGCAATCGACTGCTCGGGCGTGTGCGCCGGCATGTGCGCACTCTCACGGGAAACCTCGTGGCCCAGCGCCGTCGACAGTTTCTCGCGGTCGTTGGTGAAGAGCTGCGCGTCGTGCGCGCCGCGAGAGACGGAGACATAAGCCATGCGGCTATTGAGTAAATCTCTGGCCGGTAGCTCCGTATCCACATTGATCAAAACGCGCTCGGCGGTCTGGCCCTGGCTGGAATGACTCGTGACCGCATATCCGTGATCGAGATGCGGATGCTGGCGCGGATCGAGCTGAACTTCTCGGCCGCCGTCGTCCATCCTCAAACTCAGCTTTCCATTCCGACCGATGCACTCAATCGTGCCCAGCTCGCGGTTAGCCACTTTCAAGTCATTCGCCGGCGCGGTGAACTGGATGCGGTCGCCAACCGACAAGCTGCGCGGCTCTTCGCGATAAACAGAGACGCCCTGCTGCCGGCTGGGATTGTAGGTCCGCTCCGTGCCATCGGCGCGCACCACGGTGAGCAGGTTGTTGCGGGCATCGATCTCTTTCACACGCGCATATTCGCCTTTCTCGATGCCGGTCTCCT